>Ga0315901_10007434_pt1 | contig 12924 bp, 9 predicted proteins | sample LakEriMetagenome_10_FD_203761 | JGI IMG/M metagenome (GOLD analysis project Ga0315901, IMG submission 203761) | Freshwater fungal communities from buoy surface, Lake Erie, Ohio, United States - Buoy 2 MA116 | ecosystem: Environmental > Aquatic > Freshwater > Lake | place: USA: Lake Erie, Ohio... | reverse complement strand
CGGACCGCACCCGCGTCTCACTGTGCCGGGCGGCTTCGAGAATCGGCAGATAGCCGGTGCAGCGGCAGAGGTGGCCCGCCAGCTCGACTGGCCAGTCGACCGGCGGGGTTGTGCCAGGGTCGCTCCCGGCCTGTCGCAGGGTCGCCGTCATGGTCATGGCAAATCCCGGGGTGCAGAACCCGCATTGCGAGCCATGGCAGTCGACCAGCGCCCGCTGCACCGCGGTCAGTTGTCCGTCGGCGGCGAGTCCCTCGATGGTCACCAGGTGGCAGCCATCGAGTTGATGGACGAAGCGGATGCACGAGTTTATGGGGCGATATGTCAGCCCCTGGGCTGTGGGCTGCCCCACCAACACCGTGCAGGAGCCACAGTCTCCCTCTTCGCAGGCGGTCTTGGTGCCGGTCCAGCGCAGGCGTTCGCGCACAAACTCGCTGACAGTGAGGAAGGCATCGCCTCCGCCGACCTGGCAGACACGCTGGTTGGCCTGAAACTCGACAACATCGCGGATGGGTTCCCGCATCGCTTCATTCCCCCCTGCGAGATACAGAGTGGTTGTGCGGCCCGGTGCTGGAGGCCGTCGCGGGCTGGTGACCGAAGGCGGTCTCTCCGCCGGGAGGCAAAAAATACGCTTCGAACTCCGACCCGTTCCCCAGACGCTCCACCAGGCGCAAACCCCCGCCAGGCTCGGCCTGAGAGATGCTGGCCGCCGAACGGGGGCGTATCCCCTGTTGCATTCGGTTGCGCCCGACGACCAGCAGGCCTCCGTCCCGACAGCGCTGCCGGAGATTCACCGCGACCTGTTGCAGTTGGCCCGGGGAGAAACGATCGGGGCGCAGCACATTGACGATCCGCACCACATCGGCCACCCCAACCAGGTCGGCGGGGAGCGGTTCGAGAATGTCATCCGTCCGCACCACCACATCGGGTCGCCCCTTGAGTTCGGGGGTGACCAGGAGGAAGGGGCCCTCCACAGGACAACTCTCTGCGCCGGTGGCGGAAGGTCGTGGTGCGAGTGGCAGGCTGAGCCGTGCCAACCGGTGTTTCGCCCACGCCATCACTCCCCACTTCACCAGGAACCGGCCGGTCAGGTAGTCCCAGCGGTCGCAATGGGAGGGAATCCGCCAGCCATGCCACTCGAGCATCAGGATGTGGCCGTTGGGTTCGACCAGTGCATCGAGGTCCCCGTGCAACCGGACGACATGGGCTTCCAGGTTGCGGTCGGTCGCGATGGTCCGAACCTGGAGCCCGGCCCGTTCGAGACAACGGATGGTTTCGAGCGTGGAGATGCCATTCGCCATGCCGACGTCCATGAAGACCGGCGTGGCGGCCTGCTGTTCCTGCAAAATCGCGGCCAACCGCTCGTCGAGCTCACTGTGCCGGGTCGCGCGCGAGGGCTTCCAGCTCCCATCGGAATTGCGGATTGGGGGAAAACAGGCCTCGAGGAACTGGCGGAACTCGGGGGTCGAGAGCGTGGGGGAATCGGGAGGCAGGTTGAGCCACTGCAACCGTTTCAAGACGCGCATGGCGGGGACTCCTCACGAATTGCTGACAGGGGGGCTGCCCTTGGCCGGGCCTCTCCAACCCTCAAGGCGGCGTCCCGAGAGGATTTCGAGTTCATGCAGGTCCTCGGCGAAATACCCGCGCAGTTCGTCACGCAGCGCCGGATCGAGGGTGGGTCGCTGCATGTCGGACAGGAACAATTTCCCGATCGAATCGCGAATGGCGTCGGGCAGATGGCGGCGTAGCCCGGCGCGCAGCAGCGGATTGCGGATGATCCCGCCGCGATTCTTCTGCTCCAGGGGCAGCCGGTCTCCCAGCGGTTCCACCCCCAGAAAGCCAAACAGGTCCTGCAGCACCGCCACGGGGTCGCGCACCAGTTCGTCGAAGAACAACAGCTTGATTCGCTCCGCCGGGAACACTCTGTAGAACGGTTTCAGGAAGTGGGCATAACGGCCGATCGCCAGGTAACGGTTGAAGGCGAGCGGCTGGTTACGGGGATCGGCCAGGTCCTCGGCGATTGTTTCTTCAAAAAGGGTGCGCAATTCCAGCCCATCCCGACGGCGTCCGATGTAGTGGGCGAAGGCCCGGTCCACCGGATCCCGCAGGATGGCCACGATGCGTGCGCCGGGGGAATACTCGGCGATCCGGCCCGCCGTGTGGATGGACTGCAGGTAGACCGGCGAGACCTCTCCCAGAAGTTGCCCGTCGCGCGCCGGGGTGAACAGGGCCTGGTATTCGGCCTCGGTGGTCACCGCGTGTCCCTTCATCGCCGCCATGGCCGCAGAGCCGGGGTAATCGGCCATGTCTTTGGCGGTGAAGTCGTTCGGAGATTTGTCGGGGGGGACATGGATTCCCGGGTGATGGGTCAGGGCATGGTGCAGGCTGGTGGTGCCACAGCGACTGCCCCCCACCACAAAGAAGACCGGTTTTCGCACAGAGGTCTTCATCGTGTTGGCTTTCTCGCCAGGACGGCTGAGAAATGTCCCGTCCAGCAGCGTGTCGGCAGGCAGTTCCACCACTCGCACGCGTGCATGGTGCGCAGCAACGCCGCGCCCGCCCAGGAATCGGCCGAAACCAACCGGCAGGCATGGAGGAACAGCAGTCGCGGCACATGCATCAGGTATCCGGTCCGCTCGACCTGCAGTCCACAGGCGGTCAGTCGGCGGGACAACTCGGCCAGAGGCAGGGTGTGGCCCATGAAATACGGCGTGAGTGTGCTGGAGCCCATCCAGGGGCGCGTCAGGAGATTGCGGAGAAACACCACCGGGTTTCGTGGATTGTCGAGCGTCACGAACAGCAGCCCGCCCGGTCGCAGCGTGCGGGACAATTCAGAGAGCGCCACCGGGAGGTCCTGTTTCCCTTCGAAATGGTCGAGGGTGGAATTGGAGACGATCAGGTCAAAGGAGTCGGCCGGGTGGTCTGTGAGGCGACGCACATCCGCCTGTCGGACGATCAGCCCGGGATGTCGTTGGGCCGCCTGGGCCACGATGCCTGAGGAGACGTCGATGCCTTCCACGCGATCGCTCACCGCGCTCAGCCAGCCGAACAGTCCTTCGCCGACCGCCTCGTCGAACAGATCGGTCTTGAGTGACGAGGCGAAGTGCCGGCCCCCCGTCCAGTCGCGCAGGATGCCCTGATGCAGTTCATCGCAGAAGCGGCGCCACACGGGGATCGACAAATCCGTAAGCCCCGTGGCGGCCATCGCCTCCCAGTGCTGCTGTCCCGACGCTTCCGTCCCGGGGGTCATGGTTCCCCCTCCAAGGTCACCCGCATCGCCAGGTTCGGCTGCCAATGACTCCAGTGCCGGGTTTGCCGTTGCAAAGGTTCGCCATTCCTGATGTGCACCCGGGACATCTGTTGCAGGTGCTCCAGGAACATCAGGCAGATCAGTTCGTTGATGTCACCGCCATTGCAGGCGTGGGCCCCCATCCCCAGGGGAGTGAAATGCCGGCGATCGTAGGCCAGCGGTTCCCCGCGCAGACGGAATTGCCAGGGTTCGGCAATGACAGGACTGGTGCGATGGCTCTCCCAAACGCATCCCCGCAGCAGCCAGCCCCGGGGAAACCGGTGCCCCTCAAACTCGAATTCCTGGGCCACCCGGCGGTACAGGTATTCGCTTTGGCTGGTCCGCAGCGTCTCAAGCAGGAATGTCCGCAGCAACGCAGGAATCTCCCCGGCAGGGGCGGCCCGGACGGCGGCCACGATGTCCGACTCGGTCCCCCAGCGAAAGAGCAGCCATCCCAGGAGTGACGAGACGTTCCCCGTCGCGATGCGATGCATGACAATGAGGTTGTCGAGGCAGACCCGGTCCGGCATCTGCGGATCCTGCTGACGAAGTCGCAGCAGCACGGACGGTGGGGTGGCGGTGTTTCCCTCAGCGGCCGATTGCCGCTCCACCTGGACATTCAGAATCTGCCGCATCTCCTCGAGGGACCGCTGATCCCGGCGGCCCAGGGACCAGCCAATCCCGGCGGACGCGAAACCCCGGGCCAGTTGATCAAACCGCTGTCCCTCGTCCGATGTCGCGTCGAGTCCCAGCAACAGGTGGTTCAGCGACAGCCGGGCGATCGCCTGCAGCACCGGGAACGGGTCCCCCTCCGTTCCCACCAGCGGACGGATCTGGTTGCGGCAGATCTCGGCCACACCCCCGGTTTGTCGATCGGAAAAAGGGACTGACATCGCCCGCCGAAACAGCCGCCCGTACACGCCATGTGTTGCGGGAGGCATGTACCGCAGGAAGTTCCCCTCGACACCATTCGAGATGGGGAGGGTACTCGGCCCCAGGGACGACGCCTGTCCCTTGATCAGTTTCTCGATCCGATCGAGTCCCAGCACGCAGATTGTGGGTGCCCCGAACTGGGACATCTTGAAAATCGGGCCCTGTCGCTCGAAGTTTCGCAGGTAATAATCGCGATTGACGAGGGCCCGGATCCCATCGAGCACCGACAGTCGGCCGGGGGGGGTTCCGTGGGAGTCTCGGCGACTCCGCCAATCGAGCCCGACCAACGCCGCCCAGCCGAGGACGACGGCCGCCACGAACAGGGGCAAGGTGGCCGGCATCCAAAGGCAGCAGAGAACGACCGCGAGACACCACGCCAGCCCAGTCCCCCAGGCCCAGCGGGCTTCACGGGGAAACGTCGCCGCGAACCGGGGGGAAAGACAAATCCTGCCCTCCCAGATGGGGACCGTGACCACCAGGATCCAACCGAAAGCGTCACCCACGGAACTTCACCAACTTCTGTTGCCCGCATCGGTGAACCGTCCGTCGGACGACCGAACACAGGTTTGCGATGGACCCTGCATCCCACTAAGCGACTGTTTGCAGGATTAACGTGACTTGTATCCGGGACAATCGGAAGGAGTTCCCTCAGCCTTGAGAATTCTGGCAGAACAATTGGCACAATCAGCCGAAACCGCTGCGGAGGTGATTCGCCGAGTCGATTTCTGGCAAACTTTCCGGTCGACCGCCAGGGTTCTGCCAGAACCTTTGACGAACCGCGAGGGCTCGCCGAATCTGGCTTCATTTTCTGAGGAATCCCCGGGATGGACCGCCGCGGTCAGCCCGTGCCAGACGTCAATCCGTCTCTCCTGGCAGCGGACCCGCAAGCGGTGATTCCGAACGATGCCACGACAGAACCGCGTGCGGACACCGTGGGAGGAGAACTGGGAGACAGGAAACGAGCTGCGTCCCCGTTTCTTCACTGGTCTTGATTCCTGCAGAAGATAGAATCGAAACAGGGGTGCCTCTCCCCAAAACCCGGTTTCATTCGCGAGCTGACGCATGTCGCCTGTTCCCGATCGCACAACACCGACGGTCGAGTCGGGGCCGGTCCCCGGGACCACCGGCACCGGTGTGGTGCGCGCTGTCGGAAGGTGGCTGCAGGCGTGGGGCCGGCAGGGAATCGAGTTTCTCTATCCCCCCGCCTGCCGGCTGTGCGGGGAAGAACTCTCCCCCCAGGTCGGCATTCAGCGCGACAGCGGGTTCTGCCCGAACTGTCTCAATCAGCTTCTGGAAGACAACGCGGCGGGGTGCGAGCGCTGCGGTGCACCGGTCGGCCCCTATGCGTCGACGATCCATGGCTGCCGACATTGTCATGCCTACCAATTCGCGTTTGAAACGGTGTTGCGTCTGGGCACTTACAAGCGGGCCGTCAAGTTGGCTGTCATCGAAGCCAAGAAACGGGGGGCGGAAGGACTCGTCGCCGGCCTGGCCGACCTCGTCTGGCGGCGGAATGAGTCGGCGTTTCGCGAGGCCGCACCAACGCTGGTCATCCCCGTTCCCCACAACCTCCGCCAGGCGATTTTTCGTCCCCATAACCCGGCCGCCATCCTGGCCGAGGCGTGGGCCGAACGCCTGAACTGCCCCTGGCACCGTTGGGGGCTGGTCAAGTCCCGCTGGACCGCAGCCCAGGCCCGGTTGCGTCCCCAGGAACGCCGGGAAAACCTCAAGGGGGTCTTCACCGTCCGCCCTGGCATCGTCCCACCCGGGTCAACGGTGCTGTTGGCCGATGATGTGCTGACCACCGGCAGTACGGCCCATGAGGCGGCTTTGGCACTCGTCCAGGCGGGTGCCGCCCGTGTGGTGGTCGCCGTCGTGGCCCGCGGACTGGGGAAAGACCAGGCCTGATCAGGCCAGACCGCGACTGACCAGCCCCGCTGCCGAGTCCCCCTCAGGGTTTTCCTGACATGGACCAGCATCCATCAGTCCAGACTTGCGCAAGTTCACCCTCGCGTGGGAATGTGCCGACGGCGTATCATTCGTGAAGTTGCAGCGCCTGTTCACCCCGGTCATTCTGCCCGACGCGAGTTCACGGATGTCACGCCCCCAGGGGCCCGCCAAGCCGTTTTATTTCTTCGTCCGTGGGCTGGCGATCCTGCTGCCCCCGGTGTTGACGCTGCTGATTCTCATCTGGATCGGCAGCGCCCTGCATGACTACGTCATTCGTCCGATCAACTGGGCGTTGCGATACGGCATCGCCCAATTGAAGTATGCCAACGAGATTCACCCGCGGGAGTCCCTGCTGGTCCCCCCTCCCGGCTTGCCGTCGATTCCCGACTGGGGTCGGGGGTATCGCATCCGGCCCGAACTCGAGCAGGAACTGCAGTCGGCCCTGGGGGCCATTGCGCTGCAGACCCCCGGCGGGGTCTCGTCCGAGCATTTGCTCGAACTGAGCCGTCAGCACCAGGTCTGTGTGCCGATTGGGAAGGAACTGGTCCCGACCAATTACGTCCCGCTGGACGATTACAACCTCGTGTTCCAGCACCTGCGTCCCACTCCCCCCCCGACGACGGCGATGGGGCTGTACATGGAGATTGCCGGGGTGCGGGAATTCCGCACCCAGTGGCATCTTTCGCTGCTGGCGGTCTCGCTCTCGCTGCTGGGGCTGTATTTCGTGGGGCGGTTTCTCTCGGTCCGGCTGGGGCGCTGGTTCTGGGGCCGGTTCGAGTGGATGCTGACCCGGGTTCCGCTGGTCAGCAATGTCTACGCGACCGTGAAGCAGTTGACCGACTTTGTCTTCACCGAGCGTGAGGTGGAGTTCAACCGGGTGGTGGCGGTGGAGTATCCGCGGGCCGGAGCGTGGAGTCTGGGATTTCTCACGGGGGATGGACTCGGCCCGTGTGTCGACCTGGCGGGCGAGCCACTGGTCTCGGTGCTCGTGCCGGCGTCTCCCGTGCCGATGAGCGGTTTCACCGTGATGGTTCCCCGCGGCAGCATCATCGAGCTGGACCTCACGGTCGATCAGGCGTTGCAGTACATTGTCTCGTGCGGGGTGTTGCTGCCGCCGACGATGGTGCCGGCCGAGAGTGCCCTTGGTCCCCGCGGGCTTCCCGGGGAAGTGGTTTCTTCCCCGGCGGCGACCCGTCCCCGCTGAGTTTCCCCGGCCCTCCTGTGGTGCTGCCCCGATCGTGACCGACACTCCTGCTCCCCGCCTGCTTCGCATTGCCACCCGTGCCAGTCGCCTGGCCCTGTGGCAGGCCGAGCATGTGGCCAACCTGCTCTCGTCGACCCGTCCCGACTGTGGGGTTGAGCTGGTGCACGTCACCACCACGGGGGACAGCAACCAGGTGAGTGAACTCCGGTCGTTTGGCGGGCAGGGGGTCTTCACCCGCGAGGTGCAGCGGGCGGTGCTGGATGGCCGGGCCGACCTGGCCGTCCACAGCCTCAAGGATCTGCCGACACAGCCCACGCCGGGGCTGGCTCTGGCGGGTGTTCCCGCGCGAGCCGAGACGGCCGACGCGCTTGTCCTGCCGCGCGATTCGGAGGGTATCGCCGACCTGTTCGGTCTGCCCCCCAACGCCCATCTCGGGACAGGGAGCCTGCGGCGTCAGGCGCAGTTGCGGCATCATCGCCCCGATCTGCGCTGCAGCGAGGTCCGGGGGAATGTCGAGACCCGGCTGCGGAAGCTCGATGAGGGGGAATACGACGCGCTGGTGCTGGCGGCAGCGGGGCTCGGCCGGCTGGATCTGTCCCAGCGCATCAGTGCCCGACTGGTTCCCCCGCTGATGTATCCCGCCGTGGGCCAGGGGGCGTTGGGAATTCAATGCCGGGATGACGACGCACTGGTCATCGACCTGCTGACCCGCGTCAGTGAGCCCGAGGTGATGGCGAGTGTGAAGGCCGAGCGAGCCCTGCTGGCCCAACTGCGGGCCGGTTGCCACGCTCCCGTGGGAGCCCACACCTGGTTCGACCAGGAAGAGCTGCGGATTTCCGGAGTTGTGCTGAGTGCCGACGGTGTCCACCGCCTGCAGGCCACCCTGGGAGGTCCCCCCTCGGCCGCCGAGGATGTCGGGCGGGAGCTGGCCGAAGAATTGCTGCGTCTGGGGGCGGCGGAACTCATCCGATGAATTTGCCGAACTGTTCCGCAGTCGGTTGTGTCTGCATCCGATAAGATGGTTGGAATCCCGGACTGGAGGTCCCCGGGAGATTTGGAGCCAGGGTGATCGCTCCAATCCGATTGATTGTTTCCACTGGCTTGCCTGTTTTTCCTGCCCCAACCGGTTCCCCTGGCAGAGTTGCCCACCGTGAAGGATTCCCTCATTCACTTTTCGGATTCGTTCCCCGTCGGCGAACTAAAAGCACGGTGGCCTACCAGGGCCAGGTCCCGCTGTCGTTTGGTTCCGACCCCGACAAGCAGGCGCTGTTTGCCCGCTACGAAGAGCTGGCGTGGGTTGAGCAGCTGCACTGGCAACGGCATTACCAGCGGCGGAAGTTGTTGGGGGCGGGAGGCCAGGGGGCGGTGTATCTCGCCCAGCACGACGGAGCCGACGGATTCTCGCGCCCGATCGCGCTGAAGGTCTTTTCGCCCGAGCCGTATCCCTCGCGCAAGGCCTACGAAGAAGACATGGCGCTGGTTGGTCGGGCGTGCGGCAAGGTGGCCCTGCTGCAGTCAGACCATATTGTCGACATCCACGATTTCGTGGTGCACCAGGGATTGCGGCTGCTGGAGATGGAATGGCTCGATGGCTTCGACCTGCGCGAGATCCTCAAGCCGGCGACCATCGACCTGACCCGGGACTGCCATCCCCCCGAGCGGGTTGAGTACATCCACCGGGTGATCCTGGGAACCGAAACAAAGCAGCCGCGTTTGCAGCCCGGGGTGGCGATCTCGATTCTGCGCGACTGCCTGGCCGGGCTGGCGACGCTCAACGAAGCCGGGCTGGTGCATGGAGACATCAAGCCCGGCAACATCATGCTGACGCGCATGGGGCGGGGGAAGCTGATCGACATCGGCTCGGCCGTTGACTTGCGGCAATCGACCGTACGGCACGTCTGGTCTCCCGCCTATGCCGCCCCCGAGGTGCTGGAAGGGGGCCGCAGTACGCCGCAATCCGACCTGGCCAGCCTGGGTTACGTGTTGATCGAGATGCTGTGTGGGCAGTTCCCCTTCGAGGGATGCACCACCTATCCCGAACTGGCCAAGTCAAAGCGCGAACTGGAACAGCGGCTCCCCGACCTGATCCCCGCCGAGTTGGTCGAGAGCGAACTCTTGATGACCCTCTGCCAGAGGTTGATCGCCGGGAACCCCGCCGACCGCTTTCCCAGTGCCCACGACGCCGAACTGGGGGAAAATGGTGCCGCCGGGTTCCACCGGCAACTGGCGACCGTCAATCTTGCGAGCGAATACAGCCACGACCTGCGGGTGTGGCTCGAGCCGCTGCGCCGCGACCCGGCCGCCTGACCGCTGCGACCGGGTGGTTGCCGACCTGGCTCACGGATGATCGTGATCGTGGTCGTGCACGACACTTCCCGAGTACGACTTCCCGTCGATTTCGACCACCAGGCGGGCGTCGATTCCTTCGGCATGCAGGCGGTCGCAGAGGGTGGCGTCCTTGAGGGCGAAGCGGGCTGTTTTCCCGGCATTCTCCTGTTTTTGCGGGGCGGGGCGCAGCTGGAACTGTTCCCCCTTGCCCGACTTCTTGATGTTGATGCGGACGAACTTCGCGGGGATCGCAACTTCCTTCCTGGCGGTTCCGTCGAGCAGGTAGATCGTTACGGTCTGGGTCTTTTCATCCAGCAGCAGTTCGGCATGATATTTCTCGTTGCCGAGTTCAATGAGGGGCCCGCCGTGGGGTCCCTTGTCGGGATGGGCGTGATTGTGTTCGGCCGGCGGCGCCGGCTTGGGCTTGGCCGCCCCCTGGGCCCAGGCCGATGGAGGTGCCAGCAGAGCCGAGGCCCCCAGCCAACCGGCGAGCAGGACCGACTGCGGGAATGACAGCGGGAAGAGTTTCATGAGCGATCCTTCGAAGAAGCAACAGTCGTGCGAACGGACAGAAGTTGAACAAACCCAAAATGAACAGCTGGCAGAGCGGCCCCCGGCCGTGAGGGTTCAGGTGACTGGCGGCGGACTGGCGGGAAGCGGGTGCGACAACAATTCCTCGTCACTCTTCGTGCCGGGACCAATCTCGGCCGCCTGTCGTCCAAACAGCCAGAAGAGTGCGGGATGAACGAAGAAATCGAGCAGCGTCGAACTGATCAACCCTCCCAGGATGACCGTGGCGACCGGATGCAGGATTTCCTTGCCGGGTTCACCCGCGGCGAGCACCAGTGGCACGAGGCCGATCCCGGCGGTCAGCGCGGTCATCAGCATGGGGGCGAGACGTTCCTGTCCCGCCCGCTCGATCATCTGCGGGGTGAATGCCTCCCCCTCGTGCTGCACGAGATGCAGGTAATGGGCGATCAGCAGGATGCCATTCCGCGAGGCGATGCCAGCCAGCGAGATGAACCCGACGAGGCTGGCGACCGTGAGCGACTGCTGCGAGAGAACCAGGGCCGCGACAGCGCCGATCGCCGCCATGGGGAGGGCCGCGAGGACCTGCAGAGCGAGATTGACCGACCGGAACAGCGTGTAGAGTGCGAGGAACATCCCCGCCAGCGACACGAGGCTCAACCAGGCAATCCGCCGGGTCGCCTGTTGCTGGCTCTCGAACTGGCCGCCGTATTCCAGGTAATAACCGGCGGGGAGAGAACGCTCGAGCGGGGCGAGTCGCTGGCGGATCTCGCCCACCACCCCGACGAGATCGCGTCCGGCGGTGTTGCACTGCACGACGATGCGCCGGCGGACGTTCTCGCGCTGGATCGTGCTTGGCCCACTCTCTTCTCCCACCTGGGCGACGGCTGACAGGGGAACCCGGCCGCCGCCGGGGAGAGGGACCGGCAGTCGCCGCAGGAACGCGGGATCGCTGCGGAATGGTTCATCGAGCTGGACCACGAGGTCGAACCGCCGCTCTCCCTCCAGGACTTCGGAGACAACCCGGCCATACAGGGCGGTCTCCACGAGCTCGGTGACCGTGCCCGAGTTCAGCCCGTGGCTCGCCAGTCGCTGGGGATCGAGCCGAATCTGCAACTGCGGAATCTCGGTCTGCTGTTCGACCAGCAGGTCGGTCACCCCGGGGACATCCCCGATCCGGGATTTGATCGCATCGGCGGTCTGGCGCAGGACGGCGAGGTCGTCGCCAAACAGCTTGATCCCGACCTGCGCCTTCACCCCCGACAGCATGTGCGAGATGAGGTGCTGCAACGGCTGTTCGGCCGACATGACCACACCGGGGACCTGGGCGATCTTGTCGCGGATCTCGGCCAGCACCTCATCGCGGCTGCGTGCTGAAGCCGGGTCGAGCGAGACGATCAACTCGCTGACATTGACCCCCTCGGCATGTTCGTCGAGCTCGGCGCGACCGGTCCGGCGGCCGAAACCGAGCACGCCGCGGACCGTCTGCAGTTGGCGTTCCACCATTCCCGCGACCTGGTTCGACATCTCCAGCGAGCTTCCCGGGGGAAGCAGCAGGTTCACCTGGACGCTCCCCTCGTTGAAGGGGGGAAGAAAGTCGCGCCCCAGTTGCAGGGCGACTCCACCAGCCAGCAGGACGGCGGCCAGCACGGTGCCCAGGATGGGTCGCGGATGCGCGAGGCTGAAGCGAATGCAGGCCCCCGCGAGTCGCTTCAGTTGTCGCAGCAGCCAGCCTTCCTCGGCATGTCCCAGGAAGCGCGCCTGGGGCAGCAGCCAGTACGAGAGCACAGGCGTGACCGTCAGCGAGACGAGCAGCGAGGCCAGGATCGAGACGACATAGGCAATTCCAAGCGGGGTGAAGAGCCGCCCTTCCATCCCTTCGAGGGCGAACAGGGGAACAAACACCAGCACCACCAGAATGGTCGAGAAGACAATCGAGCCCCGGACCTCAAGGCTGGCTTCATAGACCACCAGCAGGGGGGGGCGGGGCTGCGACAGCCGGCGGTTCTCACGCAGCCGGCGGTAAATGTTCTCGACATCGACAATGGCGTCATCGACCAGTTCGCCCAGTGCGACCGCCAGCCCTCCCAGCGTCATCGTGTTGATCGACAGCCCGAACCAGTGGAAGACCAGTCCGGTGATGACCACCGAGAGGGGAATGGCGGTCAGCGTGATGAAGGTCGTACGGAAGTTCAGCAGGAACACAAACAGCACCACCAGCACCAGCAGCCCGCCATCGCGCAGTGCTTCGAGCACGTTCTGGATGCTGAGGTCGATGAAGGTGCGCTGCTGGAAGACCGCCGGGTTGATCTTCAGGTCGGCCGGCAGGCCCGGTTGCAGTTCCGCGAGGGCGCGGTGGATCTCATCCGTCAGCCGGCGGGTGTCGGCACCGGGCTGCTTGGCGACGGTCAGCATGACGGCGGGGACTCCATTGACGGCCGCGTCCCCCCGGCGGATCTGCGGAGCCTCGACGACCCGGGCGACCTGCCGCAACAGCACGGGCCGGTCCGGGGCCGGCTTGACCACCACCGCACCGAGATCCTCGGCCGAGGAGACTCGTCCCAGCGTGCGTACCAGGAATTCGCGGGAGTCGAGATCGAGGTAGCCACCGGTGCCGTTGGCATTGCTGCGGGCGAGGGCCTGCTCGACGTCGGCGAGGGTCAGGTCGAACTGCAGCAGCTGATCGGGATGGACC
>Ga0315901_10007431_pt1 | contig 12926 bp, 28 predicted proteins | sample LakEriMetagenome_10_FD_203761 | JGI IMG/M metagenome (GOLD analysis project Ga0315901, IMG submission 203761) | Freshwater fungal communities from buoy surface, Lake Erie, Ohio, United States - Buoy 2 MA116 | ecosystem: Environmental > Aquatic > Freshwater > Lake | place: USA: Lake Erie, Ohio... | reverse complement strand
TGTGTTGGCCAACTGTATGGTCTTGGTGTCTGTAGTGATATTGCCAATCTGGATGGTGTTGCCAACCACAGTGAGATTGCCACCGATGTAGGCATCTCCAGGAACAGTCAACCCATCATTTATGGTTATATTGCCAGCTGTGACATTGCCTACAAAAAGTCCGCGCCAGCGATTGGTTACACTACCCAAAAACCAAGTGTTATTTGCGCCAGGAATAGTGTTGTTGTTTAGACGTACATTCCCCACACCATTTGGGCTCAACGCCAGATCTTGATTGACCTGTAACGTAGAAATAACATTGCCTTGGATCCGTACGTTGGAGCCAACAGGGCCGGCTGCCCAGATTTGATCAAAGTTATTATCCGTCTTTATGAAGGCTGTACGTAAGGGATCACCGGTTCCACTGTTGGGAGCCGTGCCTACATCGATGATTTGTTCTGCCATTTGCCTATTCCTTTTTTATATTTACCGGAATAGGCTGTTTGAGAAAGTTGCTAGTAAGGTGAGAAACTGCTACCGCATCCGCAGGTTGTGGTAGCATTGGGGTTATTGATCACAAAGTTTGAGCCCATGACGTCGTCCTTGTAGTCTATTTCGGCGCCTTGCAAGTAGCCCCAACTCATTGAATCTACCAAGATTTTTACACCATCATATTCAAAATCAAAATCATCTTCATTTTGTGCTTCGTCCAAGGTAAATCCGTATTGCATACCCGAGCATCCGCCGCCCTGCACGAACACACGCAGTTTAAGATTGGGATTGTTTTCTTCGGCTAGAATGTCTTTTAGTTTAACGACAGCAGGGTCTTTGACTTGCATTATGCGATCACTCCGATACGCTCATTGATGACTTCCCAGTTGATGATACGCCAGATATTATCTAGGTACTTTTCTTTGTCTTGTTGATAATCCAATGCCCAGGCATGTTCCCACCAATCAATAAGTAGGGCTATATCTGTGCGCACAGCATGATTCCGGATCGTTTTAATCTCGCCCGAAGTGCTCAAATATACCCAACCTGAACCTTGTATTTTCATTGCTGTTTCTTTCACAGCATCTTTGAAAGCATCAAAGTCGTCGAACTTCATCTCAATGAGTTGTAGGCTGGGGCCCCTGGGCCTGTTTGCGGCTTTAGGAGCCCTAAACTGAGGGAAGAACATATTGTGTAAAAAACTGCCAGCACGATTAAAATCCGCATTGCCTTCTCCTGCGTTGTAGCGTTTAGCATAACCTCGCGCCAGGTGTTCAAAATGATAATCTAGGGTTTTTTCGCTCATCACAGGATCCAGGTCCTTGACTCCATAAGGCAGGGGAGTGGTTTCTAGCTTGGCTGGACGTGTGGTGGCTTCTAAAAGATTAATAAAATCTGCTAATGATGCGGCGGTATCCATACTACTATTTACCGGCGGCGGGTTATGCGCCCCTTGGTTAGATCGTACATGGAAAATTCTATTTCTACCCGATCCCCTAGCAGTATTTTGATATTGTTCATGCGCATTTTTCCCGAGATAATGCCCATGACTTCTTTTTCAATATTGTCCACTTTTACACGGAACATGGCATTTGGCAACACATCCGTGACAGTGCCCTCCATCCGGATACCTTCTTCTTTAGCCAATTTTGAACTCGATCCTTTGCAAACGATCCCAACGGAAACTGCGCCAGGCAGCCTGCTCGATATCCCAGATCTTGCAGACGTCGTTGTTTACTTTAGCGGGTAGGTGTGCTTTTTCTACGGGCACTTCGACATTTTCTTTCACGATATACTTAGCACCGTGTTCTTCGCTGAGAGTGCAATTCATCACACGGGTAGAACCGTCGGCCTTGGTAAACTCTATCAACACAGGACCATCTTGCAAGACTCCTTTGATAAAACTCCGGAACTCCTCTCTTTCGGATTCAGCGGATTCTGTGTAATAGTTGCCTGGTTTTCCGTTGAGTCGGTTCCAAACTGATTGCTGTTCAAATGTCAGTGCCATTGTCGTTACCCCATGCTAGTGTCATAATAAGTTGATCTTCGGATTCAGTAAAATACCAGATCATGTAATCTTTGTTTATTTCTGTGCGATATCGGTGTCCAGGTAACCCAAAATGCTCTATGGTCCAGGCGCAGACTTCATTCCAGTGTTCCATGTATGGATTATTTTCCCAGTCGAGTCGTACAGGATATTCAAAGGTTTTTGTAGAGTCGTGACCTGACCTTACCACAGCACTGGATGACCTAGTGCTGTGACGCCATTTGCCTGCGTGATAATCAGGTGGAACGATCAGGGTCATCTACTGCCTCTACGGACCGGGTTTCCCAATCTGCAACATCATCCACGTCTGGTCCAAACCTTGCTCCGTAGGAGAGTGTGACTTCCTGTTCAAGGAGAACTTTTTTATCCGTATTATCAGTGACTGTGAGGTGTCCGTGTGAGTCGTTGATTCGGGTCACTCGACAGTCGTAGCGGTTATCCAAGGTTGATTGCCAAATAGTATCCATATTATCTCCTCATGGTTGCAATGGCCACGGCTTCTTCGTCTGAGAAGATAGGCACAGCATTGGACTTGTGCATGGTACCAATGCCCTTGATCTTGGTACCTGTGTAGACTTTTTCAGCAGGCTTCACACAAGGACCACCAGTGAACGGCAAGCTATTGATATGCGGAGTTTCTCTGCGAAACACCGTGGGTGCTGGCTTCCAGGTTTCTGCAGTCATGGCTCGACGTTGTCGTTTCTTTTCTTGCTCAACTCCGTGACGTTTCAGCATTTCTTTCCAGGATTGTTCCAGTTGCTCGGCCTGCCGCTTGTGTTCGGCGCTGGCCCATTTTTTCTTGCCTTTTTTCTTGCCAGTGGTCGACAGCCAAGGGCCTTCTAGATGCATGGTCATTGTAGACTCCGTAATCCTAACATTGTAGTATTATACGAGATATTGGATTATTGGTCAACCACGATCCAAATGCTGTCTTTTTGGTAAGATTTTTGCCCAGTCTTCAGCATCGGGCAGTTGATCGATTTTTCTTGTTAGGCTGGGCCAGATCTGACTGAGTTCCCGATTGATCTCGATAAACTCTCGTTGGTCCTCAGGAACATCCTGGTCGCAATAGATAGCGTTGACAGGGCATTCAGGAACACATACCGCACAGTCGATACACTCGTCAGGATCAATGACCAGAAAGTTAGGCCCAGCTTTGAAACAATCCACTGGACAAACGTCAACGCAATCTGTGTACTTGCATCGGATGCAAGATTCTGTCACTACATAGGTCATTGTTATTCCTTGGGCATGATGCAAACAGGAATGGCCTGCATCTTGTGAGAGTTACGAGCACGAAGCTCTTGATAGCGTTTCAGCTTCCAGCGATCATCTGCACTGAGTTTGTGGCTGCCTGGCATCTGTGAATCTACTATTGCGGCACGTTTCAATAGATCCAGACTCATCATGCGCTCTAGATCAGGATAGCTCATGCCCAGCTGATCCTCGTCGGTGCGACCATCTGCCCAGAGTCCATCTGTGGGTGCGGCATCAATGATTTCTGGCATGACACCAAGTTCACGACCCATATCCCAAACATCGGTCTTCATGCAATCCCCAATGGGGCTGATATCCACACCACCATCTCCATACTTGGTAAAGAAGCCCACCCCAAAATCCTCGACTTTATTTCCGGTACCTACAACAATACCCCCGGTGGTCTGCGCGATCTGATACAAGGTCATCATGCGCAAGCGACTGCGACTGTTGGCGAAGGCCAACTCATTGTCAAATAAATCACCTGTGGCTTTTTCAAACTGTTTAAATGTGGGTGTTAGGTCTACAGTGTAGTTTTCAGCATTGTCAAACTGTGTTGTTAACCAATAAGCGTGTTTTACGCTGAGTTCGTGGGTGTGCTTGCTCTGCCGGATAGGCATACTCACTGCCATGGTATGGATGCCAGTGCGAGCGCACAAGGTAGATACCACAGCGGAATCAATACCGCCCGATACCCCCACAACCAAGGTGCCTATTTTGTTCCGGGTGGCATAGCTCTTGATCCACTTTGTTATGTGATTGATTCTTTGTTTTGGTGTCATATAGAGTTGTTTCTTTTTAAAAAATCATATAAAATTTTATGTGCTTCTCGATTTGGATGTGTTCCGTCAGGATAAAACAAGTCTTTGCGTTCATCAAATATATCACTTCTTTGATGACCTCGGTCTATTTCGTCCAACAGTATTTCCATCGCCTGAACATCAGTGGTGTGTTGTTTGAGCAGTTTTAAAAAATCCATGGCCCTGGGGTCAGTTGAAAACACTGAAAACACAGGATTTTCTATGGTAGCACAGCCATTGATCAATAGATTGACCATGCTTTGACAGATTATTTCAAGACCTGGGTATGTTTTTTGAAAATCATCAAACAACAATGTATCACTACAGCCCCCAATGAGTTTGATTGTGACATCCCATTCTTGGGCCAATGCAGACAGATCGTAGTAGAATCTTGAGTTTATTCTGTCTCTCAGAATCATGGGCTGATTGTAAAAGTCTTTGTCTTCAGGATCCATGTAAGCAAAATCTCTAGTCCATTCTGATTTGAATACAATAACTTGTTTGTTAGGGTACGATCTTAGATGATGATTGTTAAAGAAAAAGTTTCTTATTCTCAAATAACTCTCTCGATTTGATGATCCACCCTGGCCAACATTGACAACCATCTGCCCTTCTTCGTGTAGATATTGCGATAAGCCGCCGTGAGTTATATCAGACGTAGGATGCTTGCAGGCATGCCATTCTCCCACACTCCAGCTATCACCGGAAATCAAAGATAGTTTTTGATTGTCAAAGGTCATGCAAATGTTTTTCCTTGATAAAGTCGTATAATATTTTATGACCTTGTCTGTTGGGATGTATGCCGTTAGGGTAAAAATATTGTGGATTTTCTCTCAGTAGACTTTCGCGTTGATATCCTTGGTCAATCAAATCAATCAGCTTTGTTATACTGTCACTGTCCAGTAACTTTGATTTGATTTTTTGTACTAGTTCTTCAGTTCGTTGTTCATAGAAACTCAACACTGGTTGTTCAACTCTGTGATTGTTTTGCAGTATGAGATTGGTCATGCTCTGACATATGATACGGCAACCGGGATAGTGTTGCTCCATGGTATCCAACCAAAGAGTATCGCTGTGCCCACCTATGATGTAAACAGGGCAATCAACTTTTTGGGAGATGCCACTGAGATTACGATAAAAACGAGACACCCATCTCATTGCAATATCTTGTGGCTCTTTTATTTCATCCCAATCATTGGATTCAAGATGTGTTTCCCAACCTTGGGCATGCTTATAGTCTCTGTTGTATTCAGTTTGAAATACAAAAATTAAGTCGATGTCGTGTTGCGGATGTCGACGAAAATATGTTTCAATACGTTGATAGATATCTTGATTTGATATTCCTTGATTGCTGATGTTGACTACTGTGTGTCCAGCTTCTGTAAGATATTGGTCAAAACCACGATGTGGGTTAAAGTTACAATCTTTGTCCCACTCTCCGCACCCCCAACTGTCGCCTGCTATTAAAAACTTCACTTGATCTCCGGCGGCGGCATTTTTTTAAGTGTGTCCCACATTTCGCTTTGTTCCTGCAGTTTTTTTTCCAAGGCACGATATTGTTCTCCCAACTCGCGCAGTTGATCCCATTCAGCTTCGAGCTTTTCGTTGGGCTTTAGAATGTTAAGGCGTTCTTCGATCCGGCGTATTGCACTCATTAGGCTTTCGCCATTGACTTCGATGTCGGCGTTGGGTCCTTGCAAAGTGAGCTTGCCTGATGGTGGTTCTGTGATATTGGCCCAGGTGTATCCACCAGTTCCATTGGTGGTGGTTACCCAAGGTTGGTGAGCGATGCTGATACTGCTGGCAGTTAAATCAAGATTGCTCAGCGTATACGTGGTTTCAATACCACTGCCAATCGTGATATTGGCAAAGTCTGCGCTCAAGTCGCTGGCGAAGAGATCTTTTTGCGTAGTGTCCATGTTCCGTCCTTGTTATCAATCCAGTCGAGTTCATCACCCGGCTTCCATCCTAGATGTTCGCAGAGTTCATCGCCAAGGTCCAACAACAGTTCTCCGGGATGATCAGGATCCTCAACGATGGTTCGAACAAAACTATATCGAGTCATATTTTCCTTGCACAGGTAAAAGCATTGGTTTCAAAGCGAAAGGAGTTGGCATACTTGCAGTCTAAAACTATGTCTGCTCCTTTCATATACCAACCGCTCCAGTATCCAATCACAAGAACGGCCAGTACGATCAGCAGTTTTGGTGCCGCCCGGGTAAGTTTATCTTTGACTGCTTTCCATTCTTGGGTAGTAAGGAACATAGATGCTCTTATTCGTTCTTATTACCAAACAACTGCAATAAGCTCACAAAGATATTGATAAAGTTGATGTATAGGCTCAGTGCGGCAAACCACTGCATGCGACCCACTTCTGATTCACTAGCACCCCAGAACATGTCACGGATCCGATTCATGTCATAGGCAGTGAGACCCAGGAAGATCAGGATGGTCAGCACGTTCAAGGTCATCTGCAGGGCAGTGCTTGCCACGAAGATATTGACAACACCGGCAATGATCAACCCTATAACGCCTGCGAATAAGAATGGTCCCCATCCAGAGATATCACGCTTGGTGAAGTATCCCCATCCGGCCAGGGCACCGAAACTCACTGTGGTTCCAATCAAAGCCTGGGCGATGGATGCAGATGTATACACAGCAAAGATCAGGCTCAGGCTCAGCCCCATGGCAGCCGCAAAAGCGAAATACCAGGTCTTGATGGCACTCTCGGAAAGGCTGTCACCTTTCCAGGCCAAGTACAAACTCATGACCAGGGGAGCGAATACGATCACATAACCTAGGACACCAGAGAACAACACGGGCACAAGACCCAATGATGCGATCAGGCCGGCAAATATTAGAGTGGCCAACACACCCAGGGCCATTCGACCCAGCACACCAGCCACGGCTGTGTTGAGACTTTCAACTGCTGATAGTGTACTCATATTGATATCTCCTTACTTGGCTGCCAGGGCTTCTTTTTCTGCGGTGATTTCTTTGCGGCGTTCCTTGATACCTTTGCTCATTTCTTGCAGTGCTTTACGGGCACGAGCCGCCGCGGCTTTGACACCTTTCTGGGTAAACTTCTCGTTTTCGGCGAGGTAAGTTTCGAATGCTTGTTTGATTGCGTCGTGATTTTGTGACATGTTATTCTCCTTGAATTTTGATTTGTTCACGTAAGGCATTTTGCCGACGGACACAGTCTTGCATCTGTCGTTGTACTGCCAGTTTGTCGGGAGCAGTTTCCAGCTCTCTGCTGAGAGAACGATACTCTGCCAGCAGTAGTTGTAACTGTTCTTTGAATTCGGTTTGATTCATTGATACTCCTTGCATTGTGCTATTATGTATGAAGCATAGTGGAATGTCAAGAGGTTTTACCACCAACTCAATGCTCTTCCAAAGCCGAACACATTGACTATGGCAAAGTAACCTGCCAGGATCATGCCCCATCCCAGTTGTCTTCTATAGTTGGCATACAGGCTAGAAATGGCCCCAATGAAAAACCCTGGATACACTATGGCCATGTTTGGTGCTTGAGCTGTAAAAGCCAAAGTCAAACTGGCTCCCACAGTGAAAACGAAGCTGGCCATTTCAAACCAAAAAGCAGTGCGGTCGGAGTGGAAACTGGCACTCCAGAAATCTCGTATTTTTTGCAAGTTATACTATCTCAATATGGCGTCGGTTCCAACAGTCCCAGACTGTCACACGATCCCAACTACGAGACCAAGTTGTTCTGAACTTATCCCAGCCATGTTGATTATATAGTCGCAAACGATTATCCGTGATGTGTTTCTGATCTATTCCGTGTTTCTTGGCCCAATCTTTTAGCAAGGTAGTGGCCTGCGAGTCTCGGATGATCACTATGAATAAGGGCTCAGGGCCCGAGGTTGAGTTGTAGTGCATCAGTTAGTGTAAAACAGTACCGGGTGGCCGGACTTCTTGTGCTTCTTCTTTGGGTGCTCTTAGTTGCTGTATGTCTGTGATTATCATCAGCTCATCGTCGTGTTCGGCCGCAAGCTCTTCGTCTATGCCCACCAGACGCATGAGCCCACCAACATGGACTTCGGTTATCCCAAAGTCTGCTAGAACCAAACAGATGTTGACCACCAAATCTTTTATCGCTTCTTCGTTTAGTATGTCTATAACGAAATCTTGTTCCATTGTAGTAGTTATTTAATCCGTTTGGGGCCAAAAAAAAGCGGCCCTGTAGGAGCCGCTTTTGTAAGATTGCCGTCGCGATTAAGCTTCGTCAGCCTGTGCTTCAGCCACTTTGGCCTTGGCCTTGGTAGGCTTCACAGCCACCTTGACTTCGCCACGCTTGGCTTCTTTGACTTTCTCAGCCAACTTAGATGCCACAGCATATCCAGCATCACCTGCTTGACCCTGCTCTTGCAGATACTGCAAGGCCTCAAGTTTGGTCATTGGGCGGGGTAGCTCAATGAGATTGATGTTGGTGCAACCTGCCTTGGTCAGGATCTTGACACGAGCAACCATGTCGTTTGCAAAACGTGCCTTGGTGACACCATTTTGCGTAGCGGTACCAGCAACGGTAAACAGTTTATCAGTAGCCATAATATTGCCTTTCAAATGTGATTAACGAGAAGTTTCAAACTGTGTTATGCTTTTTACAGCATACCATTATTATAGCAAATCCCGGATTATTGGTCAACCGGTTTCTGCTTCTTTGATTTGCTCATTTTGCCAGATTTTGGGCTGGCTGTTTGGGCAAGTTCAAAGCTCTTGACAGCGTGACGGAGCTCGTGCAAGCCCTGGCACACCTGCTCGTACCCACGAAAGGTACGATCAAATCGTAGTTGATACACATCAGCAAAGGCTCGGAGCCCAATGATGGCATCAGTTTGAGTCATTTGTCCCGACTCAAGATCGTTGACAATATCTCGGATATCATCAACCACGTTCCAACATCTCAAAATGTTTTGTTCCAAATCAAAGTTGGCGTCGGTGAGTTCTTTGTCGGTCATTTAGATAGTTCCTGAGTCTGAGTTTTTACTGCTTCGACACCGCGATCCAGGATCTTGGCCACGCCAGAGAATCCCACTGAAGCGATGACGATACCTACGATAACACCTAGAATAAATCGCATAGTACCTCCTTAGAGAACACGCACACGACTGAGTTGGGTAGCATCCGGACGGTGTGCTTTCACGGTACCCTTGATGGTCAACCAAGTGCCAGTATCGTAGCTTTCACGATAGCTGAAGAACACAGGCTGATTGGTGTCGGTGATGCCAGAAATAAAGTGTACACCATAGTTCTGCGAATACACCGCTCGAGTGATTTCTACACGGATCTGAACTTTGGCACCCACGTCAGCAAGATAGCCCTTGGAGTGATCAATACGCTCTGATACGGCCAACTCTTTCTTGGCACGCTCATAGGCGCCAATCTGGCTGGCTATGACCGCGATGTCCAGACGATCGTTGCTGGTAAACTGATCCTTGCTCACGATGCCGCTGAGACTGCGATCAAAATCTGACACCTTGCCTTTGAGGGTCTTCAGTGTGAGTTGTTGTGCCAAAAACCCGCGAGCCTCCATGCCCAGTTCACGATCGCTGTCTGAGATCATGTTAGGGGTGGCCAAGGCTTGTTTGACCAAATCGCGATTGGGTTCTTTGAGCCGAGTCTGCTGTCCTGTGGCGCTGTCTACGTTCCACACACCATCTTTGAAGTAGCCACCGTTGATGCGATGGGCACGAGCCGCGGCGCCCCACACAGTTTCTGCGGCGTATTCAGCGACAGGTTGTTGAGGGCGTTTCATGGTGTTACGAGCATACGGGCGATAATAATACATGGATTGGGCTCCTGCTTTTTTACTATACCTATATTATAGCAAAATGGCTATTTCTGGTCAACCTCTTTAAGTTAGTGCGTACTAACCTTGTTTTGGTGCCGGAACTCGCGCTTGAGCCAGTACTTGTACTGCCGGAAATACTCTTGCTGAGTATAGGGCAGTTGATGATAGTTCGAACGCTCATCACAGTTGCGGAGCCAAAGTTCGTGTAACCATCGTCGGAAATCAGTTGTTTTCATTTACGACCTTCGTTTAGGATAGGAGAAAAACGACCAAGAAAACTTTCTACCCAACAGGAAAAAGTACGACATTCATTGACGTCGTCTTGTTCATAATGGACCCAGGTGTGTCCATCAACTTCAATCACGTTCATGACATGGAATACATTACCATCACTGCTGGACCAACGAGTGCCTTCTTTGACTTGCATACCTCTCCTTTCTTATCTAATCTTTACTTCGTCCTCTCTTGCGCGGTCACTGTGGAAACAATGACCTATCCGTCGGATAGTGTCAGCGGCCACCTGCGGGTTGGCTTCAAACATTTCACGGATGTCTTCCGCTGTGATACCATCAGTGGCATTGAAAAAATAGATTTCATAATGCCTCTGCATATTATACTGGGCTCTGAGCTTAAGGTGCATCAGATTGGGAATATTGACTGTGGCAGATTCGCCCTTGAGTGCCGCCCAGGTACGACTCTGCTCGGCCTGGGTGACATCACCGATGTACTCCAACCCATTACAATCCCACATCACGACAAACTGATGATCCATGATTAGCTTCCTGTACTCAGCATCAAGGTGCTGGAATCTTCATTGCTGGGTGTAAACCGCTCAATGAAAATGTGATGACTATCACCGCTATCAATGATGGCCGCATTGGCCGCAATATATAACGCAGTCCAGGTAGCACCAACAATGTCTTTGGTCACAGGCTTGCCCCAATGGTCTTTGTAGTGAACTTTGGTGGCTTCAAAAGGATGACGATCGTTAAGATCATTGACTTCGTAGATGCTCCAGATTGCTCGGAGTCCGTTGAGTCGTTGCACTTCTTCGTAGTGATCAGATTTAGTTTTGAATGCTTGATCGTCTTGCCTGTAGGCACCAGCCAGACTGTCTCGCAAGGTTTTGATAATGACGGCTAGTTGCACTCCTTCGGAAGTGCTCATTCGTTGAGTCATGCAATCCAGCTCCCAAAGGCCATTGTGCAGTTTCTTAAACTCGTCAGCTGTCAGCGTCACATCACAGTTCATATCAACTCCTGGTTAAAAGCACTGGTTTTTCTTTATAGTCTATAACCAGTAAAAATAGACTGCAAGTTTCTGGGGTATCAAGGCTCCCCAAGGACCGCACGGCCCCATTACAGCCTTAATCTAGCCGGCTACCTGCGTAGGCACGGAAACCATATTTCTCAAAAACCTTTGCGGCCGCATACGCACCGGCCTCTTTGGTGTCCACATTCTGGGCACCATGTTCGCTGGGGTTCCAGATCGAGAAACATTTCTTGTAGTCTGAACGATCGACGCCAGCGGCCTTGAGCATCTTGCCCAACTTGGTGTTGCCTTTGATGCCATAGATATCAACCCAGGCAAACCCACAAGCAAACTGATCTTGCCCGTTGAGTTTTTCTTGGAAAAACTTGTCTGCGGCCTTTCGGGCTTCTTGACGAGCTTCTGTTACGATAGCATTGACTTGCTCTTGAGTGTATTCCATATCCAACTCCTTTTTGTTTACTATACCTATATTATAGCCAAAATAGCAGTTTCTGGTCAACCTGCTTTTTTCAGGGCAAAAAGTGTAGCATCTATGCTGTTGCGAAAATACAACACCAGGCGCATGTCTGCTCTACGGCCTTTTCTGCGCCAATCAGGGCTGTCAAGCAGGCGATAGAACCAACGACGGTCCGCTTGAGTACCACTAGGGCCAAACAGATCAGTGGCCAACTCAACATCCGTGTTGCCGATGGTCCACATTCCGCAGTTGATCCTAGTGTTTTTCATTCTGAAATTTTTTCCAATGCTTGGCTGAGGATCTCAAGATCACCACCATACTGTTTGACATACCAGACGCCCTGATCCATAATGTAGGCATACTCGGCACCACAACCGTTGAAGAAATCTAGAAATGCATCATAGGAATGAAACACCTTGTAGTCCACGCCTGCTTCGCCGCGATCACGACCGTAAAATGTGGTCATCTCACCGTAGAGCCGATCGTATTCCTCCGAGGACATTTTAGTTTCAAACTGGCTAAAGGCATGCTTCTCACCAATCTCGGGGCGCAGGCTGGAAATATCTCCTAGGCTGACCAGATGATTAGCCTTGGCCGAATCATAGTGTTCCTGTAGGATAGCACCATTATGATCCAAGTAACCATCCCAGTGGCAGTAGACTGCCTTGCAAACATCGCCGTGCATGACACCGATAACAGAACGAGTAGCCATCTAAAACTCCTTTTTGTTTACTATACCTATATTATAGCCAAAATAGCAGTTTCTGGTCAACCGGAGTTTTTACGCTAAGTTAGTGGGCACTAACTTTGTAGAGCGGGCAGATTTGGGGGCTGTACAGCAGGATTTCAGTGGCCGCTTTGGCTTCACGTTTTTTCTTGGTAGTGCCACCTTCTTCTACTTCTGTGGTAGCTCTACGACCTGCGGTATAGGTAATGGGATACTTGGCCAGGCCCAGATGACCTTGGCGGCTGGTATAAAAGTCATCGTTGGTATCACGGCCACAGTACATCACAGTATGGCCGGCTTGATCTGAGGTCTTACAGAAGTCGATCAAATCTGTGTGATCTTGATTGGTGAAGATCTGGCCATACTGCGTGAAAGAATCACGATAAGGTGGATCAAAGAAAAAGAACGCCCGCTCGTCGCCCACATCAACACACTGGCGCCAGTCTCCTGAGTGGATATCTACTCGTTGCAGGAACCGATGCCATTCATTGACATTGTCAATGTCGTAGACCTTGTCCTTGTGATTGAGCAGGCCCGAAGGAGTACAGAATCTACCCTTGGCTTCTTTGGTCGACTGGAAG
>Ga0315901_10007429_pt1 | contig 12927 bp, 14 predicted proteins | sample LakEriMetagenome_10_FD_203761 | JGI IMG/M metagenome (GOLD analysis project Ga0315901, IMG submission 203761) | Freshwater fungal communities from buoy surface, Lake Erie, Ohio, United States - Buoy 2 MA116 | ecosystem: Environmental > Aquatic > Freshwater > Lake | place: USA: Lake Erie, Ohio... | reverse complement strand
ACTTTTTTAAGTGTTCCTACCGGAACTCCATCAGAAAATTTAAATTCTTCAACAAATTCAAAAGTTAGTGGAGCCTTCACTCCAAACGCAACAAACTATCTAAGTATTGATTTTTTAAGGGAAATAGACGATAGTACTTTGGGTCCAGTTCAAATCTGGTCTCAAACAACTAAAAATGAAACCTCCAAGACAGTCCCATTGGCTCAAATATTGGGTTACAAATTAATCGTATCTACAAGTCCTTTCGACGGCGTATCCCTCCCGATTGCACTAATCAAAACTGACGCAAGTAACAATGTCGTAGAAATCGATGATAGTAGGCCATTATTATATAGACTTGGGACTGCTGGAGTTTCAGATCCTAACCCATTTTATACCTTTGATTGGACATTACAATCAGAAGGAAGACAAGAAAACCCTTATTCTTCTAGCGATTCTAGCGTTTCTCCATTTAGAGGTGGAGATAAGCAGATCAATTCATTAAAAACGCTTATAGATGCAATGATGTCCTCTTTAAAAGAGATAAAAGGTACCGTATTTTGGTATAGCCAAAATAAGGCTGGATCTCTTTTTAAACTAAAACAAGATACCGCAAATACAGTACTTTCTGGTAGGGGTACTCTAACACATAGTTTATCTACTCCAGGACTTCTTAACTGGTCAGATAATATCTTTATTAACTTTGTTTCAAGTAGGGTTAGCTATCAATTAAATGCAAACCCATCAAGTACAGATATATCTCTAGCAGATGGCCAGGTCGCTTATGTAACTTTACAAAGAGATCTTCCAATCTCTCCTAAATTGGTCACAATAAATGGAAGTCCAACAGTAACGTCTGTTGGAAGTGTTCCATGGACATCTGGCCTAGTTTCTGGTGATTATATTAAAAATGCTGCTTTAGATTCTACTAAATATTACAGAATCTTAACAGTTGATAGTCCATCTCAGGTAACTTTAAGTTCCGTTTATGTAGATGGATCGTCTGGCGCTCCTGGGATAGATGCTCAATATTCTTATGGAATTTATTCTACAAGTCCCGTTCCTTCAACAACTAGACATATTAGAATAGCAAATAGAGAAAATGTCCCATTTGATGAAGATACTTTTTGGCTCTATTTTAGAGACGATAGGTCTGGTTCTATTCCTAGGATTTATGTTAGATTTTTAGGAGCCGAACTAGAGCAAGGCGAAAGTAAGAGCATTTCAGACGAAACTCCATTACCACTTAAACAATTTTTGGGTTTTGACCCAGAAAATGGCACATCTGTTAATTATACAGCATATCCATCTGCAGATTTAAGCAATAGCTTTACATCTACAGATTCTTTAGCCCAAGCAATTTCTACAAATACTGCAAATTTAAATGACGTAGTAGATGGAATTCGAAAAGTTTATTACGAAAGAATGGTTATTTCTGCCGAAATAGACGCAGGAACCGCAATAACTATTCCATTAGATACTCGAAATGGAAGCGTTCAAAAACAATATTTAGTTGGAAATGGCGCATTATTTATTTTATTGAATGGTAGCGCTATAGACGATGGTGTTGAATACTCTGAAATGGGTGTAGCAAATACCTTAAGTACTCAAATTACTATTAATATAGACCTTGAGATTGGCGACGTTCTAACTTTTAGAATGTTTGTTCCAGAAATTTTTGCTTCAATAGTTCCAGCAGCTCCATTTTGGAGACTTGCTCAAGATAGCATTTCTGGTACGGCCGTAAGTTTCTTACCAAATGTTTATAATCTAGGGACCGATAAGTTGAGCGTTTGGAGAAATGGTGTTCATATTATAAATTCTGCTAGTATCGGAAGTAATGTTGATAGATATTTAGAGTCTGGAAGTTCTTCTATTTCTCTAGGATTGTCTGTAGTCGCTACTGACGTTATTGAAGCTATAAATTATTCAGATACGCCAAATTGGCGAACTTTAATAAGTACATTTACTGGAAGTATTCTTTCTGTTCCATCTTACGTTATGGGAGCAGATAGAATTGCAATCTACAGAAACGGTATTTTGATGAACGATCAAGGTCTTGGTAGTTCTACAGATCAATATACTGAAGCTAGTATTTCTACTCTTAATTTAGTTTCTGCTTCTACTATTGTAGATGTTTTTGATATAACTTTCTTTGGAAGTTCTCCTATTTTTAGGAACTTTGTTACTGGAGTAACTGGAACAGTAATCAATACTGGAACTCCATATACTGTTGGAAATAGCAAGTTACTTGTATTTAAGAATGGGGTCCTAATGACCAACTCTCTATCTATAGGAACGGCTGCCCAACAATATCAAGAAAGTGGACCTTCACAAGTAACCTTACAAGTAGCGGCAATAGTAACTGACGTTTTTTGCTTCATAAATTTGGCGTAAAAGGGTTATATAGATGGCAATTAATAGTAACCAAATAGATGAAAAATCAAAACCACTAGACTCTAGTCAGCCAGATCCAACAACTGGGGCTGGTAAGGGTGCCTATTTAGTTAAAGATGTTGGTGCTGGCCAAATTGAAGCTTTTTATAAAGATGCTTTAGGTCAGCTTACTCAATTAACAAATAATGGCAGTCCGATAGGTGGGTTTGTTATAGCTTCTCAAGCAGAAGCAGAAGCCGGAACCGACAATACTAAAGGAATGACTCCTCTTAGGGTAGCTCAAGCGATTATAGCTCAAGTTGTACCAAGTTCTTCTAAATTATTGTCCGATACATTTACCAATCTAACTGGCTCAACTATAGATTCTTTCACTGTTGTACAATCTTTGAGTGGAACAATTTCTCCAATTAATATAAATGCAGAAGCTACCGCAAAAAGTGCTTTTGGAATAGCTACTCAACAAATTTTAGATACGGCAACGGGAACAGTTGCAATGAATGGTAGATTAGAAAATATTATTACAAGTTTTAATGTAGACGATGAATTATTTGTTAGTCCAAGTGGTTTATTGACTAATATTATACCATCAGATGGAAATGGAAGCTTTGTTTCTGGAATGTGGTCTGTTAGAGTGGGAGTTTTAGTAAAAAATCAATCCAATCCAACATTAAAAGATTTAATCTTGGGTATTCAAACTATGGGACAAATATAATGAATAATCGAGTAAGGAAATTCGATCCATCTAAATTTAGTAAAGAAGATTTGGAGTCTATTGGAGATAGTTTAGGAGAAAAGGTTAGAAATATCCTAGATACAAATATCGATAAACTTAATAACAAACTTAAAGAAGATAAGATATTAAAGAAAGTTAAATTTGAGTTTGAATTTTGTATTGGAATTGATGAGGACTGTTTAAAAAGATCGAGTCATCAGTACATAGATAAGAAAGATAAAGAATTTGTTAAATTATTAGAAGAATTAGAGTATGAGGCTAGAACTAAAGCAAATGAACTAGCTAATATATATGGACTTTCAGTAATTATAAATTTTACGATGTCAAATAACTAAGGGAGTTAAAAATGGCAGACATTTCAGTATTAGGCTATCTCGTCGGTGCGGCTACTAAAAATGTAAAATTAAGTAGCAACACTTTAGTTGTTTCAAATTTAAAAGTAAATTTGGGAACAGCTTTTACTTTTACATTCGCTGGAACTATTACTGGTAATAAAACTATTACTATGCCAGACGCTAACGTTGATTTGGGAGTGATTGCAACAAACGCAACAGCTATTTCAAATCTTCAGGGAGCTACTGGAGTTTCTGCTCTAGCTTCTATCGATTACACAACAAATCATTATGTAACTGACGGAACTAGTTTATTGGCCGCTATTAGCGCGTTAGATGCTCAAGTATTTACAAGTGCTGGAGCAATAAGTGATGCCGTTGCCGCTATCGGATCTGCAACACTAGCCGCTATTAACTATACTAGCAATAACTATATAACTGATGGAACTTCCTTAGTAGCTGCCGCAAGCGCATTAGACGTTCAAGTAGCCGCAAATACTGCAAGTATTGCTGCCGTTGCTTCTGGATATCAAAGACGTAAAAAGGTAGATTCTGTTGTAGCAAATCCAGCAACAACATATCCAGGAACAGGATTACCAGCAGCCGCTCTTGGACAAAGATATATTATTAGAGCTGCCGTTAGCGCAAATGATGCTAATTGGGGTGGAAACAATGACGCTCTAGCAGATAATGATATAATCGAATACAATGGAACAAAATGGGTAGTTTCTTATAGTCCGATTGAAGGAACTCTTGTTTATGTAGATGACGTTAATGTTGACGCTTTGTTTGTCGATGATGGATCTCCAGATTGGGAACTTCGATCTGTACTTTCTTCTGCTTTAACGGAAGCTCATATTTTCGTAGGTAATGCTAGTGGTATAGCTACTGACGTTGCAATGTCTGGTGAGGCTTCAATTATAGCTTCTGGCGCTGTAACTCTTTCAAATTCAGCAGTTATTGGAAAAGTTTTAACAGCAATTGACGTTTCCACTAATGGAACAGTCGCTGCTACTGATAGCATTTTAGCCGCTATTGGAAAATTAGCTGCAAATACAGTAGATTTGACAACTCTTTCTGGAGTAGCTCAAGGTGCTGTAAATCTTGGAACTGGATTCCAAATTATTCAAAATAATAGAACAATAAGTCAAGCTTTGGGTGACTTAGATACTCAAGTAAAAGCTAATACTGATGCAATTGCATCTAGTTCTGCTGCTATCGTATCAAAACAAGCCGTAATGGGCGAGAATCTTCCTACTGGAGACAAAACTTACGCAGTTCGTTGGGCCGTAAATGGTGAAACTGCTGGAAGATTATATCTTGCAGATAAAGACTTTACAGGAGCTCCTACAAAATATCGCGCTTGCGGTATTGTACAAGCTGCTACTTCTCCAGAAATTGCTGGAGCATCTATTACTCTTTATCAAACAGCTACTCTTAGCTTAAAAGCAAATGATACAAACTTTGCTGCTGCAGATCAAGGAACTGAACTTTTCTTACAAGAGTCAGGCTTGATTGGTCCAGCTCTTCCAGAAGCTTCTGGAACTACTGGCGAAGAGGCCGCTTCAGTTGTGTTGGGATACGCTAGAGTCTATAATGCTACTGTTACAAGTAGTACTATTGAAATCTGCGTTACTCCTGGTAGCTTTAAAGGTACTGTTTTTGTTGCTTAATTCGTATGATATTATAGAGGGTAGGGTATAAAAACCCTGCCTTCTTTTTTGGAGTTAATAATGGCAATTTATGTAAAAATGATAAATGGATTACCAAGATCATACAATGATGGGTCTTCTTCATATTATCAATTACTTACAGTTGTTGCAGGAGCGCCTGGAGCAAACCAAATTGCAGTTGAAGATGTGGAAGCTGGAGATGCAGTAACTCTTCCAGCTAGTAAAACTTATTCAGGTCCAGAACTTAAAATAACGTTAAATAACAACCTACTTGAAGTCACAAAAGACTACAACTATGTTGGATCTGGAGCTAGAACTCAAATATCTTTTTTATTTAACCTAGAAGTTGATGACGTTATAGGTTTTAGAATTTAGTTAATTATAGTATTGAAATAATTAGAGGAAATAGACATGTCAAATGACACAAGATTAATCAAAGAAAAGAAACTGTTAAAATATTTAGCTGATCAATCTACTAGCGATCCGACTCTTCGTAGTTTGCTCAAAAATATTGAATATAAAGTTAGACCTTTGTTTGATTTATCTACTACGATTATTACTACCAGTCGAAACCTTTTTATAGGTCCTAGTAAAATTCAAAACCCAGATACTCTTAGGAATAGAAGTGTCGCCCCATTAAAGGGTGTTTTGATGAATTTTTCTGGCGGGTCTATTACGTTACCATCTGCCTCCTCTAATAATATTATAGGTGGCCAGAGCGCTGTAGCGACAATCACAATATTAGACTATACAAAATTAACGACTGGTGGAAACGATACTTTTGATATTAATAGTGTAACTTTTACGGCCACTACTGCAAGTTCTGGAGTTGCAACTTTTAGGGCTGTAACTAGCAATGAACAAACGGCTATTAACTTTGCAGAATGTATAAACGACACTAACTCTATATTTAATACAATTTATGCTGAAGCGATTGGATCTGTTGTTTATTTGAGATCTAAGGTTGGCGGAACTGCAAGTAACTCTATTCCACTAACTTATACAGATAATGGAACTACCGGTGGAGCTTCTATTTCTGGAGCCACTTTTACTGGTGGAACTGATATGACACCAGTTTCTTTGGTTATAAGTAATAGTAATTATAGAAAAATGTTTATAATGATAGATGGGACTGGATCTCTTTCTGTATCATTGGGAACAGAAGGCTCAACCGTAGCCTTAGCTACGACTCCAGCCCAAGCAGCTTCCACTACCCTTATCGGAATGTATGTAATTTATTGCAATGGATCTGGAGTTGTATCTACAATATCTAAAGATCAGATGTATGAGTTAGATAACGCAAGTTACGATCAAAAACACGCAAGCTTAGATAGTTTGCAATCAGATGACCATAATACTATTTATTCAAGAAATCCCATTATAACAGCTCAATCGGCTGGAACTTTATCCGTAACAGGGTCTGTCACAAGAGATACTTTTTACATTTGCGATACTTCTGGTGGAGCAATTACCGTAAACTTAGCCGCAATTTCTGGCTTTGCTAGCGGTTTTAGACTTCAATTAATAAAAACAACAGCAGACGTAAATACAGTTACGATAAACGCCAATGGCGCAGAATTGATTAATGGATCTTCTTCTTTTGTATTAAGTACACAATATAGTGCAGTTATTTTAACTAGAAACGCTACTGGATGGACAGCTGTAGCTACTTCATCATCTTCTACTGAATTTACTACCCTTTTACTAGACCAAACTACAACTCCATCAAATCCAGCCGCCAATAAAGATTTATTATATGCAAAAAGTGATGATTTGCTTTATACCCTTACTTCTGCTGGAACAGAAAGTGTTATATTATCTAACGCCAATAGGCCAGTTCTTGAGCAAGCTCCTTATTTTTTAAACAACATAAGCGTCACGACTTCTGTTGGATCAAACGCAATGACAATAACAGTTAAAGCTGCCGACGGATCTAGCTTGTCTGCTACAAACTTTGCTACTATAAATTTTCATTCTTCAACAGCAAGCAATGGAACAGTAGTTAGAAGAACTATAACTTCAGATTTGACTTTTACAATAACAGCAGACGCTACGCTTGGTATAGCTAGTGGAGTAGAAACTCCATTCTATCTTTATGCAGTAGATACTGGATCTGGCATAGTTCTTGGAGTTTGTCGTCTTCAGCTAAACGATAATGAAATCTATTCCTCTACAGCAATCGCTGCTAGTTCTGATTTTAATAATATTTTATATACCACTTCAGCACAAAGTTCTAAACCAATTAGATTGATTGCAAAAATAATATCCACTCAATCTACTGCAGGCGCTTGGGCTTCTAATGCTAGTAAAATCTATATTGCAAATAGAGGAATAGAGCAAGAAAAAATTGTTGCCGTTTATTCAACAGCAGCTGGTCAAAGCATAAACACATCTACCTGGTCTATTGTTAATATGGGAACTAAAAATATAGATACCCATAATGCTGTAACTACGGGAGTAAATTGGCAATTTATTTCTCCAGATGCAAGAAAATATAAAGTATCTGCTCATTCTTTATTTCAAACGGCTACTTTTGCTGCCGGAAACTCTGTCTTTTGTACAATAGAAAAAAACAATTCTGGAACAACAGGACAGATAACATCTTTGAGTTTTGGACACACTGCAATAGACTCAGCAACGTCAAACTATAGAGCTGCAATAATTCCATTTATAATTGTAGATTTAGCTGCAGGCGATTACATAGATTTTAGGGTATGGCAAGATAGTGGTGGTGCGAGATCTCTTATTGCAAGTGCTCCATATAATCAAATAACAATAGAGAGTGTATAATATGAAACAATATAATATAACAAATATTGAAAATGGTTCTCAATTTCAAATCTTAACTGAATCAAACATACAAGACCTTGAAATGCAGCCGGAGTGGGGAGCTAATCCATCAATAGAGGACGCTACCTCTCAACATGAAGCAGAACAAAGAAGGCTATCGCTACAAAGGGATGGTAAAAACTCTAGACTATGTTGCGACGAGATCACAGATTTAATCGGTGGATATAATTTATCAAGAGCCTTTACTTCTTCTGAGATTAATCAACTTTTAACCGAATTCTCTGCAATCAATTCCTATCTTAAAAATTTTATGCCAAGATCCGCCAAGCCACTAATAGAATCTTCTCCTATAACTTCTACCCTAACTCAACAACTAAAAGATGATATCTTAGCTATTTTTACAAAGTATTCTATCTAAATAAATTTTCTTAGGACTCTTTATGAATATAAAAGATTGGATAAACTTATCTCATGGTCTAGAATTGAAAAAAAATGACAAGACAAACAATAGAGGCAATGAGAACGGTATCCTTTTTCTAGTTGAAGCTTTTTTATTAATGTATTTAAAAGGTCAATTAAATCAAGAACATATAAATATATTTACCCAAATAGTATCCAATTTAGAGGCATATTCTTCTGAAACTTCTCAAGTAAGAGGTTTATATGACAGAGGAGCTAAAGAGTCTTTAAATCCAAATAAATTAGATATTAGGCTCATTTCCCACGATAACCTAACTTCCATTTCTTCTTTTGCTGCCAAGTTTAATCTAACCCAAGTAAGCGATATAGCAAAACATGCTCTATTAAATCAATTTAGGTTCGATAATGCACAACCAAATAATGAAAGATTCTTTTTTAAAAAAGACGGTAAATGGAACACCTCGCTACAAATACACCCAAGAGATGTTTTCTTTTGGCTCTATATTGGAGGATTTTCTGCTATATCCATTCTTATGTGGCCCATTTTTCTAATAACTCAAATAGTCGCTTGTTCTTCTCCTAAAGAAGAAACATCTGGAAAGCTATTAGTTTTTGTAAGACTAGAAAGTACTTATAGAAAATCTTGGTTATTAAGACTTACTAGGTGGATTTGCTATAAAAAATTAAAAAATATGTATGGTAAAAATTGGATCAATGAGATAATGAAAATTTATTTTACAAATCCAGACCATCCATGTAGAATATTGTCAGAAGGTATTGAATTATAATTTATTGCCAAAAAGCAAAGAAATAACTAAAGAAACAGAATACCAAATCACGCCATATAGAACTGCTTTCATATTCTCATACTCAAATCCAAGAACAATAGAATAGAGACTAATTATAGAGACTAAAATAACTAAAAATAGTGTTATTTTCATTCTAGGTCCTCTAAGTCTATTTTGTTTGTATCCAGGATACTATTAAACTCTTGACCAAACTTTATAAATAATTCAATAGATTTTTCATCTAACCCCATGTTATTTATGTGTTTTATAATAAGTTCGTTTATTCCATGTAAACTCATATATGCGCCATCCGCATTAATTGCTCTTTTAAATTTGTTACGATCAAAAGAATCTTCTAGTGGGAAAGTTAGAGTTGCTTTGTGTTTTGTTTTCATTCTTTAGCCTTTGACAAAGTTCCCATAAGTCGGTATTTCATGCCACATTCATAAATATTCTTGGCTACCTCAAAGTCTATTGAATGTAAAATGGCCAATTCTCTTATTTTAGTTTCGACATATATCCTAAAATAAGATTCTTTTTCTTTTTCTTTTCGATAAAACTCCAGGAATTCCTTGGTCAGTCTGTCGTCTGATCCGGCGAATTTACCGCAAATCTGACAGAACTGAGTTCGTTTTATTCCTTCTTTAGACCAATGAACATAGTCTGTCCACTCATGGCTTCCTAAACAATTTTTATTTAGTTTAGATTTAAAGTTATGTAACATACTTCCAAGGATTAATAAAACTATAACAATTACAATAACATAGATCATTGTTGTATAAATCCTATCTTTTTCTCAGCAGGAGCTTTATCGTTTATAGCGTCCATAGCGGCTCTAATTACTGTATTATTGTTAGTCAGAGCATCGTGGACATCCATATTGCTTTTGTGTAATTCTATCATAAGAAGACTCCATTCTTTGAGTCCTTTATAGATAAAAAATAAGCAAAAGCTATTAACAATAACTAATAAAACTAAAAGAGTTATCAATACTGACAATAGGGCTATTTCCATTTTACTCACCACCTCTAATTCGAACCCCAACTGGAAAGCGAGGGATTCCGTTTTCTGTTAGATTCTGAAATTGAACAGTTAGCATTTTACCTTTTATGGAATCGAAATTATTTAAATAATCTTTAAGTCTTTTTGTAAAATCTTTAGAAGATTCATCTGGAAGCTTTTTGCATGGAACTCTAAATGATAGCCCTTTTTCATTTTCACAAATCAAAGATCCAGCCATTCCAGCCTTCTTTCCTATTCCTTCATAGACACCCACAATTAAATATTCGGCATCTTTAAATTCTTTAATTTTCAATAACTTATCAGTTCTGTGATGGATATATGGACTATTTAGGTCCCTATACATTGCTCCTTCATATCCAAGAACATGTACATATTGTCTAAATTTTTCCATTAAGTCTTTGTAATTATTGACTATTTCATAATTTAAGAAAAATATACTAGAAGGTTTTAAAGCTCCCTCAATGGCCATTTTGGCGTAAGCAACTCTTTCTAAATAGAATTTATCGGGATCGATTACGTCATAGACAAAATAGTGGATCTGTTTTTCGGCATCAGGATGAACTTCTTTTCTATTTGACATAGATATTATTTTTTCAAAATCATGTTTAAGTTCATGGTTATAGAGTTCTCCATCTAGAACAATATAGTCCTGGCCAAAGATTCTAAGCAAGTCTTTTTCTATATGAGGTAGACAATCTGTGGGCTTACCAGTTCGACTATACATCCGACACTTACCATTTTCTATGACAGCTATATTCCTCTTTCCATCCAATTTGGGCTCGACAGCGCATGGAAATGTAACTGACGATAAATGTTCCTGGATAACGTGAGCTAACATGGGTTTTAAAAGCTCGTCATCGTCTAATTGGGCGTCGTTTGGGCTTAATTTATACCCTTCTTTGATTTTATGTGTATATAATGACTCTGCCTTTTTTATGCACCTTTCTTTGGGATTAGTTTCTTTATGTCCATGCCTAACTAAAGTCTGGGTTTTCTGAGTCTTTCCGCCTACTTGGCCATATTCTATGTGGATTACATTAATTAGCACATAAACTTCCCAAAACATCATATTGCCCAAAGAACTCTTCTTATAAAGTCTCGGGAACCATATTTTCTTGGTTTCGCTATCTTCCCATGCTATATTCGGAAATTTAAATGCCATTTTAACCTCTATTTATAATATCACGATATTCCAAGATAAAGAGTTAATAAAATTATGATATTATAAATTCACTAATATTAATCTTTAAACTTCACAGGTATAGTCCGGAGGCAATAACGTCCTTCGCGTCCATTGTGAAAAGGAAAAAACAATGAGTCTATCAGTAGATGCAAAAGAAATTCTAGTCGTAGCTATGGCCAATCGTTCTAAGGCTAACGAAATTAGTGCCACAATCGATGCTGCTTCAGCTGCAACTTCTTCTCAGGCCGCAGATATTGCCGCAGCTCAAGGCGACATCACTGCCCTACAAACAGATGTAGGAACAGCCCAGGGTGACATTACAACCCTACAAACAGATCTTGGCACAGCTCAAGGAGATATCACAACTCTTCAAGGAACTGTAGCCGCTCTTAAAGCTTCTATGAACTCTCTTTTAACTGAATTAGAAGCCGTTCGCGATGGAACTGGTCTAGTTTCAGCTTCAGTAGACAACTTCTATATTGGTCTACTTATTCCTTAATTAGGTCTCAAAATCCCTTAATTATAAGGCCCCTTAATTGGGGCTTTTTTTGTGCTAAATATACCACACAAAAGTCTTGTAGTAAACTTATCACACCTATTTTTCATTTTATTGTGATATTATAAAAACAAGAGGTATTTATGCTCAAGATCGAAAAGTCAGATTATATCAATTATTGTATCGACGAAGGTATCGACTTCAAAAATAGAAGACTTTATTATGGAGCTCTTCTAGAATCGTATGACGAATTTGGATCTGATTTTACTTGGAGATCAGTAGAAAGAGCAATTAGAGACATTCACGTATTGGAGGCCTTAGATTCTAAAAAACCTATAGAACTTTGGATGAGTTCTGTGGGTGGAAACGCTATTGAAATGCTTAGATTACATGACGTTATACAAATGTCTCCATGCCAAATTAAGTTCATTGGAGGGGGGTATATAGCCTCAAGTGCTACTTGGATTCTCGCTAGTTGTGATGAAAGATACCTTCTTCCAAATTCTAGGCTTCTAATCCACGATGGCCCAGCTGGTGTTTCAAGTGAGACTCCATCAAAAACAATAGATAGGAAAATTGACACAAATGAAGAGATCTATGTACAAGATACATTAAATAAGATATATGCTCAAAATAGTAGGATGCCAGCAGAGTTTTGGAATGAGTTTGTAGGAAGAGATCTTTGGCTAAGTGCGGAAGAGGCAATTTCTTTGGGGTTGGCAGATAAAATTATTGAACCAAAAAAACGTGGAAATTTAAGAAAAGTTAGAATGAGTGCTTTTAAAAATGTCAATAATACTAAGAACTTATCAGAAATAACAGATAGGCTCCTTACCAGAATATACGCAAACAAAAATATTAAAATAGAATTGCATATTCCAACTGAGCAATTTGATAAGAATATCGTAGTAGACAATACACCAGAAAACATTGAAATTGTTGAAAAAATATCTGAAAATATAGAAAAACCAAAGGATTCAGTATGTTAGTAAGTCTTAAAGAAATGGGTATAGAAGTTGATAATCGAGATCCAAAGACACCTGTTCCTTATTTTGTTAAATTTGATGCAATTACTGCTATTTTTCCAGTACTATCCTTAGGTGGCGCCGTAAA
>Ga0315901_10007427_pt1 | contig 12928 bp, 14 predicted proteins | sample LakEriMetagenome_10_FD_203761 | JGI IMG/M metagenome (GOLD analysis project Ga0315901, IMG submission 203761) | Freshwater fungal communities from buoy surface, Lake Erie, Ohio, United States - Buoy 2 MA116 | ecosystem: Environmental > Aquatic > Freshwater > Lake | place: USA: Lake Erie, Ohio... | reverse complement strand
AGATGAGTTTGGGGTAATTGTTCACGATGACATACCGCACCCACCAGATATGTCGTTTGATGAAGATAAAAAACCGCAATAACAAAAGGAGAACACATGAAAGCACGAAAAGTATTTCACGCACTGATGTCATCAAAGGGCTATACAGATGCTGATTTAGCCATGACTGGCGACAAGTACACCAACCCTGCTATGCAGGGCAGATGGAACTATTTTCTAGCCGGATGGGAAATGAGGGGTGTGATGTGATTGAGACGATCTTCACTATCTTTGCTTTGGGGTTCCTTGGCATTGCGTTAGCCATTGGCGGCGTCTGCATCATGGTCTGGTTAGCGCTCAATGAAGACTAAGGGCGGTGCCAGGCCAGGCAGCGGGCGCAAGCCTACACCCATCAGCGAGTCCAGGGCCATAACGTTGTGGAACGAAGGCGTCACCAAGAAGGAAATTGCCAAGCGCTTTGGCGTGGACTATCAGGTAATCTTGTACTTTTTTAGGCGAAAGTTCAAGAGATGAACAGCGCGGCTTCGTCTTTGCGGCGGTTCTCAAGCCCCCTGAGCACTTTGCCGCCGGCCTTGCAGTACTGCAACAGCGACGCTATGGCCGCGTCTTTTTCCCCGCGAATAACCTTCTGACGGAAGGTGCTGCGCTGTAGCGTTCCCAGACCAACATTGAAAGCAAAGCTGACGCAAGCATCGAATTGGCCTTGGGTAAGTCTGACAGGAATAAGCTGGCCCACACCGCGCTCAAAGCGCTGGAGATCGCTTCTGAGAATTCCATCTACTTCGTCCTTTGAAAACGTGCGATTGTCTTCTGGGCGAAGCGGGTAAGCGCCTCTTTGATCCATTGGAATTTTTGCTTGATCAGGGTAAAGAACATGTCCGACTCCTATTGTCCACAGTTGTGCTGGGCACCGATACGGTTTAAACCGCAAACCTTCATGGTGCTGGATCATCTTGATCGCATCAGCGCTGACGTTCATTTTTTGAACGCCTGCCCACCAAACCAGAACGACACGATACAAGCCCAGATGATCTGGGTTTCGTCGTCCCACAGTTGATCCAAGGCTACGGTGAAATCTACGTCAGTGTGCCAAGCGTAGTAGAAGCCAAAAATCTCTACGAACATGAACATGATGAACATGCCGTAGGTGATGACGCTACGGGTCGCTGCGCGCATGTTGGTCACCCACTGAGCCGCCCCTTGGCCCAAAGCTATGTCGTGCGCATAGAGCGCTTGGCGCTCTTGCATGGCCGTCTGGTTGTTGGTGACCTCGGCGTTGATCTGAATCTGCTCGGTCTGGATGTGCTCAATGCGCTCTTGCGCTTCCAAGCCAGCTTTCTTCAACGTCAGTTCGCGCTCGGTTTGCATGGCGGCCAGCGCCAACTCATGCTTCTTGTCAGCGCGGTCTTGGAATAACTCAAGGATTTTGGGCAGGCCGCCCATCAGGAAGCTGACTAGGCTGGAGAACAGGGTTAGCATGCTTAACCTTTCAATTCAAAACTGAGGTTGGTGTGGCGCGGATACTGCACAACGCGCTCGCCCTCGGGGCATTTGTATTTGATGGTTGCCAGCAAGGTGGCCTTGCCTTCAGCAATCTTCTCTTTTCTCACCATCGTCAATTGGTATGTAAACGTGTCGATCTCTGGGCCTGCTGGGCCGCTGAACCTGCTTGCGGTGGTGGTCGCCTCATGCACCATGCCTGCTGCGTCCCGAATGCTTGGGGTAAAGCTCTCAACAGAGCAGTCATCGCGCTTTTTGATCCGCGCAACGGTGACGTTGATGGGCTGCCCAGCCTCTGCCACGATTTTGAAATGTTCTGGTGACCATTCAAGAATGGCCCTATCAAACCAACCGAACTTGTCGGCCAGCGTGTAGCTGCCGCCCAGAGCGGCGACACTGGCCGCAACTGCGCCAATGGCTTTGGTGAGGTCAATCATTTGTCGGCTTTGTTGTCGAGTTTGTCGAAAATTTTGCCCAGCAAGTCGCGCATCTCGCGGATGTCGGCCTTGTAGTCGTCGCGGCTCACGTAGTCGTGAGGCATGCTGCGCACGTCGCTGTCGAGCCGGTCGATGGCGATGTAGATGCGGTTGAGCGTCCACCCGCCGAAGAACCCGGCGATGGCCACGGCGATGTTGAAGAGCACTTGGTAGTCCATCATTTGCCTGTTGATCCGACGCCCCGAATCTCCACGCGGAATGGTTCGTTTAATGCGTTATTGTCGTAACGCTCGGGCGCTAACGCATTAACACTAGCGGCGGTGGTGCCCCGCACTATAGCTTTGGCACCTTCACTCCATTGCGAAGGGTCAGAAATCAATCTCAACACTTTGCTGCGCTCTTCAGCAGGCAAGCGCTCTAACAGATTCGCCGCGCCTTCTGGCGATTTAAGCGCCTCAGTAAGCGTTGCCATTGTTTTAGCGCCAATCTTGGTTTCCAAAATGTTTAGTGCTTTGTTGGTCGTCGCAGCCACCGCGCTTATGTACGACGGCAGCCGCAATTTTGAAGTGTTGTCAAGCAACAATTGTTTCAGCGCATCTTGGCCTGCACTGACTTGGCCTTTGACTGCCATTTCGGTCAAATGCTTTTGAGCTTGATCGCGCAGCACAGACAATGTGTTGTCACTAAGCTCAAGGGCAATGTTGTAGTTACCAGGGCCAAGGAACTTTTCAACCACATCATCTGATTCGTTTTGCACCAAACGAACAAAGGCGTCTTTGTCAGTTTTCCATAGTTTCATGGCTTCGCCGGTCAATTTACGTTCGGCGATTTTCTGCATGCCTTTGGTGTAGTCGGCTAAATATTGGCGGTAGCCAGTGCCACCTGCTGCCTCAATGGCGTCAACCAACGTGGGTTTAAGTTTGCTCATGACTTCTGCCGCAAGGTTGCGCTGGGTTGTAGCGTCTACGCCGGGGCGCAATTGTTGGATTGCAGCGTTGATTGAATTTTTGCGGATGGCGTCAAGCGCTTTTGCGTCAACAACGCCGCCGCTAGTAGACCATTTAGCAATGTCATCAGCTACATTTTTGACTGCCCCCAATAGCAAGTCATTACCTGCAAACTCAGGGTTGTTGGCAATCGCACGAATGCTTCCAATAATTTGGTCGCCTTTAAGCGGCTTAATCCCAACGGAACGCATTGCGTTTGCAGCACCTTGAGCAAATTGAGCGCCCTGGCCCAAATCAAGTGAAGCGTTTGCCGCTTGCGATGCCCATTCATCAGACATTTGCGCCAGCTTGCCAGGGTAAGTAAACTTTGACGCAAACTCGTCTGAAAAACCTGCTTGTGACTTAGCTGGCGCAAGGCGGGAGCTTGCGGGCATACCCATCTTGATTGCCTCTAACCGCGCAGCCGCAGCCGCATGGTCGCCCAAATCAATCAAACGGCGCACTTCCTGTACTTTGGCCGCAGCCTCAGCGCTTAATTTACCCGCCTGCGCCTCATATTCAGCCACCATCTTACCCAAGTTTGCACGGTTAAGCGCGGTTTCGCGTGCCGGCCCTTGGGTAGTGTTAAGCGCGTTTTTCATGGCTGTTGCAGTGCTCCGAGCTTCCGCAGCCGTAGCACCGCCAGCAAGCTGTGCCAAAGCGTTTAACGACACTTCGCCTTGGGATGCTTTGAGCGCTTCAAGAAACCGAGGATCGCGGGCTGTAGCCCGGTCAATCAACGCCTGCCATGTTGGGCTATTGATGTTGGCCGTAGCTTGGGCTGCGCTAACGCCTTGCCCTTGCGCTGCTTTGAGCGCGTTAAGCACTTCAGGTAAATCAGGGCCAAGGGCATTGCGGGCGATGTCCGCAGCTTTGTTAGTTGGAACGTTGCGGATGTCCATCACCTTGCCAACGACTTTGCCGATCATTGGGCCAATGATGCGCCCGCCTGCCTCAAAAGCTGCGCCTTCAAGCACATTACGGGTGGGTTCAATAGCGAGAGCAGCGCCAGTTCTTGGCTGTTTCATACCCATTGCCACATCGGCGGCTTCAAGGGCTTCTTTGGCAATCCCATACCCCAAGCCAGCGCCGGCGACACCGCCGGCAGCGGTGCCTACTGGGCCCGCGCCAAACGTGCCTGCGGTGCCACCTAGCAAACCGCCGCCAATTGCGCCGGCGGCTTCTACGATTGGTGCGGCGTAAGGGCGCACGGCTTGGTATACACGTTGCCCCGTGGTTAAGTCTTGACGATCGCCCGGAATTGCATCGGGCGATACTTGAGCAACAGATGGTTGCAATGATTGCGGCAACGGCGCGACTTTAAGACCCGATACACCAAAGCGCTGACGAATGGCGTCTTGCGTCGCCGGGTTTGCTTGGGTAAAGTTTGAGTCTTGCGTTGAGAATTTATCAAAAATAGCCCGCTTTGTTGCCTCATTGGCGTTGACGTAGTTTGGATCGGTAAGGATCGAGGCGAGGTCTGCCATGTCAGCTCCTTACTTTAACAACGGATTGTTTGTGTCTACTGCGCCGGCGTTTGCTGGAGCAGCGGCCCCAGACCGAGAAGCGCGGGTTTGGGCATTCGCCACGCCTTTGCGAATAACTTCTTGCAAATCACGCGCTGCCGCCATAAATTCTTTTTCGCTTTGCGAAGTAGACATGCGGTTGATAGCGTCGGTGGCTTTTGCGCCTTCTTTTTCTGTAATTGAACCGCCACCTTTAAGCGACTCAAACGCTTCAAGAAATGACGAACCTTTGATCTGGTCAAAACGTGACATAAAGTCCGCAGCATTGGTGCCGGGAACAAAACGAGCGCCAGGTAACCACGTAGTACCCACGGCGTTTTCAAAGCCCGGATGCGGTTTTGTTGCGGCTTGAATAACTTTACCTTTTGCATCACGCACTTCTTGCTTGCCGACCATCTCGTCGATTAAACGCATACCTTCTTCGGCGCGGGTAAGAATCTTTGGAAGCGCTTGTTGCGCGGCCACATCGCCTTTGGCAATTGCTTCGCCAACGGCCTTTGCGCCCGCCATGCGCTGTTGAAACGCGGGGTCAGAATCGCGGCGTTGATTTTCTTCCAGCACTGCAACACGACGACCTTCAAGCCCAATACGTTGGCCTTCATTTTTAAGCTGGTTTCTTTGATACTCGCTCATGGTAATCGAGGCCTCAGAGCCGGGGACTACCGTAGCCGCGCCGCCAAGCCCTGGTGTTTGTAACAACCTTGTAGCGCCGCCGGTGGCTTGCGTAGTAACTGAAGGTTTGTTTTGCTTAATAAACTCAGCCATGCCCAACGCGTTTTGTTTTTTCCAGATGTCAAACTCTTGAGGCGTGCGGGGGATTTCTGCCAATGCGGCTTCCAGCGGGACGCTAGAAACAGTACCTGATAAATGGGGGTCTTTATACATCGCAATAGTCCATTGCGCGGCAGCCTCTGGGCTGTTGACATTGGTAAGCTGGTCACGAAACTGCGCTGTTTTAACCGTGGCTAATTCAGTTTTTAATTTTTGTTGCTGTAGCGCCGCAGTTTCTATTTCCTTGCGTGTTTTTTCAATCCCAGGAATTTGCGACCCACCACCGCCAGCAGCCAATTTACCTATCAAAGTGTTGTAATTGACTTGCCCGGTTGCAGGGTCAATTGATTGCGAATACGCATCGGACGTAAGATTTTGTAGCTTTTCCGCACGCTGCGCAGAGCCCAATTGATACTGGGCCAAAGCATTCTGGTTCTGCGCGTTTTGAATTTGAGCAAGTTGGCTGTACTGCGCCAACTGGTTAGGTATCTCAAGGGGCCGAACGCCCAACGCAATAGAGGGGTTGAGTGGCATAGTTGTTCCTTATGCGTAGGCAGATTTGCGCAGCGCGTTAATCAAATTTTGTTGGCCGGTGTAGCCCAAATACGAACCCAGCCCCGACGACACTGCATTGGCCGCGCCGACATCGCCAGCCGCTTGAGCCGCACCAGCCGACGTGAGGTTACCCGCAGCGCCAGCGCCGTAGTTGCCCGCCGCAGCCGCTTGACCCGCCGCGCTGGCTTGGCCAGAGCCGGTCAAGCTAAACAAGGGAGACAGTTGGTTGGTGCGATTGGTTTGGTAACGGTTGTATGCGTTTTGGTATTCTTGACTGCCCATTTCTTGGCCATAGCCCAACAATTTTTTGCCCGTGCCGCCAGACAGCAAACCACCGCGAGCGGCTGCGGAACGCTCCAACGCCTTTTGACCTTCAGCCAATCTGAACCCATAGCCTGGGTCTTGGTTAGCCAGCAAATCCGCGCCGGTAAAGTCGCCTGAGTATTTACCAAAGTTTGCGCCTGCGGTGCCGCCAGGCAAGCCAAGAAAAGTCAGCAGTTGGTTTTGTGCGCCTAAGCCAGCGGTAGTGAACGGGGCTAAGTCAGCGCGTTGTTGCTGGTACTGTTGAGCGAGCAACTGATTGGCTTGAGCCGCAGCGTTTGCTTGTGTGTTGGCTGCATTTTGAGCCGCATTAGCACCAAGCAAAGAACTGGCCGCTATGGCCGCAGGCGTAGCGTATTGAGCAAGGCCGCTTGCCGCACCGGCACCCGCCGCACCGGCGGCGGCGGCGCCAGCAGCACCAGCACCTAAAAGGCCAGAAGAACCTTCGGCTGCCATTTGCGATGCAAGAGCACCAGCGCCTTCTGCACCAGCAGCAGCAGTGGGGGCGTATGACGCCAACAAAGGAATTCCGTAATACGCCGCAACTGCGGCGGCGGCATCTCGCCCACCAGACGACCAAGCGTCGCTGACAGCTTTTGCTGGACTTTGAACAACAGTGTTTACTGTGTTTGATACAGTTTTTATTGGGTCAGCTACGAGGTTGGCAAGAACACCTTGCTTTGGGCCTGTATTTCCAGACGTGCCAATAGTTTCTGATATGGGATTGGTTACCGCAGCTATCGGGTTGCTTAAAAAATCACTAAAAAAACCCATGCTAATGCTCCTTCATTCAAGTAACAGGCAGTTGTTAGCCGCAGCCTGCATGATAATCCAATTGGTGCCGTCTGACACAAGTGCGGCCCAATCTCCAGTAGACGCGGCAAGAATGGCCGTAGCGGCTGCGCCGCCTGCCAAACCCACCACATTGCTCGACGCTGACACCAAAGTCTGCGCTTGGGTGTTCTTAAAATTCAACTGCCGCCCGGTATTGGTTGAGGGCGTTGGCAAGGTCACCGTACAGGTCGAGCCTGACTTGTTGTTGATGAACCAAGTCTCACCCGCGCCGACTGTGAAGTCAGCGGTTTTGGTGATGGGCGCAGACGTGGCGGCAGACAGCGTACCGGCTGAAAAGGTCAGGCCCGTGCCGACGGTCACATTGCTAAACCCGCCCGAACCGTTGCCGTACAGAATGGACGTACCGCTGGTTGCAGGGGCGTAATCTGTACCGCTGGTCGCAGCGCTGATGGCCGTGCCGTTGCCTTTGAGAATGCCGGTGATCGTGGTCGATAGGGTCAGCGCAGGCGTTGCCCCACCGCTAGAAGCCCCCGCCAAGCCATTGGCCGACACCACAGAAACGCTGGTTACCGTGCCAGAGCCTTTGCTGTTAAATGTTGTCCAATCGGTTGATGTAAGGTACCCGTCAGCGCTGGCGCTGGCCGCAGCCATGCTGATGGCCGGGGTTGTGCCGCCCGACGACACCACTGGGGCCGTGCCCGTCACTGCGGTTACCGTGCCTGTGGTTGGTGTAGTCCAAGTCGGAGTGCCTGCGCCTGCGCTGGTCAAAACCTGGCCAGACGTGCCCACAGCCGTAAAATCGTAGGCTGTGCCCGTGCCGTAGGCCACGGCGCCAGCGGCGGGCGTAGCGGTTGCATTGGTGCCACCATTTGCGATGGGTAGCGTGCCACTGACATGCGTGGTCAAGCCAATCTTGCCCCATGACGGCGCGGTTGACACGCCGCCAGAGATTAAAGCGTTGCCGGTGGCCACATCGGCCAGCTTGGCCAAAGTGGTCGTGGTGTTGGCGTACAGCAGGTCGCCTACTGCGTAGCTGGCGAATCCTGTGCCGCCATTGGCCGCAATCAGCGTCCCCGCCAAAGTTATGGCGCCCGTGGTCGGCGTGGAAGGCGTGAACCCCGTTGTGCCGGCTGAAAAACTAGACAACGCGCCAGCGCTGGCAATTGTGATATGCCCCGCCGTGTTGGTGATGGTTATGTTGGCGCCTGCGGTTATTACGCTGAGCGAATAGTCAGTGCCGTTACCAATCAGCAGTTGGCCGTTGGTTGGTATGTTGCCGGTGCCCGTCCCGCCGTTGGTGACGGGCGTGATGCCCGCCCCAGACCCGGTTAGGGCGTAAATGTTGTTAAACCACCGAAACCATTGCTGCGACACCAAGCCGGTGCGCTCGTCAATGAGCGGCACCCGAGGCGCTGGTATCTGGCTAGTGTTAGGGGTTGCGGTTGCCATCGTCAGGCATTGGTCGGGCTCAAAATCAACTCAGCGCCCATGATCGCAATTTTTACGGGTTCTGTGCCTGAGATTTCGTAGACCCGATCCCGCAGCTTGAGCGTCATGCCCAGACGACGCCAAAACACGCGGCGCTGGTATTCACCAACACGGCCCATGGACGACCAATGCTCATTTGACCAAGTGTGACCGCCGTCATCAGACCAACGCAACATGACTTCAGGATCGGTTGCGATATTGGGAATAAAGTCAGCAATTAAATAATCGCCGGCTTCAGTTATCAGATAGTCATCGTTCTCAGCCAACAAATAGATTGTGGTTTGTATTGGAAGACCTGTGCCAGCTAAACCAACGCCTGATTCACAGTCAAGTTGCAGACTGTGGTGCGCGGTGCGTTTAAGGGTGTTTGTGCCAGTTGGCAGCGCTCTCCACGACCGCAACCACTTTTGCGTTTCGCCGTTGTCGGCATAGACGTCTAAGTCAAAGGCGTAGATGTTGCCGTTTTCATAGTCGCCAATGATGATCTGGCTGTTGTACGCCATCTGGCAGTTGCCGCGATGCCGAATAAAATTGCCGTTGTCCCATCCCGCGCGCTCATGCCAGGCTTGGGTGGACACGTCGTACACCCATGTGGCGTTGGCGGTGGGGAAGACCAACACGTAAAAGCCGTGGCCTTCTTGTTGGTATGTGTACGCAATGGCGTCGTTGATGGTGCTGTACTGGGCGATAGCGTATTCAATGGCGTGGGTGCTGACACGGGTGCCTGTGTAACCATTGGCCCGGTAGACAATGCCTTGGCCGCGAGCGTCTGCGCCCAGCCAAAACAGGCCGTTATCGAGCTTGGCCACCGAGTAGGTAGCTGCACATCCAATTTCGTTAAAAGCGCCTTGGATGCGCTCCAAAGGGAATCCAGCGTTGCCCGAGTCGTACCAGACCTCAACCGAGTTGGTTCCAAACAGCCACACCTCACGGTGGTCAACAATCATGCTGATCAAATTGTCTGGCGCGCCTTCAGCACTGGCAAAGTCCAGCGGGTCAACAGATTGACCGTCATACAGGCTGGTGACCCACAGCTTTTGGCTGTTGGGCTCAATGAAGGTAAAGTACCCGTCAATAAACCCAACGGTCAACGCCCCGGGATAGTCGGGGTCTGTGATCTGCGCAAACACGTTGGTGTTGGCGTTGTAGATGTAGCCCGGCCCATTGGCCGCAACAAACATCTGGATGCCGTTGTCAGCTATGCTGACCGGGCCAGTGTTTGCAATGGTGCCCAGCAGCGTTGTCGTGTAGTTGGGGGCCATCTTGTACAGCTTGCTGCCGCTGACCACGTACCCATACCCACCAAACGTCCATAGCCCGCGAATGGGCCCGGTGCCAATAGTGGCCAACAAACTCAAACCCGGGCAGCGCTGCAAAAAAGCCGCTTCTTTACCGCCTTCGGGTATGACTTCTGGGAACAGATTGACCATGCGGTTGTCCGCAGCATTGACGCTGCGGGCAACATACGCCGAGCCTAAGATCGGCGTTTTCATCAGTAGTTACCGGCGTAGATGTTAAAGCGCTGGCGAGTGGCCACGATGGCGTAAGGCATCGACATGATGTCATCAGGATTGTTGATGCGCTTCAAGTTGCGCTTGCTTGTCATTGCAATGCGCTGCACCTGGGGGCTGGGCTCGACGCCAAACTCAGGCGCAAACTCCATGGCCAAGTTGTACGTGAAAGCCCGTAGATACCCGGGCGGGTAATACATGACCGTGGCCAAATTGGCGGCTTGGTTCAGCTCCTGCACGCTGACAAAGTGCCACTCAAGATCGCGTGTAGGCTTGGGGTAAACCGTCATATCTACGTTTGGAAACGTCATGTTTACAAACATTACCTGCGGGTATGTTGACGTCACGGTTTTGACCGCGATGCCGTTGTATTGCTGTTGGTTGATGAATTTGATGCCAAACGATACGTTTGTGCCGGGGTCGCGGTAGTAGGTAGCGTCGTCCATCAGGACGGGGCGCAAGCCGACAAAGTCACCTGTGGGGCCAAGGGTGCGGTTAATAAACCCAGCAGGCCACGTAAAAACTTGATCTTGGGTACAGAAAACAGACAGGCGTTCAGTGTTCCAAGAGTCGATCATTTGGTTGAGCGCTATCAATGCGTCTTGCGACACTGATGCGCCTGGCGTTTCGCCTTCGGCCAACACACCGAGCAATCGTAACGACCTGTTGATTTGTTCGGCAGTGGTATAGGTGGCCATGTTTACGCTCCTTGTTCGACCGCCTCAACAGTCGGGCGGCCACGTCTACGTTTTACTTCCTGTGGAGCCGCCTCTTCAACAACAGGCGTGTCAAGAGTATAGCGTGTCCAGCCATTTTGTTCATCTGCTACAGCTTCAAGTTCCATGGTCGCAACCTTTGCGCCGTGGACGGGGTGAGACATGTAAATAACGGACATAAAAAGAAGGGGGTGATTAGCCCCCTGGTTGGTTAAACAGCGCCGTGGATGATCGCAAAGTTGAGAACGACAGCTTCGGCCAATGCGCCGCCAGTGCTATTCCACAATCCGATCACAGCAGAGCCCGTGGTCATACTGGACACATAAGGCCAGTAAGCGCCAGCAGTACCGCCGCCAGACACGTTAACGATGAGGACATCGTTTGCGCTAATGGTGCTGTTGGTCAACGTAAACGTCACCGCTGCACCGCCGGCCAAAGATGCCGCGTTCATGGTGATTTTGCCTGCTGATTTGTTCAAAGTTACGCCAGTACTTTTGCTGGTCAACTGAGTAACTGTGCCTTGAGCAGCGGGAGCGTAACCGATTTCTTCGGTCGCGTACATCGTACTGAATTCGGGATCCAGATACGCAACGCCAGTGGCTTTTGTGTTTGAAGGCATGATTGTTCCTTAAAAACGGGAGCCGAAGCCCCCATTAGGTTTAGCCAACGCGGTACAAAGACCAAGCGCCATCGCCAGTTTTCACTGCGCGATAGTTTTGGGCAGTACCAGCGGTGGTGACGGTCATCAAGCCTTGTGAGCCCGAGGTTCCAATCGACCAGCCGGTGTTGGTCGTGATGGTAATCACGCCGCTGCCGGAACCGTTGGTGTTGACCACTACAAACTCAAAGCTGCTATTGACTTTAGCGCTGGACACGGCTGCGTCCAGATCAGTAGCCAAAGGCAGGGTGTAAGCCGCTGCGGTGGTGGTGGGGGTGCCCAAAATGATACCGTTCAGCAATTGAGCGGTTGTCAGCGTTGCCGTGACAGTCGCCGTTGCTGGGGTAGCTTGGGTGTTCATTTGAACTTCGTTCAAATTGCCGTCACCAATTTGGTAACCGCCTGCGCCATTGGGAAGAGTAGCCATGATAGATTTCCTTGAAAAAGATGTTACGGAGAAAGGGGCCGAAGCCCCGTTTCAGATCAACCCCACAGACGGCAAGCCATCTGAGGACGAATGGTGCTGTAGCCATACAACACGTCGATACGGCAAGGCATACGATCGTTGTTGATGTCGTACTGGCGAACCACACGCAGGCTGATGCCATTGTGAACGGCACGCGCGGCCATGTCTACGCCCTGGGGCAGCAACAAGTCAGCGGTAGCGAACGTGATGGCGTCCTTGTGGTAGATCAAGTTTTGCGGATACTGCGTGCTGGCGGTGCCGGTGAACACGACGGCTTTGCCGCTAACGGGCAGAGTCAGCATGGTTGCCAAGGCATGGTTAGCCGAGTACATCGGGGCCACGGTCACGGTAGCAGTAGTGCTGGTGGTCGAAGAGGCCAAGGCCACAAACTGGAACAGCGAACCAGTGGACTCACGGGTTTGCGGGTTCACAGCAAAGCAGTCGGCAATGGTGAACACGTCACCAACGGCGATGGTTTCAGCAGAGCCAACAGTCAACGACAGCGTGGAAGCGCCTTCAGAGGTCACGGTAGATGCCACAGTCGCACCAGTGGCGGCGCGGGTGCCGGTGGTGTGCTGCTTGATCGACTGAGACATGTTGACTTCATCAAAGCCCAACACGCCCATGCCCATCATGCCGTTCTTGAACTGCTTGCTGATGGTGTCGGTGGGGTTGAACAGACCTTTCATGCCTTCGACCAAACCAGCGTTAGCAGCGGGGTTGACGGTGGCATAACGGGGGTTCATCACAGCGGCGTTCTCGTTCAGCTTCTGCTGGGCTTGCAACAGCACCAAAGAAGTAGAAGGAGTGGTGCCAGGGGTGCCCACAGAGTTACCGATGGTCTTGTATGCGTTGGCAACGTCAGCATCAATGCTGGAGGCCAACTGGCTGATACGAGGCTTCAACACACGCTCTGCGAAGTCATCCAACTGCATGGTCAATTCAGCGGAAGTGAAGTTCACGCCGATATGCTTTTGGTTGTTCACAGTCAAGGTGGTGAACTGTTCGTTGTCGTCTTGCACTTGCAAGGCGGCGCCGTCGGTCACCAAAGCGCGATCGGGCAGACGAATGCGCAGGGTCGAACCAATCTTGGCACCTTCAACAGCAAAGCTGTCGTCGTACTGACGGTTCACGTTACGGGTCAACACAAGGTTGTTTTCGAGAATCTCAAGCGCTTTGCGCGTGATCATGTCGATGG
>Ga0315901_10007425_pt1 | contig 12929 bp, 2 predicted proteins | sample LakEriMetagenome_10_FD_203761 | JGI IMG/M metagenome (GOLD analysis project Ga0315901, IMG submission 203761) | Freshwater fungal communities from buoy surface, Lake Erie, Ohio, United States - Buoy 2 MA116 | ecosystem: Environmental > Aquatic > Freshwater > Lake | place: USA: Lake Erie, Ohio... | reverse complement strand
CGTGGTGTGGCCTCTGGAGCAGGTGGGCGACGCCACCGCACAGCGGCGTGCGGACACGGGCATGCACACGGACGCGAGCCAGGTCGGTACCGCGGCAGGCCCGCCCAGCGTGGCTGACCAGCTGACCGATCTGCGCCGCAACGCCCAAGGCGAACGCTGTCGCCTCGTTCTGGAAAGCAGCGGCGTCATCAAGGACGGGCGCTACCGCACCGACAAGCTGGCTGCAGCCTGGGTGGCCCATCTGGCCGGGCATCTGAACGGCGAGCCCCTGACCACCGTGGTGGTGAGCAAGGCGGGCACGGCCACCTTCTCGCCTTTGAGCTTGCTGCAGGCCGAACAGGCCTGGCGCGACCTGCTCGGCGCCTGGGAGGAGGGCATGACGCGGCCGCTGCCCTTCGTGCAGAGGTGCAGCGATGCCTGGTGGGTGGCTCTCCTGAAAGAGGGCGCTGACAGCGCCAAGCCCCGAGACGCCGCGCGCAAAGCCTACGAGCACCACGACCCCGAACACGGTGCTCGTGCCGAGCGCGAGCTGAACGCCTGCGCGGCACGCGCTTTCCCGGACTTCGATGCGTTGTGGGCGGGCGGTGAGTTCGCGCATTGGGCGGGCACCTTGCTCGGGCCGCTGCGGGAGGCCCTGCCCGCGGCGAAAGCCAAGCGGCGCGAGACGAGCCTGACCAGCGAGGAGGCGTCATGAACAACGCACCTCCCCTGCTGCAAGCGCTGAGCTTCCCGCTGCGCGGCAGCCGCCTGGTGGAGGCCAGCGCTGGCACAGGCAAGACCTTCACCATCGCCACGCTGGTGCTGCGCCTGGTGCTGGGCCATGGCGGGCCGCACGCCTTCAGCCGCCCGCTGATGCCGCCGGAGATCCTGGTGGTGACCTTCACCGACGCAGCGGCCAAGGAGCTGCGCGACCGCATCCGCCGTCGCCTGGCCGAGGCCGCTGCGGCCTTTGAGCAGATGCCGGGTGAGGTGCCCGAGCGCCAACCTAGCGAGGACGTGCTGCACGACCTGCGTGCGTCCTTCCCGAGTGCGCAATGGCCCGCCCAGGCGCGCACGCTGCGTCTGGCCGCCGAGTGGATGGACGAGGCCGCCGTGTCCACCATCCACAGTTGGTGCCAGCGCATGCTGCGCGAGCACGCCTTCGACAGCGACAGCCTCTTCCTGCAGACGCTGCAGACCGACGAGCGCGCGCTGCAAGACGAGGTGGTGCGCGACTGGTGGCGCCACTTCATGTACCCGCTGGACGAGGCGCAGGCCGTCGAGGTGGCCGGCTGGTGGGCCACGCCCGAGGATCTGCGCAAGGCGCTGAAGAAGCTGCTCCCCTGGGCCGAGACCCTGGCCGAGGACGGCATGCCTGCCGAACCCGCCCGCGCCTTGAGCGAGGCAGCGGACGAGGCCGCGCGGCAGTTGCAGGCGCTGAAGGCGCCGTGGCGGGTGTGGGCTGATGAGTTGCAGGGGCTGCTGGACGCCGCCGTCAAGGCCAAGGCCGTAGACGGCAAGCGCCTTCAAGCCAGGTACTACCAGGCGTGGCTCCAGGCGCTGCGGGACTGGTCCGCGGGCGACGCGCTCCTGCCCTTCAAGCCCGACAGCACGGCATGGATGCGTCTCACACCGCAAGGCCTGGCAGACATCTGGCGGCAGGGCGAACCCCCCCAGCACCCGGCACTCGACCACATGCTCAGCCTGCTCGGCAAGCTGCAAGACCTGCCCACCGCCCGCACCGAGCTGCTGCGCCACGCCGCGGTGTGGTGCGCGCAGCGCATGGCGCAGGAGAAGGCGCGCCACGCCGTGATGGGCTACCAGGACCTGCTGGTTCGCCTGGACGCCGCGCTGCGCGGGCCCAACGGGCCGGCACTGGCTGCGCGCATCCGCCAGCAGTTCCCGGTGGCGCTGATCGACGAGTTCCAGGACACCGACCCGCTGCAGGTGCGCATCTTCGACACGATCTATGGCGTGCAGTGCAACGACCCGGCCACCGCGCTGGTGCTGATCGGCGACCCCAAGCAGTCCATCTACGCCTTCCGCGGCGCGGACATCCACACCTACCTGGCCGCACGGCGCCACACCCAGGGCCGCCACGCCACGCTGGGCACCAACTTCCGCTCCACAGCGGCCATGGTGCAGGCCGTCAACCGCGTGTTCATCCAGGCCGAAGACCAGTCACAAGGGGCCTTCGGCTACCGCCTGAAGGACGGCCAAGGCGGTGGGGAGAACCTGCTGCCCTTCCACGCGGTGGCGGCGCAAGGGCGCAGCGAGCGCTGGCAGGTGGACGGCCACCCGGACACGCCCGCCCTGACCTTCTGGTGCGTCGAGACTGAAGAGGCCCTGGGCTCGGAGCGCCACCGCGACCACATGGCCGAACTGTGTGCCCGCGAGATGGTGCGCCTGCTGCACACCGGCCGGCAGCAGCAGGCCGGCTTCGTGGCGCCCGATGGCCGCCTGCGCGCGGTGCAGCCGGGCGATATGGCAGTGCTGGTCAGCACCAGCCGCGAGGCCCGCGCGGTGCGTGACGCGTTGAGCGCGCGCGGGGTGCGCAGCGTCTACCTCTCGGACCAGACTTCGGTCTACCGCAGCCCCATGGCGGCCGAGCTGCAGCGCTGGCTGGCCGCCTGTGCGGCACCCGAGGATGAGCGCTTGCTGCGCGCAGCGCTGGCCACGCCGGCGCTGGGCCTGAGCTGGGCCGAGCTCGATGCGCTGCGCCGCGACGACACGGCCTGGGAGGCGCGCGTGCAGCAGTGCCGCGCATGCCACGAGACCTGGCTGCGCCAGGGCGTGCTGCCCATGCTGCGGCGCTGGATCCACCTGCACGGCATCGCCACTCGACTGCTGACGGAGGGCCGCGAGCGCGACCTGACCGACCTGCTGCACCTGGCCGAGTTGCTGCAGCAGGCCAGCCCCCGGCTGGACGGCCCCCAGGCGCTGATCCGCCACCTGGCGCAGCTGCGCCAGGACGACAGCGACGCCGACGAGGGCCGCCGCGTGCGCCTGGAAAGCGACGAGCAGCTGGTGAAGGTGGTCACCATCCACAAGTCCAAGGGCTTGGAGTACCCGCTGGTCTTCCTGCCCTTTGCCAGTGCGTGCCGGCCGGCCAAGGCCGATGACGAGCCGCCGTTTGTCTGGCGGGATGACGAGGCACCGCCCCGGCTGCACCTTCACCTGACAGCCGATGCCCACACGCTGGCGCACGTGGATGCCGAGCGTGTGCGCGAAGACCTTCGCAAGCTCTACGTCGCCTTGACCCGGGCCCGCTTTGCCACCTGGGTGGGTGCGGCGCAGGCCAAGGGCCTGGAGCACAGTGCGCTAGGGCACCTGCTGGGCGGCACGCAGGCCTTGGCCGCCGAGGGCTTGCGCGGTGCCCTGCAGCGGTTGCGCGGGGCGGAGCCCGCCATCGCCATCACCACACCCCGCGAGGATGAGGTACCCCGGTGGCAGCCTGACGTCCCCGCCAGCGTTTGGCGCAGCCCGCCCACGCTGCCCGCGCGCCCGGCCGAAGCCTGGGGCTTCACCAGCTACTCCGCCATGCTGGGCGGCCTGGGCGCCACGCCCGCGGCCGACAGCGCGCAGGCAGAGACCTTCTTGGAAGAGGTGCAGGAAGGCGATCTGGGTTCGGCCAGGGTGGGCAGCACACGTGCGGCAACGCTGGATCTGCAATCCGAATCGGACGCCCTCGACAGTGGCGCTCAGCCCAACGCACCATCCTCCACGAGTACCGGTATCGCTGAATCGGCCCTGTCCGCGAGCGCCACGACAGCAGCTCTGGCGACAGCCCAGACCGCATATGCCACAGAAACTGCGGCAGCCTCCACCGGCCTGCTGCACGACTTCCCACGCGGGGCCGGGCCGGGCAGCTTCTTGCACAGCCTGCTGGAGTGGGCGGGGCAGGAGGGCTTCGACCGCGCGGCCGAACAAGCTGCCGAGCTGCGCGCGCAGGTGCAGCGCCGCTGCCAGCTGGCGGGCTACGGGCGCTGGGCGCCGCAGCTGCAGCGCTGGCTTCACCAGTGGCTGGTGACGCCGCTGCCCTTTGGTGACCCTCAATCTGCACAAGCCCGCCACGCCAGGGCGGCGGCGCCGCATCCGATTCAAACGGCGATCGGCCTGTCGCCCTCCGCCGAGGTGACCGCGCCGCACGTCCCTCCAGCAGCGCCAGCATCCCCCACCAGCATGCGTTCCGTCAAAGTGGAGATGGAATTCTGGTTCCCCGCACCGCAGGTACCGCTGCGCCGGCTGGACGAGCTGGTGCGCCGCCACACCCTGGCGGGCGCGGCACGGCCGGCGTTGTCGGCGAACACGCTCAACGGCATGCTCAAGGGCTTCATCGACCTGGTGTTCGAGCACGACGGCCGCTACTTTGTGGCCGACCACAAGTCCAACTGGCTAGGCCCCACCGATGCCGACTACACGCCCCAGCGCATGCGCCAGGTGATGCTGGACAAGCGCTACGACCTGCAAGCCGTGCTCTACGTCTTTGCCCTGCACCGCCTGTTGCGCTCGCGCCTGCCCGGCTACGACTACGAGCGTCACGTGGGCGGCGCGGTGTACCTCTTCCTGCGCGGCCACGCCGCCCCGGGCCAGGGCCTGCACCTGGAGCGCCCGCCGCTGGCCCTGATCGAGGCCCTGGACCAGATGTTCAGTGAGGCCGGTGCGGTGAAAGCCGCGGGGTCGGCAGCATGAACCCAAGCACCAATGACCAGACCAAGCAGATTCAGCAAGGCTTACCAACGGCCGGCGCCATGAAAGAGCGCCCTGTCGAAGCCGAAACGGCACCAGTGGGGCTTGCCGCCAATGGCGTGTCGGAAGCGCTGCGGCTGTGGGAAGCAGCCAGTTGGCTGCGGCCTCTGGACACGGCCTTTGCCGACTTCATCGCCCCAGCCGGAACTGGGCAAGATGCATGGGTCCATTTAGCCGCGGCCCTGCTCAGCCACCAGGTCGGCCGCGGCCAGGTACGGCTGGACCTGGCGGCCACGCTGGCCGATCCGGCCTGGACCCTGGACCTGCCGCCTGAAGGCGGGCGCGGACGCGTCCCGTCGGGTGACGACAGCCCCACCCCACCGCAGCCGGCCGAGGTACTGGCCGGCCTGACCCTGCCGGCTTGGATTTCAGCGCTGCAGACGCACCCTGCTGTGAATGACGTGAACGGCAAGGACAACGGCGACGGCAGCACGCCCTTGGTGCTGACCGATGGGTGTCTGCTCCTGCGGCGGCACTGGCGGTGCGAACAGACGATTCAGCAAGCGTTCTCGCAGCGCCTGCAGGAGTCGCCGCTGGAGGAGCGCACGACTGCCGGGCCATGCGCTGAGGACGACGACGCGCTGCGTCAGGCACTCGACGCCCTCTTCCCGGCCGCGCCGCCGGACCAGGGCGCGCAAGACAGCAGCGGCCCCGACTGGCAGAAGATCGCCTGCGCACTGGCGGCCCGCCACGCGTTTGCCATCATCACGGGCGGCCCGGGCACGGGCAAGACCACCACCGTGGTGAAGCTGCTGGCAGTGCTGCAGCACCTGGCGCTCCACGGCGCGCCCACGCCATCCAGCACACTGCCGCCCGAGCAGGCTGGGCCGTCCGACGCGGGCCCCGGCCAAACCGCCGCACGCGCCCGCGCACCTTCACGCCGCCCGTTGCGCATCCGCCTCGCCGCCCCCACGGGCAAGGCGGCGGCCCGCCTGGCCGAGTCCATCGCCACTGCACGCGGCAAGCTCTCGCTAGACGGCCTGCCGGGCGGCCCTGCGCTGCTGCACCACCTGCCCAGCGAGGTAAGCACGCTGCACCGCCTGCTAGGCGTCAAGCCAGGCTCCCGGCACTTCCGCCACAACGCACAGCAGAAGCTGCCGCTGGACGTGCTGGTGATCGACGAGACCTCGATGGTGGACCTGGAGATGATGGCCGCCGTGCTGGAGGCGCTGCCCCGCCACGCCCGCCTGGTACTGCTGGGCGACAAGGACCAGCTCGCCTCCGTGGAGGCCGGCGCCGTGCTGGGCACGCTGTGCCAGCGCGCCGATGGCGGCCACTACACGCCTGCCACCCGCGCCTGGGTGCAGCAGGTCACAGGCCAGGACGTGGGCGACACCATGACCGACCCCGGCGGCCAGCCCACGGACCAGGCCATCGTCAAGCTGCGCAAGAGCCACCGCTTTGGCGAGGGCAGCGGCATCGGCCGCCTCGCTCAGGCCGTCAATGCGGGCGAGGCTGCCGTGGCGCAGGCACTGCTGACGCAGGGCCTGCCTGACATCGGACTGGAGAAAGACATGAACAGCCTGCACGCCGGATGGCGGCCGCTGTTCAATCTGCTGCACCAGACCCGGCCCTCTTCCGACGCACTCGACGCACTCGACGCACCCGCGGCCCACTACGACGCCTGGGCGCGACAGGTGCTGAGGGCTGCCGGGCGCTTCCAGGTCCTTTGCGCCGTGCGCGGTGGCCCGCAAGGCGTGGAAGCCGTCAACCGCCGCATCGCCCAAGCCCTGGCAGCGGAGGGGCTGACCCCGAGCGCCGAGGGGTGGTTCCTCGGGAGGCTCGTGATGGTCACGCGTAACGACTACGCCCTGGGCCTGATGAACGGCGATGTCGGCGTCACGCTGACGGCACAGGTGTCGTCGACCGACCCATCTCAGGTAACAGTGCCCAGGCGGCCAGCACCCGCTGGTCTGAGCTCGGAAAAGTCGGACAGCTCCGCGTCACCAACGACCGCATTGCGCGTGGCCTTCCCCGACGGCCGCGGCGGCATCCGCTGGGTACCACCCAGTCGGCTGCAAGACGTGGAGACCGTCTTCGCCATGACGGTGCACAAGTCTCAAGGGTCGGAGTTCGACCACGTGACCCTGGTACTGCCCAGCCACACGAGCCCAGTGCTCACGCGGGAGCTGATCTACACGGCGATCACGCGCGCGCGGCTGCGGTTCACGCTAATGCTGGAAAGCCAGTGGTCAGCCAATGTCTTCAAGTTTCTTGGGGACCGCATGTCTGCCACTGGGCCAACGTAACTCGCGCCGCTTCGGTACAGGTGTCAAGGCCCCGGAGGCCCACCCCACTGGTCCTGGTTGGGTACGCCAATCTTCTTGGCAAGCTCCTCGAAGTACGTCGGGTTCGTGTTGTCCAGGTCGGTGCTGCCCGCAGGTGCTGCCCAACTGCCGTTGACATCACCCTTCAGCACCCCCACTAAGTTCACCGTGCCGCCTTGCGTCGGCACCGGGATCGCCCGGTCCCAGTTAGTGTTGCCTCGGTTCAGCGTGAAGGCTCCCTGCCCACCGTTGGCCGCCTCGTCCCAGAAGTCCCGCGTCTCCTCCACAAAGAACCACTCCTGCGGCAGCGCCGTGGAGAGCTTGACCGCCATGCGCAGGATGGCCAGTGCGTCGGCGCTCGTCACCGTGCCGCTGCCGTTCACGTCCGCGGCCATGATCTGGTACGGCGAGATGGCCGGTGCGGTCTTGGGCCCAGACGCGCCATCCGGGTCGGGGTTGGGGTTCAGGCCCACGGCAATGCGCAGTGCTGCCAGGGCGTCGGCGCTGGTGACTGCGTTGCCCGCGTCTGCGGTGCTACGGCTGGCCACCAGCTGCAGCGCCTGCGACCCCAAACTGGTGAAGGCGTAGGCCCCGTCCACCCCTGTGGTGCATGCCTGCATCGCCAAGCCCTGGCTGGCTCCGTCTGCATTGCCCACCTTGATCTGGCTGAAGGCCACCTCGGCCATAGTGCTGTTTGCAGGCAGGATGATCTGCAGCGTGCCCAGCTTGACGCTGCCGTTGAGATTACCCAGCGAGATGGCGCTGACCAGCACGCTCTGGGGGTTGGCCGTGCCCGCTGTCACCGTCCAGCCCTCGGGCAGCGCACTGGTGAAGCTCGCCGCCGTGGCCCCGGCCGTAGTGGCGCGGAAGTCGAAGTTGCCGAAGTTCGCACTCGCATTGGCCCAGACATCCACGCTCAGCGTGCTGGTGCTGGCCTCGAAGCGAGCACCTCGCAGGTCAAACAGATCCCCCGCGTTCGCCTGCACTGCCGCAGCAGAGCCCACAGAGACGTTCACGCCCGACAGCAGGATATGGCTCTTCCAGTGGTAAGCAATGCCTTGCGGGGGGGACGCTCCGCTCAGGCCAGTCACGGCTGCAGTACTGGCGCTGGTTACCGCCTCCGACGTTCCAGCGTTATCGATGTAACTAGCAGTTACCGTGATCGACTTGCCGACGTCCGCTTGGGTCAGGCTATAAGAGCTGCCCGTGGCGCCATTGATGGCAGTGCCGTTGGCTTTCCACTGGTAGGTGAGCACGCCTGCGCCAGCGCTGGGAATGCCATCGGCGTCGGACAAGTTGTTCGACGCCGTGAGGCTTTGGCCCTGTACGGCGGTGCCAGTGATGGTGACGGAGCCAGAAGGTGAATTGTTGACGGTAAAGGCGCCCATGGACAGGTCGGCGAATACCAACTGCTCGACGGCATCTAGCGTGTCCACACCATCTCGGTTGGCTACGCTATCGGTGACGATGACTCGGCGGGCTGTGGCATCGACCGTGAGGGTGTACTCGGCCCGCTTGCCGGTGAAGACCGCCGCGTCGCGTCCGTCTCCGCCATCAAGGGTGTCATTGCCCGGCCCGCCTGTCAGGCGGTCATCACCGGCCTCGCCATACACCTGATCGTCACCATCTCCTGCGTCGATCTGATCTGCACCCGCGCCGCCGCGGATGATTTCGCCGTTCCCCGCGCCGACGATGAAATCGTCGGCTGCCAGACCTTGTATTGCTGCCCCTGCGGCGAAACCGAAGTTCTTGCCTTCGACAGTGACGCCGGTTGTGATGGTGACGGTGTGCGAGACGGGCGGCTTCAGCGCCAAGATAGCCTCTGCCAAGGCCAGCATGTCTGCGCGGTAGAAGGTGAGGCCAGTGTTCGGGACAACGTCGTTTTCGTTATCGCCGTCGATGATTGGGTCTCCCGTGCTCTTCAAGAGAAACCGGATCTCATCAAATGAGAGACGGCGACCGAGTTCCTTTACGGCCAGCTGTTGAGCGAGAGCCACCATGCCGGAAATCTGAGGTGCTGCCATGCTGGTGCCTGGAAGCGCGATGTACCCGCCCCCGTTCCTGGCGGATGTCACGAAGAGGCCGGGGGCAAATATGTCCGACTCCGTGTCGTCTCGCTGTGAAAAGACTGCTATCGCATCAGTTTCCCCCGTCTGGAGGGTGCCGTAAGTCCCAGCGGAAGCCCAAACCGCGCCCACTGATAGGGAGTAAGGGTCTGAAGACGGATAGCTGACACCCTGTTCAGGGTTCTCGTCATAGTCGTTTCCCGAGGCTGACACAACGACGACACCAGCGTTGGCGAGGGCCTTGAACTGTGAGGAAGCAAAACCAGCAATAGGGACTCGATCAAATGTTCCAAAGCCGAGGGATAGGTTTACCGCTACGACGTTGTACTTGGCGGCATTTGCCACCACCCAATTGATCGCCTCCAAGAGGTCCGCGCTATTGCCGCTTCCGGTATCCCCCAAGACTCGCAGAGCAATGATGTTGACCGCAGGCACGATGCCTGGATAAGTTGCATCGGACGAACCAACGATACCGGCCACATGGGTGCCGTGGCCCTGGAGATCACTCGCATTCGAGTCGTTAGCGCCGACGAAGTCGTAGCTGAAGACGATTCGATCGGCAATCCCATTCCGGTCAGCATCGACGCCGAATGAGGGGTGATCAAGGTCTATACCCGTGTCGATGACAACGACGGAAACGCCTTGGCCTTGAATCGACGAAAAGCGCGGGTCTGCGTAGAACGCGCCGATATTCGTGGCGGTGCCCAGATTTGCGTACAGGGCACTGGCTGCTGACGCAGAGAGCTCAGTAGTCAGGACTTCTCCAGTGCCCCCTTCCCCCGAACCCGGTGCATTCACGATGATGGATGCCGACGAACTGCTCAGGCTGGGGAACGTCGGGCTCCATCCCGTCTCCGTGCGCGCCACGATGGTGTGCGAGCCCGCGCTCAAGTCGTCGAGCTGGTAACGCCCGCTCGCGTCCGTTTTGACACTGGCCTCGCCCGCGTCCAGCCGGCCATTGCGGTTGACGTCGTCAAACACCGTCCAACCGGCCAAGGGCTGCTCGCCGGCGTCCACCACGCCATCCTTGTCAGCGTCGTTCCAGAAGCGGCCGCTCACGCCGCCCACGCTTGCCACATCGTTGTCGGAGATGGTGTAAGCCACCGTCCTCGTGCTCACTGCGGCGTACTGCGGGTCTGTGCTGGTGACAGTCAGGGTCAGGTTGGCGCTGTGCTGCTTCTCCACTGCCGTGTCATCAACGGCGTTGATCGTCACGGTCTGCGGCACGTTCCAGTTGGTGGCATCAAAGCTGAGTTGCGCGGTGCCTGCCGACAGTTGAGTACCGCCACTGATCGTCACCGTGACTGTGGCGGTGGGTTGCACGCCCAGCGAGACCGCCAAGGACACACCCGCCCCACCCTCAGTCACCAGCGTGCTGGCGGGCGTGATCGTCAGCCCCGGCGGGTTGTTCACGTCGATCTGGACGTCCGTGAAGGCCAGCTTCTCGATGTTGGTGGCGCGCACCGTCTGCCCGGCGTAGTCCTTGCCCGCTGTGGTTTTGCCCACCACCGTGAGTTCAGGCTTGCTGGCCGTGGGCAAGGTGACTGTGAAGTCCTGGTAGCGGCCGAAGAACACCAACGTGTCGGTGCCTGCGGCGCCGTCTACCTGATCTGAGCCGCCCAGGCCATCGAAGATTTCGTCCGCTGCAGTGCCTGTGAGCCGATCGCCGCTCACGGAGCCAAAAATCTTGGCGCTGTCATTCACGGTGAGCGCGCGGGTTTCGTTACGGATGAAGCCGAGTGTCTCCACGCCAATGGTGCGCGTCACATGACCCGCATATTCCTCCGCGCCCTCACCACCTTCGATGCGGGTGATGCCAGCCACCGTGGTAACGACAAACTTGTCCTTCGCACCGAACAATGCCAGGGTGTCCGTGCCTGCACCGCCGTCAATGAAGTCGCTTCCGCCCAGGCCATCGATCAGGTCATTGGCGCTTGTGCCCGTCAGCCGGTCGGACTGTGGCGTGCCCAGCAGCGGCGCGACGGTCTCGCCACCCAGTACTTTCTCGTCGGTCCAGGTCTTGATCTTTTCGACGTTCCAGAGGCGGCTGGCAGAGTAGGCATGCTCACCCGCGGCAAACGTGCCGCGCACGGCCGTTAGTCCATTGATGGTGTGAACGCCGAGGTTTGCGGTGGCAGCGCGGAAGAACACGGTGTCAATTCCGGCTCCGCCATCGATCAGGTCATTGCCGCCCAGGCCGTAAATGCGGTCATCTTGCGCGGTGCCTGTCAGCCGGTCCCCCAGCGGCGTGCCGGTGATGGCACCTGCGGGAATGGGGTCCTCCAATACAGCCGAGACGCCCAGGCGGTACTCGCCGCTGTCGTGGTACCAACTGCTGGCGGTGCTGATGACGACGGCGTAAGTGCCGCTTGCCGGCACCTTGACATCGAATGCGATGTCGCTGCCTGTGGAGCGTGTGGCCAACAGGGTGCCTGTGGGCCCCAGCACGTCAACGTCGAAGTAGTTGGTCCAGGTGCTGTTGGTGGGGGCGTCGAAGTTGACAGTCAGCGTGCCAGCCGATGTCATGGTCACGGCAAAACGGTCGACGTCCGCAGCCGTGGACAACTGGCCACGGATGTTGGTGCCAAGGGCCAGCGGGTCGGCGGTGGCCGTGGTGTCGTTGGTCTCGCTTTCGCGCTGGACGGTACTGGCTTGGGCGGTGACAGTCAGACCGTATTGGCCGGGGTCGTGCAGGTAGCTTTGCGAGGTGGTGACGGCAACGAAGTAGTCGCCCGGCTCGGATGCGCTGACGGAAAAGTTAGCGTCTTGTCCGGTAGCTCTGCTTGCCAGGAGATCGCCGTCCTCGTCGAAAACCCAGACCTGGAAGTAGTTACTGAAGCTGCTGTTTGTTGGGGCATCAAAAGCGATCAGCAGGTCACTGGCGCTGGTGGTGGTCAGGTAGAACCAGTCTTCGTCCTTGTCTGTCGAGAGTTGACCTTTGATTTGTGCGCCCGAAGACAGCGCGTTGGCTGAGTCGTCGTTGGGCTCAAGTTCCAGGCCAGAGCCGCCAGCAGTGAAGGATGCGGTGAGAGCATAGGAGGCGCTTGTGTAAAGGTAGTCACCCGACTCGACCTCCACGAAATAGCTGCCTGCCTGCGCAACTGCCGCCTGAATCGTCTGGTCACGGCCTGTCTCAACCTGGGCGATGGTCTTGCCGCTTGAGTCTGTCAGCCGGACGATGAAGTAGTCGGAGTAGGACGAGTCTGTGGGGGCGTCGAATTGGAGAGTCACGACCCCTGCTGCGGTGGCGTCCAGCTTGAAGACGTCCCGGTCGTCATAGCTGGCGAGCTGGGCCTTGATGGGCGAGCCCAGGGTCAGGGCGTTTGCGGTTGCGCGGATATTGTTGGACTCTGCCTCGAAGCCAGCGGTGGAGCCTGCCGTGAAGTTGGCCGTCAGGTTGTACTGGTTGCTGTCGTAGTAGGTGCCTGAGCCGATGCCGATGTAGTAGTCACCTGCGGCCTGCACGGCGGTTTGGAACGTCTTGTCGTTGCCCGTGGTGAACAGCGCCAGCTGCACCCCCGTGCTGCTGAACAGGCCAATCTGGAAGTAGTCCAGCGACGAGTTGGCCGGCGCATCAAACACCAGGCTGAGCGCGCCCGCGGCGCTGGCCGTGATCTTGTAGAAATCCAGATCCGTGCTGGTGGCCAACTGGCCTTTGATCGCCGTGGCCAGCGCCAACGGGTCTGCAGTGGCGGAGGTGTCGTTGGCTTCAGACTCAAAGCCAGCGGTGGAGCCTGCCGCGAAGTTGGCCGTCAGGTTGTACTGGTTGCTGTCGTAGTAGGTGCCTGAGCCGATGCCGATGTAGTAGTCACCTGCGGCCTGCACGGCGGTTTGGAACGTCTTGTCGTTGCCCGTGGTGAACAGCGCC
>Ga0315901_10007423_pt1 | contig 12934 bp, 25 predicted proteins | sample LakEriMetagenome_10_FD_203761 | JGI IMG/M metagenome (GOLD analysis project Ga0315901, IMG submission 203761) | Freshwater fungal communities from buoy surface, Lake Erie, Ohio, United States - Buoy 2 MA116 | ecosystem: Environmental > Aquatic > Freshwater > Lake | place: USA: Lake Erie, Ohio... | reverse complement strand
TTGATACTCTAGCACTTATGAGTTGAATCTGGAAAAGAGAAGGGCGCGCCCCGCCACAGAGCGCGCCCCCTACCGCCATGAAAGTTAGCCAATCACAAAGTCTTGAACCTCATCAAGTTTGAACCGCTTAATTGTGGGAGTCGTATCTTCGTTGTTGGGGATTCCCTGCAAGTAAAAATGCCCCTTGTGTTCTATGATCGAACCACTTGCGCGAGTTGTTCCCCAGTTACCAACGCCACGAACTCGATTAGAGAGATTCGCGCCGATAGTAAGATTGCGGCGTTTTCCGTTGTAAGAGAATCCAGCAAAGCAAGTTCCCTTGTCTGCTACGATGTTTGTGATTAGGTTTGCCAATTCTGCGGCTTTAGTGTTGCTATTCATTTGTTTTGTTTGTTTTATGGTTTGTTGTTTAGTGAATTTTATTTAGTTTTTATTTATCTTTTAGCAAAAGATAGAGTCCAAGAAGTCCTCCAAGTATCATTATGATTTCCATGACTTTATGCTCCTTTCACGACAAAGCCTGTGGTGTCTTTTTTACCCTTTCCTTTTGCTTTAAGACCGACGATAACTCCTTTAGGATCAAGGACTCGCAGATCAGTTGCGTCTCCGTCGATAACTTGTTTGCCGAGATAGGTTTTCGGGAGTTTATCGAAAACCACGGCAACATTGCCACCCATTGCCGCCACAAGCTCAACCTTGGCTTGATTATTTTCTTTGCGACTGAATGTAAGATGATAGTTCGCAGGCAGTTCCCCGTTGAGAAACTGAATCATGCGAGCAAGGTTCGGCGTATAATCATAAAAATTGAGCGCGGGGAAAGCACTCATGTCGATCATATTATGCCAAGGGAGATCCGAAAGGACATTGAGGCGCACGGCAATCTTTTCGCCTTTAAGAGCTTTTTTGTGAAGGAGTTGCAATTCCTTATTCAATGCGGCGAGAAAATCGGGACGCCGTTCGATCAGAAATTTTGCTTTGTTGATTCGCGCCTCTTGAACATTCGAGAAAACGCCCATGCCAGAAAGATTGAGGCAAGCGAGTTCACAACCCGGCGACCGATGAGGGCAGAGCTGTTTGCCGGAGAGATTGGCAGGAGCAAGGGAAAGCCCCTTGGTGTTCCAGTTGAGTTTTGATCCTTTTTCGAGTTTGGTATTTGTGGCGAGTAGTTTCATGACAGAAATGAATATATGCCTATTGTATAAAAATGGCAAGGGGTTTTTTTATATTTTTAGATTTTTTATTTGATGGCTCGTTTGCTCTATTCAATTCTCATGCCAAGCCCTGGTTGCCGGCATTCAGGAATCGTGCCAAGTTGTAAGTCACTCATTATCAACCACTTGCGGGCCGGAGGGGCCCCTAAGTCATTGATATTCAACGACTTTCGGGGTTTTGTTTTTTAGAGGTAAGTATGTGTGGCGAAGTAGTTTAGAGAGGACACATCAAGGGCTGGCGCACCACCATCAAGTTTCTTAAATGCAATCTGATCCGAGGTTTTGTAAAGCATAAAGTTTTCGCGGCGAATATTTTGATAAGTCTCTTTCGCGGCTTGCTTTACTTCTGCAAGAACTCCATCTTTTTTACCCTTGAATTGAGGATTTGATTTAGAATTAAAACTGATAAGGGATTCAGTCTCAAAGGCTTTAATCATATCTTCTTCACTTGAAAGAAAGTAAGCGAATGTATCACACATAAAATGCAGATAATTGTCGCCTGTATCAGAATCTTCTGAACAGAATGCGGATGTGCAGTTAGCCGCCGCGCCGCCGAGGTTAAAGAAACGATTGAATTGCTGATTGATTTCCTCCTTTGTGCCTTCAATGCCGATGGCGATTTCAGACCCATAGAGGGAAACGATGAGGTTGCTGTTGCGGTTGGTTTGTTCGGTTGTAGTATTCATTGAATTTTTAATTTATTAAATTGAGTTGATGCTGTCAAGGATTATTTTTCTGGAACGAATCTAACCCAGCTAATGAAAATCGTATCCTTGTTAGAAGGAAAGCGGGGATTTTCGGGAACATTGCCTTGGTAGTATTGAAAATACCAATTCTTGAGTGCCTCGCCTCTGGTTTTTCCAACTGAAAAGGTTTCCCTGATTTCCTGCCCCACCCAATAGGAGACTGCAAGCCTCCAAGGGCGATTCATTTTTTCGTCTGTGGTGATGGTTTTCATTGTGCTTCTTGGTGTTGTTGTCATGTTTTTAATGTATCAAATGGTTTTATATTGACAAGGATTATTTTTATATTTTTTGAATTTTTATTTTTGCCTATAAGCAGTAAGTGTGCCAAGTCTTCATTTTTGGCATTCATAAAGCGTGCCAACTTGTAAGTCATTGATTATCAACCACTTGCGGGCCGGAGGGGCCCCTAAGTCGTTGAGACTCAGGGGTTTATATTACCAGACCGAATTTACAGCGTCAGCTTGCCGTTCAGCCCATACATCGACTACGCCCTCAAAATGTTTAAGCGCATCTTCTTTGGACTCACCATCTTCGATATGTTCCATGATTTCCTTGAGCGTCCAGCATTCAACAATTACATCCCATCCTCCGTCTTCGTAATGTTCTTGAGCGTAGTTATATATATATTTAGCGATTTCTTCTTTGTTCATATTAGTGGTAGTATTAGTGTTTGATGTAAGGTTTGATCATGTCGAGTTCTTCCAAGATGGAAGAGATGTGATTGACCCAGTTGAGTCCGTAGACATCGCCCATCTGGAGGTCGTGGTAGGCTTCAAGGATCGTCTCCTTGGACGCCCCTTCGTAAAGCCCATCGCCGTTCATCGTGCATTCGATGTGGTCATAAACCTTGTGCTTGTCCTCTGGGGTCAAGCCGATGAGTGTGTAAGCGGCGATGTTGAACAGGACGCTGTGGTGTGGTGCTTGTTGTAGTGTTGTCATGGTTGTATGCGTTGTTGGTATTGTGGTTGAATTACCAGCCTCGGCGGTTTTCCGCGAAGCTGAAGTTGGACAGGTCGCGCTTGATGAAATCCTCAAAGCCGCAACTTGGGCATTCGATGAATGTTTCGCCGCCCTGCACGGCTGCTCCAGCATATTCTTGATATGGTGGCTCGTAGCTGGCAATCGCCGCTTTGCGGCACTCTGGACATTTGACATTGTATTGGTTCTTGGTCATGGTTGGTTTGTTTCTGAGTCTTTAAGATAGTCTTATTGTATAAAAATGGCAAGGAGTATTTTTATTTTTTTGAATTTTTATTTTTTCACCCAATCAGAAATCATGCCAACTTTGCGTTATTACGGCCTAGGTGGCCGTAAATAATACAAATAGCGTGCCAGGCCCTGGGTTTTGACGGAAAAAAGGGGGTCTTTTTGCGTCAATTTCTTAAGTCGTTGATTATGAAGCACTTGCGGGCCCGGCGGGCCCCTAAGTTGTTGACACTCAAGGGTTTACGCTCAAGTCGCTACCAGCAATCCATTTCTGCTCTGTCCTCCCATGAAGAGTCGAGGTAGCGATCCTCGCCACCTCCGTTGCAATGTTCGTATTCCGAAGGGGTTAAAAACTTCACTGGTTCATCGCACAGCGAGCAGTAGCCGATCTTCTCGCGCCCGATGGTGTAGGGTTCGCCGATTTTGTGATCCTGTCCGCAACAGCAGGACACAAGTCCTTGAAGTGGATGGGTTTCGTTCGTTGTGATGGTGGTAGTATTGCTCATATTTTTAGTGTATGTTGAGTTGTTGATCTGGTCAAGGATTATTTCGAGAGATCACCCTCGAATCCAGCGAAGACTTGCTTCCCGTACGGGTTGACGATTGTCACCCAGCTATCCGCGTAGTTGGTGTTGTTGCTCGCCTCGTAGCTGTTCCAAGCCGCGCTCTCGGCTTTCTTGATTGCCGACATGGGCGAGCGGCTGAACGCTGTCGCGCTCACGCCATTGCGGTTACCGATGATGTACCAGTTGACTTTGAATTTACCTTTCATGCTTTTTAAGGTATCAGATCATCTAAAAAGGACAAGAGTTATTTTTATTTTTTTTGAATTTTTATTTTCGACTATTCAGAAATCATGCCAAGCCAGGAATGGCATTATTCTTTTTTCGTGCCAAGTTATAACTCGTTGATTTGCAATACTTTGCGGGCCGGAGGGGCCCGTAAGTCGTTGATATTCAGCAACTTACGAGGACAAACTTTATACTATCCCAAAGCCAGTAGTTAGCTGATACTTTGTTCCAGCCGGCATCTTCTTAACTGATTGAAAACCATCGCGTTCCAACATTTTATTATATGTCCACAGCACATTTTGCTTTGCGGTTTCGTAAAAACTGCAAATGCCTATGATCTTGCAACTTCCAGCATATTTGGTAGGAGGAACTACTGCTTTTAGTATTTTTTTCATGGTAGTATATGGTTGATTGTTAATGGTTAGTGGTTATTCTTCTGGAGGATCGAGCGGCAGGTCTTGAAGTTTTTGCACTTTAGTTCTTTGACCATAGTCAAACCTTTCAGATTCAGCAAGTTGCCGATCATCCTCGCGTTGACGACGCATGGCGAACGCTTCGAGCCTACGGAAGTCCGTATAATCCTCTGGCTCACCATGTTCCATCATTCGATCCAACCTATCTTCGTATGTCATGTATTTATTCATAAGTATTTGATTTTGTTGAAGTTAAAACTTAATCCCAGCCATTGTCCTCGCCGAAGTATCCATAGTCCTCGTCTGTGCCGTAACCGGCTCCGGCTAAAACATTTGCGTCCGCGTCCACATCGTCGCGGAAATTGTCCTCGCGTGGTTCGCGGTTGAAGCCGTGTTCGTCGTCGTCGTCGTCGCTGTCGTCGTCCTGCTGGTCGCCGTCGAACTCGCTCATATCCTCCCCGTCCTCCCGCTGTGCATCGTAGTCCGCGAGATCCTTGGCGTGGAGTTCGTCGAGCCATGCCTCGTAAGATGGGTCAAGTTCTTCGCAGGTCACGCGAGCGAGGTCAGAGATTTCGTTGTCGGTGGTGGTGGTGGTGTTGTTCATGCTTTTAATGTATTAAATTCCCCAAAAAAACGCAAGGATATTTTTTTAATTTTTTTTCGGGGCAGTTTTATCTATTCAAATTCCGTGCCAGGCCAGGATTAGGGCTATTCAGAAAGCGTGCCAAGTTTCTCGTGTTGTAAGTTGTTGATTACCAATGACTTACGGGCCCGGCGGGCCCCTAAGTCGTTGAGACTCAAGGGTTTGCGATTACTTTTTGGCGACTTTATTTTTATGCTTCCTATCAAGCTCTTTAACTTCTTTATCAACAGCCCTTTCCAGCTCCTCCATGTCAAGATCGCTAAAAAGACTTGGGGTGTTTAGAATATCAGCCGCATCCCGTTGAATTTCACGAACTTCTCTCATTTTAGAATCTGCCGCGCTGAAGTAGGCGCAAGATGTGAAGCAGAGCAAGAGATTGACACAGAATGAGAAGAGGATAACTTTTTCTTTGATGGTTTTGATTATGTTTTTCATGATTTGGGTTTTTTGTTTTGGTTGTTTTTTGGTGGTTAGGATGATTCGATGAACTAACATATTGGTTTAATTGGTTGATTTAGAGGATTGTATGGTCAAGAAGATTCCCAATGCTATTCCAATGAGAGTGGTGATCATAGGATGTAAAAGATTAGCGGGCAACGAGTTCGAGTGCGTGTTTTTTGATGACAGCATCAGCCTCTTGTTTCCAGCGTGGGATTTGTCTATCGTGAAACTCTTTCAGAAGTGTTTCTTCAAGAACGATTTCGCCAGTTTCAACTTCGATCTCTTGGCATTGAGTATTTAGCGCGTCATAAGAAAGTTTCTCGGCTGATTTTTCGCTAATTCTCCAAAGTTGGGAGAGGTGCTTGATGTTTCCATCTTCCCATTTCGTAAAGCCTGCCCAATACTTTCCATTTTCAAAAGAGTGCATGGGTTTGCCGTCAATGTCGGAAAGGTGAAGGGCGGCGATGTCTGCAAGTTGCGGAAACGCTTTCAAGATTTCATCGTGAATCGCTCCGCTGTAAGATTCGAGCCCTTTTTCCACAACGCGACCAGTCAGCGAAAAGTATGGCTTTTGATTTCCGATCTTGTGAAGAATCGCGGTTGCTTCAATGTAGTTTTTGGCGTCTTTGTTTTTTGTGGTTAGTTTCATGGCTTGAGGTTTTAGGTTTTTGATTTTAGTGGTTGAGTATTTTATTGCAAGGATTATTTTCTCAAAATGTCGCGGACATTATAGCACATATTGAAAAGATGAAAATTGACAAACGCGCAAACCCGCTTGTTGTCTCGTTCTGCCGCATGAGCGCGGCGAATAAATTTTTGTCCATTCTCGTGAAGAGTGGCAAGGATTTTGTTTTTCATGTTTTTAATGTATAAAATTATTTCGATTCTGTCCAGATATTTTTTTTCAATTTTCGTATTGTCCGAAAAGTTCATATCGCCCATCGAAAGATTCTTCTTCCTCGTCGAGAACGAAGGGGATGTTGCCTGCATAGGAACACATGGCGAGGAAGCTGTCTGTGTCTTGGATGTCTGCGGTGTCAGCGGTGGTGGTGTTTTCGTTTTTCATGTTTTTAAGGTATTCGATTAAGTCTAAAATGTCCAGATATTTTTTTTGATTTTTATTCGGTGCCGTAAGCAATCGTCGTGCCAGGCCGTGGTTTAGCGCATTCAGAATCCGTGCCAACTTTTCTGTTGTAAGTCGTTCGTTTCCAATGACTTAGGGGCCCGTCGGGCCCGTAAGTCGTTGATATTCAACCACTTACGGATTTTTTACAGCCCGTTTTTGCCTACATAGTCAGCGAAGGCAAGGAACAGATGCAACATTGCCAAGGTAAAGGTAATCAAGAAGATAGGATAGAAAAGTTTTTCGATGAGGCTCATATTATTATTTTTTGTAGATGATGTAATCTGTTATTGCGAAAAGGGTTAGCATTAGGAGTGCAAAGATTAGTGTGGGTATCATATTATTAGTCGCTCCAGCAATCATAAGAGCCGTTGAATATCCAAGAACCATCCTCTTGCTTAATGCCATCTTGACAAGTAAGTGATTGACCACCAACACCATACTGACCACAGAGAGTAGCAAGAAGTTCCTTGTTACGAGCAAGAAGATCAACCTTCATCGCAGGTGTGCCGAAGTAGTCGCGCCCGAAGGTAGGGAATAGGTTGACAGATGCGTGAATCTGGAATGCGCCATAGTCACGAGTGCCACGGCTATTGCCTCCACGAGAAATGGCGAACTTGATGAAGTGTGACGGGACATTCACCGCGTCGAGTGTTGTATTCGTATTGTTCATGATTTTTATTTTATATCAGTTGTTGTCTTTTGTTTCAAGGTGAATTTTCAGTAAAACGGCGATTGTAACAAACCAGATGAAGACGATTCCGAAGGCGATTTTGTCAGTCATGTCCATGAGTTGAATGTATCAAAGGAATAATTTTAGACAAGGAATTTTTTTGAATTTAATTGAATTTTTTTTCGAGGCTTTAGCAGATACTATGCCAGGCCTTTGTTTTAGACATTCAGAAAGCGTGCCAAGTCGTAAATCGTTGCGTATCAAGCACTTAGGGGCCTGAGGGGCCCGTAAGTCGTTGATTTCCAGCAACTTACGGCTTGTTTTACTTTTCTATTCCGCAAGCCTCGCGGAAACGCTTGGCGTCGAACAGATTATTGTCATTTTTGAAGGTAGCGCACAAGTCGGTGACTACATTTTCGACAATCCGAAGTTCTTTTGTGGTAGTGGCTTGCGCGTATTGTAATTTGATTGCTTCGGCGATTGCGATGAAGTGTTTTTTAGACATATTTTTGTATTTGGTTGAGGTTGAGTGAATTAGGCGACAACTTCTAGGTTGTCGATGTAGGAGAAGTCGAAGCGTTTGATTTGAAGGCGTCCATCCTCCTGCTCTTCAGCCCCTTGCAGGTATTCGCGAGCCTCCTTATCCTTGCGGTTGAGAGCAACAAAGCGGTGTTGGGTGTTGGACTTACCCCATGAGCTACCGCCACGGAGAAGGGGGAGGATAACCTCACGCCCCATGCGGATGATGCGCTGGGTGACTTCCACACCTCCCGCCTTGAGAGGCTTTGCGTAGGTGAACCGCACGAGAGCGGTGGAGGCTGGGATTTCGTTGTTGGTGAGGTTGGTGTTGTTCGTTGTCATGTTTTTAAGATACCACAGATCAGACAGAGAGCAAGGGATATTTTTATTTTTTTTGATTTTTTTTTCGAGGGCTGTAAGCAATCGGTATGCCAGGCCCTGTTGTAGCAGGATGCGTGCCAGGCCCTTGCCTAGCAGGATGCGTGCCAAGCATAAGTCGTTGTATAGTAAGCACTTACGGGCCCGCCGGGCCCCTAAGTCATTGATACTCAAGGGTTTGCAGTGTTAGTTAGATAGCGGGCTTGCCGTTAGCTAACCAGTGGTAGTATAGTGATAGGAAACCCCTCTGCATCTGCTGTTTACGACGCAATTCCTCTTGTTCGCTTATTTGTTTTTTTGTTTTCTTGCTATGTGTGCGTTTATTCATAAGTTGTTATTAGTTAGAGGATTCGAGATATGTTTTAAGTAGGACTGCGATGGTGCAGAGCCAGATGAACACTACGATGAAGGCGATGGTATCAGAGTCCATGTGTCTGATAGTTAATTATTTAGCCCAGATATACGGATCTTGGTAGAGAGCCAAGCTATTACGCATGACGCGCAGAGCTTCGATCTTCTCGCGGATCTCCTTCCGAAACACCCTGCGGTGAGGATACATTTGGCGGATGACCACATGGAGAGTGACGCGGATAGTGGACAGCACATCTTGGCTGATTTCGTTTAGGTTGTTTTCGTTTTGCATGGTCTTAATGTATAAAATTATTTCCCGAATGGCAAGGGATTTTTTGAATAAAAATGAATTTTTATTTTCAGGTGATCGAAAGATTTCCCTTGACACCCCCCCCAATTTTTCGAATTTCATACCGGCATGGGCCCAAAAAGCGCAGGGGGGTCTTAAAATTCAGTCTCCCCCATGAAAAACCTAATTATTTATTTTATTTCAATTTAATTAAATAAAAAACAATCTATCTAATCTTTATTCATGTAATATCTTGTATAACCTTATTATGATTGACGTATTCTTCTTTATTCTTTTCTTTGTGTTTCTTTTTATTATTTTTTATTCGTAGAATACGTAGGGAGCGTGGGTCCCCCCCTTATTTTTCAAAAAATTAGAAACAAATAGAGTCATTTTTTCGTTTCAAGTCGTTTCGGCCCTGGCCGGATTTTCCCGTAGCTGTATTTTAGTGTATAAAATTATAAGAATATTAAATCATGATAAAACAAATACCTATGAAGAGGATGATAGAGAAACTATCTCTAGGGTTTTCATCTTTTTCGACATCTGATAATCAAAATAATAAAGAAAATATGCCTATCATTACTAATAACAGCGAAAACTTTCACAGCGGCGAAGATTATGAGGAAAAAGAGCATCGCACTCTTTTCGGGTTCTCTACTAAAAACGTTTTTGCATCCAAATCGTTAAATTTTATTTATATCGTCGTTATGTTAGTGGCAACGGCTTTCGCTTTTCATGCTTTGTCACTTATCTTAACGGGCTGGAATGTTGGTTTAATATTTTTAGCTGCGCTTTCCGTTGTCGGGCTTCCATATTGCGTAAAAATTATTATGTACGGTAGAGAAAGCTTTGAATATAAGCATGCCATGCTCTGCATTATCATTAGTCTTCTTCCTACTATATTCGATTTTGTTGGTTTTTACTCAGAAACCAGCGTGAAGTCCGCTTTGCAAACTACTAAGTTCGAAGTTTTGGAAAAAGTAAATTATTTTGATAAAGAAGTTAGAAAGTCGCTGAATAAACAACTCATTTCTTTAGAGAATGAAACTAATAGCGCGAAAAATAAGATCGAGCAAGACTTTATTATTAAATTAAATGAAATAAATAATAAGATTGCATCTTCCACCACTGATATAGAACAACAGTTTAATACCAAAGTCAAAGAACTTAATAGCAGGGTAAATGAAGCTGAGCAGGCTTTTATCGACGAAACCGAAGGAGTCAAAGGAAAGACAACTAGCGGAGTTAGCGGAATGGGTCCACGAGCAAAAGAGCTTCAAGCGGAAATTAGAAAAGCAAAATCCGAAGTAGAAATAGCAAAAAAAGAAATAGAAAAAAATAAAGACAAAGAAATAGAGTCTTACAAAAATAACTTAGCCGTCCAACAGAAAGAGGCTGAGAATTTAAAAGCCAAAGAGATAGAGAAAATAGAAAAAGAGTATCAAACCAAGAAAGTCTCTCTTGGTCAGGGCGTTCAGGCTATCGATGGATTAGTTGCTACTAAAGATGGCGAAGATGGGCTTATATTTAGCGTAAATAAAGCTAAAACTTTTGAAGAGCTTGCCGATACTTCTATTAAGTTAAACAGCGCAATTAATATTGTCAGCTCGAAGCTTAACGTAGAGCCTCAGTTTATCAAATTTAAAACTGATAATGTTATTAATCTATCATTTAGCGCTCTTTTAAGAGGAGATATTACCGCCACCATATGCTTTTTATTAGCTATTTTATTAGAAATAGTTGATACAATTATTGTATATATGGTAAGAGGCGTTAAGACAAAGCCTGTTAAAAAACTTGGCGCTAGAAACGTAAGAGAGAGCATAAAATATAATAATTTTTAATTTTTTTTTGAAAATTCTTTTTAAAAATCTAAATTAGTAAAGAAACATTAAACAAAATAATATCTTATTATGCTAGAACAAAACTATCCACATGTTGACCAAGTTGTTTTACAACTGCTCTCGAAAAACCAAGAGTTTAAGCCTAAATTCGAACTCTTTGCACCAGAGGTATACGCTGAAATTCAAACGTTTGTTGTTAATCCGAATTGCAGCTGTAGAGGTAAGATAGCCGAATACTCAAGAAATAATTCGGAAAAATGCATTAATTTTATAAATAGTTTTTTAACAGAAACTAATTCTTCCGTGAACTTAGAAGAGATTAATAATTCTGTAGCTCAACAGCCAGCTGCTCACCCAAATCCTCATGCCATGCAGGGTCCTGGAAAAATAAAAAGAATTAAAAAAACTGAATGGGAAAAATTTTCTATCGAAAATCATAGTGATTTTGGCGGACCAATTAGGTTTTTTTCTATCGTCCCAGTCGATGATGAAAATATAGATGTTTATTTTGTTTAATAAAATGATCTTTTTTGACTTTTTATTATATTTACTATTCTCGCTAAGCGTTAGTTTCATGTGGAGTTTTTCAGAAATATTTTCTCCAGTTAGAAACCTTGTTTCGCGAATTCCTTATATTAGACGCCCATTGATATGTCCCGAATGTAGTAGCTTTTGGATGGGAGTTCTTACTAGTTTATTTTTTAATCCTATTTTGGGCGCGCTTGGAGTTTTTTCTTTTGCTTTTTGTGGATTAGCAACGCACTTGTTTGCGTGTTATTTGTATAGAGTTTATTTCTTGCTAGGTAGTAAGAATCAGTACTAATTTATCCATATCTAGTTTATATTAGTGTATACATATACTATGAATAAACTTGATGGAGCGGCGGCGCTGGGAATTTTGGGTTGCGCTTGGCTGGTTTAATTGACTACTTCTATATTTTGTTTTTTACTTATATTAATAACTGTACTCTATTGGAGTAAAATAATTAGATAATATATAAACCTCAAATACTGATTGTTTTACCGGCTGTTGTAGTCGGAGCCACTATTGCGGGTGTATTTCATAACGCTGGATTGAACCTGCGCCAGCCGAAGCAATGGAAACTAGCCCATTGTCGCTTATTCCTAACGCCGCAGAGGAGGAAGCCGAGACTGTATTTATCTCCCATTTGTATTGCCATTCTGATCCGGACCATTGGTAAAGGCTTTTGCCAATACTCAAAAGGTCGCCCGCAGCATTTAGTCGAGGTTTTTCATTTGGCATTAAAGATCCCATTTGTGACCAAGTCCCATTAATGTTTCTATAAACCCTAACTCCGTTGTTTTGAGTAGCAAAAATAGAACCATCATAATTTACTGACATCGGAGCGCTTAGGTTGGAAATACTTGTTGAATATACGTAAGATGAAGAACTACTATTATAGGAATAAACTTTAATTATTTGGTTGATATAAACAAAAATATAATTACCGTCTCCTGATACCTCAAATCTTGTTACATTGCCTCCGTCGGCATCACTCCAGTTAAAAACTAAATTGCCGCGATTTAAAATTTTTATGAAAGAATTAGGTCCGGTGCCGGTATTAATATTGGAACTTGAAACATATAAAACAAACTGCACGGACGCATCGTCTGAAAATTTTATTGCAGAGGGGGTAAAAAATCTTACTATGTGTGGACTGGTGAGATTATATCCCTCGGATATATCGAAACTGCCAGCTCCGGTGTCTGAAGTACTATACGTAGATAGATACGAATCATAATTTAATTTCGAATTAAATCCTTTAACTGATATAGATTTAAAAGTCCTAGCATTTGAAAGGTAATAAGAAATGTAAGACTGGTCAACTCCAACTGAACGACCGTCTTTAGACATTTCTAATAAACCCTCCCCCAGGGAAAAATGGTTCATTGTAGTTGGGAAGCTTAAAGTAGATTCGTAATTCCACTGATTGTTTTCCCATTTTAAGCCGTATACGTATCCGCTGGTTTTTCCGTTTTGGGTGTAATCCCATTTGCTTCGATGAGTCGCAACTAGACCGTCCGCAGAAAGACAAATTTTATCTGGAGTAAGTAGGGGACCATGTTGGTTGCCATATACGGATTGGGAGCTTGCCGAGCCAATGGCGGTTAGTGGATTTGCCGGTGTTGCCGTCGGTGTTGCCGTAGGTGTCGGAGTAGGCGTACGAGTAGGAGTTGCCGTCGGAGTTGGCGTAGCCGTCGGAGTTGGCGTAGCCGTCGGAGTTGGCGTAGCCGTCGGAGTTGGCGTAGCCGTCGGAGTTGGCGTAGCCGTCGGAGTTGGC
>Ga0315901_10007422_pt1 | contig 12936 bp, 9 predicted proteins | sample LakEriMetagenome_10_FD_203761 | JGI IMG/M metagenome (GOLD analysis project Ga0315901, IMG submission 203761) | Freshwater fungal communities from buoy surface, Lake Erie, Ohio, United States - Buoy 2 MA116 | ecosystem: Environmental > Aquatic > Freshwater > Lake | place: USA: Lake Erie, Ohio... | reverse complement strand
TACCAGCACCGCTAGTAGATGGGGTAGCGTTACCCACACCCAAGCAGTTTAGGATTTGAATACCCTCGTTGGTGTTTACTTTTAGTGCAGTTGTGCCGTTAGATTGAAGTTCAATCTCACCGCTTGTGTCGGCACTTTGAACTAAACCTGTGCTGGTGCTGGCATTTATCAATACGGACATTATGCTACTCCCTTTGGATACTTAGCTTTGACCGCCAAGCAGTCAGCAATGTATTTATCAATCTGTGCTTGGTCACCCTTTACTACACCATCAATGTAATCGGTAATGGGTGGGTATTCACGCTGACGCTTTAAAATGTATTCTTCAGGGTCTTGCCAAGCATTGACCAAAGCCATGTCAATTTCGACCTTGTTGCCGTCTTTATCAAAAGCACCAGCCGTATCATCAACAGTAACGACTTGCGGATATAGTTTATATATAGCTTTATGGTTCATGCTGCTATCTCCATTGCTGTAATTGTTGAAATGTTACGACCTGTAGCAGCATCATTAGAGTCAGTATTTGATCTATTAACATATATTGTTTGCGTTCCACCTGAACCATGCCACAATCTAATTGTGTAAACTTGTGCAGAAGTGCTGGCTGGAGAATGTAAAAAAGTCATAGAAACAGTATGTGAATCAGTATCTCTTAATTCTCTTGATTGTGCTGTTGACCTTCTACGGCTTCCTGAAGAATCGCCCACCGCAACTAACGAACCATTGCAGTACGCTATAAATGCTGGAAATTGATTACCTGGACAGCCTAAGTTAACCGCAAATGTAACTAAAACTCTGCTTGATGTACTAGAAGGTGTAATAGAGCAGCTCAATCCAGTAACATCCCCGCTTTCACCAAAAGACGCAACGCTTGCGCTAAATGTATCCGTCTTTGCTGTACTAACCACCTGAATCACATTACCAGCTTTAGGTGATGTAGTTGTAAGAATTGTTCCCGATACGGCTGGCAAGTCTAATACAGTAGTACCAGCAACGGCTGGTTCTTGTAATGTAATGCTACCTGAAGTTGAACCTACTAAAACAATGCTCATAATTTATCCCCTAGAGTATTACCCATCTCTGTCCTGATGCAATCGTTACAGAGAACCCGCTGTTAATTGTGATTGGCCCAACAGACAGGCAATTGTTGCCCGATGTCGTTGTGATATTTTCTGCAATCGTGGTGCTGTTATAAGCAATTGCTTTAGTAGCAGCTGATCCAAAGTATTGACCACCAGCTACGGCTGACGTTGTAACCGATGTTACTAATCCCTTGCCGTTAACTGTAACTACAGGAATAGAGCTAGATGAGCCAAAGGTTCCAGTAGTTGAGTTGACTGTTGCCAATGTCAGAGCAGACGATCCAGCAGAGCTAGTCGCATCACCAGTAAACGCTGGCAGTCTGGCTGCACCAAGTGTGCCACTAGAGATATTGCTTGCGTTAGTGGTGTCAGTTGTTGCCGATGCAACTAAGCCAAGGTTTGTCCTGGCTGTAGAAACAGAGGCTAGATCAGATAAGTTGTTTGCTGAAGAAAGAAAGCCTGTGCCAGATACATACGCAGCTACCCAAGCAGAGCCTGTATATACTCGCATCTCACCAGCTACAGAGTTAAAGTATAGAGCGCCACCAACTAGAGCGTTGCCATCATTGTCTAATGTTGGATTAGATGTTTTAGATCCTAGATATCTGTCATCAAAGTTATCGTATGCTGCTAGTGTTGCATCACGAGCTGCCTCGGCTGCGGTCTGTGCGTTACCAGCTGCGGTAGCGGAGTTGGCTGCGTTGGTTGCGTTGGTTGATGCGTTCTGAATAGCAACAATGTTTGTAGCGTTTGTGTTAACCGCTGCAATGTTTGTAGCTACAGTTGTTACGTTTGCAGATACACCGGCTACAGTTGTTACGTTACTAGAGATACCAGCTACTGTGGTCACATTGGCTGATATCCCAGCCACAGTCGATACGCTGGAGGAGACTCCAGCAACTGTAGTCACGTTGCCTGAGATGCCAGCAACTGTATTGATGTTGCTTGAGTTGCCAGCCACAGATGTGACGTTAGCGCTAATCCCAGCAACTGTGGTTACGTTACCCGATATCCCAGCAACTGTATTAATGTTTGAATTATTACCAGCAACTGTGTTAACGCTTGCTATATTTGTAGCGACAGTATTGATGTTTGCCGACTGAGCTGCGACTGTGGTTACAGAGCCAATGCTTGGGCCAGCCTCTGGGTTACCAGTTGTTGTGTTAAAGGCTAGGACTGTACCAGCACGAGTTGCCTTAGCTGGCAAGGTCATGTTGATGTCTGTAGGATCTACTACTGGAGCCTTGAGTCCACGCTCTGCGGTCTCGGCTACTTGCTGTGCGTAGATGGTCTGTGAGTCTAGGTCAGTATTAAGGGTGCTGGCGAACAAGTCACCGCCTGTCGTATAGTCGCTAGTGCGTTGAATTGCTCTTGCGCCAACAATCGTAATATTGCCTGTGCCAGCGGTTACTAGGGTAATTGATCCTGTGCCGTTAGCATTGATGGTTACGCTGTAATCTGTGGTCAGAGTCAGTAATGTACTGCCCCGATATACAGCGATATCGGTATTGGCAAGAATTTCAAACGTAAACGAGTATGGCCCGACACCAGTATTGGTGTAGACCACACGTCTTGCTACGTTAGATATCGCATAATCAGCCATAATATTTCCCTAATCTAATTGATTTTTGAATAAAAATCTACTACGTTATTTTGGTACACCATAAATCGGTAGCTTTGCCTCAGCCTCTTGCGCCCTAATAGATATCGCTGGGAAACGCTCAAGCAAATCCTCTTTTGCTAAGTTAACAAATTCTCTGTATACCTCTCTAATAGTCTCTTGTTTCTCATTTTTCCCAAGAGAATTAAAGCCAGGCATATTGGCTGTTTCAACAATGGCTTTTTGCACATTGTTATCGCCAATCTTTACTTTGCCAATTCGGCTTAACCAGTATTGGTATTCCTCTGGTGTAATCTTTACCTTAACATCGCCAACATCAATGATGCGCTTTGGCTTTTGAATTGGCAGACCCAAAGAAATAATTATCTTGTCGGATGTTCTTTGCTTGCTTTCTTGATACCTAATGCCAGACAGAGAGGATAGCCCTGGATTAGATGGGTCATCCCTGTACTCTGGATCACCAAACATATCATACCGATCAGGCAAATCCTTAGAAAGTCCTGGGGTCTTGGATCTGTATTTGTTTATGGCTTGACGAGCAGCCTTAGTTATCATGTCTTCGTTTGGATCGGCTGCCACATCCTTTGCCGCTGGATCTACAATCCTTGCAACCGCACCTCTAGCCGAGCTGAATATACCAGCCGGAGAACCCTCTATTGCGTATGTTGCGCCACCAGATAAAATGGACTCTATGGCTGCCTTAAACGATGCCTTGGGATTCTCTATGGTTGACGAGAACGCACCAGTTACAGAGCTTAGAGCTGTTAACCAAGGTTGCTGACCAACGTAATTGTAAAGGCCCCATACAGCACCAAGCACAACTTGTGCTACTAGGTCTTGGTCATCCTCGTACCTTGCGTACTCAACCGCATCAGCCACCATAGCCAATGAACCAGCTATAGGATCTAAGCCCCTGAATGGAACATATAGTTTCCCATCCTGTCCAATCGATGGATCCATACGCATCTTACCAAGGAAAGCAACAAACTCCTGATCCCACTCGCCATCAGAAAACACAAACGAGTATGGCCTCCACCCACTCGCCAAATAAACCGCTCTTAGGTTTTGGTTGGCTGGGCCACCGCCAGTTATCCTACCATCCGCAACATAAGATCCAGCGCCTATCATAATTCCAGAACCCATTGCCCACTTGGCCATAGCAAGCTCACGAGTTGCGCCACCAGCTGCCATATCTTTTCGCCATTGACTTGATAGCGGGGCAATCATGCTGTTTTGCATTGATTCGCTAGTAACCCAGATTGGACTCTTAACAAATGGCAAATTAATTCTGCCAATCAGGCTTTCTTGGGCTAACTCTTGTATTGCTTTTGATGCGCCAGTTAGCTTTCTGCTAAATGACAACATATGGCTAAAATCTGTGGCTGCCTCATCAATTGCTTTTGGTGTGTTTACAAAGATGTCGCTCATGGCTTTTAGACCAATCTCTTCTATCTCGTCACTAGATTTTCCATCTAACCTTGCTTGGCGCCTGGCTTGCTCTGATGCCCTATAGGCTTGCGTATAAAGCTCGGCTCTGTAACCAAGAAACTTAGTTACCTCATCCATTGCCATAATTGGTCTATTGCCTAGCAATGATACAAATGTTGCGTATGAATTTATGGCTTTATAGTAGGTTTCGTCTTCTATTCCTAAAGGCTCAGTAATAAACTTTTTAAAGTAACCAGTTGGTGGTCCGTAGTCTTTAGCATTAAACTTACCAGACTGCACCTCAAACTTAACACCGGCATCGCTAAGCACGTCTTGACCCTCACGCATTTCTCTGGTGGTTCCTGTTTTTAAAGCAACCCAACCAAGACGTAACGCATCTCTCCAGGTGTGAGTTACTGCGGCTAGTGCAGATGCAGCCTCGCCTATCTCAACCTCTGCCTGTAATCCAAATCCACGTTTAATCGATCCAGCAATTCCAGCCAACTGTCTAGTCGCTAATGTACTAGCCATAAATGTTACGCTTGAACTTAGGTTAATAAGGTGTGTGCCTGTTGCAGATAGCAATCCATTTTTGTATGTTAAATCCCACAGATCACGCAAAAGTCCAACCTTAGATACTTTGTTTAAGAGACCCTCTTTTGAGGATGTCTCAAGCAAGTTATCCATTGCGCCCATCAAATCCTTTAGCCCCTCATCAACCTTTGGATCAGCAAGCAACCTCTTCATTTCATCAGAATCTGGAGCTGGTATAACAATGTTGCCGGATGCGGTTGTTTGTGCAGCCTTAGTTCTGATAGATATACCAGACTCTAGGATTGCACTTTGTAGATTTAAACGATAAAGCAGCTCGGCCTTTAACTCTTGGTTGTTAGGATCAAGAGCAGACTTCTGCATTGTTTCGTAAAACTGGGAGACGTTATTGTGCGCTGCAAACCTAAACCGCATATAGTCAATAGGCAAGTCACCATACAGAGATTTAAGGTCTTCCATCTCCCGAATAAACGATGTGCCAAAGCCACGCTCTACGGCTAACTTTTGCAACTGCTCAAAGGTGGTTCTTTCTACCTCAATGCCTGATGCTCTATTGATTGCATCTGCTACACGCTTGAGGTCATCTGGCCCCTCAATGCGGTTAAGGTTTTGTAATAGCTCTGGTGGCACACCCTCAGTCTTAGCAAGGGGCAAAGCCTCCTCAAACTTTTGGATTGATATGGGTTGCTCTATGCCCTTAGCTTTGGGTACTTTTAATGGTACATCTGTGGTATCTGGCTTAATTATTTCTGGTGGAACAACCTCGTCTACCGCATTCTTCCCCTTGTTTGCCAAGCCCTTGGTCTCTTTGCTAAACATCTTAGCAATGTTTTCAAAGGGGGTGAACTTGCCAGCGACTTGAATAGACTGTGATTCGTCAATATCGCTTGGCTCAAAATCAAGAGGCTGGACATCCTGTAAATTGATTCCAGCGCCCTCCTTTGGCATTTCAACTACTGGCTTAGGTTGCACCTCACCTTGACCAGCCAACTCATCTAACCGCTCGTTTAATGGCTTTATAGACATTATTTATTATCCTCTTGTTGCATTGCAGCGCCAGCTCCACCTACAGCAAATAATGGTTGACCTTTAGTTAAAACAGATTCTTTCATTTTAGGGGTAATGTCAATGTACTGGACAGACTCAAACTTATCTATTCCTTTTTTAACTGGGCCACCTTCAAGCCGCCTAATATTTGGTGGATAATTGTCACTAGCTTTTTGGGTAATTATGTCTGTCATGCCAACTTTAGCATCCCACTTCTTAGCGTACTTGTCTAAAAACTTAGGTAGGATTTGGTCATAAAAACCTTTCATGCCTTCACCGCCAATAGTTAAATCTGCTGGCTTAGAATCATAAAACTTAAATTGGTCTTTACTTACCTTGCCACGATTAAGTTCATCAGATTTTTGCATAATTGTTTTGGCAACATCTTTACCTACTAACTCCTCAAACTCCTCTGGAGTTACAATTTTTTGACCATATTCGCCAAATCCATTTTGATTTCTAAATAAGGCATCGCCATTGTTGCCTTCAATATAAATGTTATATGTACCATTTTTGTCAGGCATTGCGCTAATCATTTTTACTTGCTTACTCAAGTCATAACGAGCCGCCTGAGTCTTGCCAGTAGTAAACGCTACTCGGTCATAGCCGCCTTCTGACGCTAACTGAATAGCACGTTTCATAGCAAGTTCATGCCATGTGGTTTTGAATGGTGCGTCTGGTACACCACTTTCTATTTTTTTCTCAAGTTCAGTAAGCCTATCTGCATCATCAGAAAATAACAAACCATCTCCGTCAAGTTCTTTTTTGCGTAAATCTTTAAGTTCAGCAGTTTCTTCTTTTGAAAGTTTTGTTTTATACCCTTGCTTGCGCCCAGCTTGATGCCAATCAGATTGCACCTCTTCAACAAATAGAACCTTCTTGCCGTCAGCATCTACTCGGTCATTGACTCGCATATGGGCAAGGACGTTTGGCTGGTCAAAGTGAGACCCAAAATAATCTTTGTTAGCATTTTGTGGCAATTCATTAAAAAGTTTTGATGATGCAATAAACTTTTCTACCTCTTCTAGATTTTTAGAAGTTATATCACTCCTATCAACCATTGCGTAATATTCGCCATTTGGCAACTTTTCAATATATGCTCCTGATGGATAGTGCAATACTGTTGTTCCCTCAGCAAAATCACTTTCATACATACCAATTGTTTTTGCAGCTTGTGATGGAGTTAATTCATTTGGAGCGCCACCCAAGGCATCTCTTGCATTTCCTTTAGCTGGCAAAGTCAGCAATATCTCTCTGTAGTTCTCACCACCTGGTAGGGTGTATTTAGAGAATTTAGTTGAATCATCAACGGCTGGGGCAAAGTCAACATTTTCAAGTCGATCTGCCACATTCTTAGGCAACTGTACATAGCGCAACTCTTGTCCGTCTGGGGCTATGTATTTGTATGTGTCGTTAACTCTATCATATTGAGCTTGATATCCTAAATCTCCAATAGCATCATTGATATCTTTTTCAACTATTTTGCCAACGCTTCCACCAAGACTAAATTCTTTAACCTCAACTCGATTCTTATCTAGGTACTCTTGAACCTCAGCCTTGGTTACAGACTTCTTAGACTTTAAGAAGTCATCCAAACCTGTCCACTTAATCTCTTCTGGTTTAACTCCGGGAGTCTTTTCAATCTGTTTTAGGAATTGCTCGCCAGTTCCCTTTGGTTGCTGAATAGAATCTACAGCCTCTTTAGCTGCTGAATAGAATCCAAGCTCGCTAACACCTTCGCCAACCATCTGCGTACTCATGCCAACTGGCATACCCTTGGTAGCCTGTACTGCTTTAGTTGCACCTTTAACAACACCCTTACCAACAACCTTTGCAGCTGCTCCAGCAATTGGCGCAATATTTAAAAGCTCTAGCGCTGGATCAGGTTTAATCCTAGTTGTGCCAGAGATAAAACCACCAGCTCCCTCAACAGGATAAAAGCCTAGAGCCATATCCTCTAATACTTTGCCAGACTCTCCAACAGTTAAATCTTTGAGAGATATCCTTCCCAATACTGGTATATCTAAACCAACCTTATCAAGTTGTACACCAGCCTTAGTTAGCAACTCACCAATGTATCCCAATGCCTCTTGGGCTTTATTCTGTGGAATAGGTCTAGCTACACCAAGCTCTGGCTGAACATCTGTCCTAACTTGCTGTGGCTTAAATCCAGACACAGTAACTTGACCAGTAGGCTCGGTAGTAGGTGCTGAGGCCAGCATAGTATCTTGAGGTTGTTCTTCCTCAACATCTGGATACATATTGTTTAAATATGCATCAACGTAGGTTTGTTCAAATTTAGTGTATGCCATTATTGTGCTTGCAATATAGTTTGTAAACCAATTAAATAATTGTACTGACTCTCATCAATAATTTTTCTTTGACGCAAGTCATCTAGGCTAGTACTTTCATCAATCACAAAACCTTCTTTAACTTTTTGTTTACTGACTAATGTTTTAACAACATTAGAAATATCTGTTCTTGCTTTATTTTTTACAATGTTAGCTTTGTCTTCATTTTCGTATCTTTGTATAGCAACACTAGCAACAGATTTTGGATCAAATGAACCAGTATCTAATAGCTGTGCTTTCTTAGCCTCGTTATAGTATTCGGTTATCTTTGCCTCTTTAGCGAAAGCATGAGCATTGGCTTTGTTTTTACCAACGCTAACATCCGGCAATCCAGCGTTTCTGCGGATTATGGCAGCTGCCTGTCCTTCATCTTTTTCGGTTCTATCTATTAGCTGTTTGGATAGATCAGCAAGTTGCTTTCCACTTATTCCGGCTCTAGCAGATATTTTACGCAAATCATTCAAATCAGTAATAACACCAGTTCTGACTTGTAGGCTTATATTTGAGAAAACAGCAGAGTCACCATCTGATGATGGATTTAAGAACTTTTCCATTTGTTCTATTGACAGTACTTTTGATTTTGCTATTTTTAAACCAATATCACGTTTTCTTATTGCGTTAGTGGCTGGGTTATGATACTCAATCAACAGATCGTTTACCATTTCTTCGTTGCCCAACTTCTCAATATTCTTAGCAGCACTTAATGAACTAGCTCTCTCTGTGGCTCTCTTTAAAAACATAGCACCCAACTTGTCTTTGTCTAGGCCTTTGTACAATTCACTTAGGTTGCCAACATCTCCCTTTTGCAACTTTAATAAAGCCTGTGTTGCGTTTGGGCTAGAGTCAATAAGGTGGTCAACAATATTAGAATAAATCTTATCTTGTAACTCATCTCGTTTTTGTTTTACAAACTCAGGCCTTGAACTTCTTTCTATTAATTTAATTGCACTATATTCTTCAGCCTTAATTCTTTCTGCAAGCATTGTTGGATCTTGCTCTGCTTTTAAGACGTCTGCAATCATTGTTGAATACGAATTAAGAGATTCGGTAACCAACCTTTCGTTTTGCATTCCAACCAATTTTAAATATTGATCTGTTGCTTTTTTGTATACAGCATTACCAGCGCTTGTTATTGATGCGCTAAACTTCAAGGCCTCATCAGCATCTACAGATGCAAGTACCTTTCGATAGCTACCATTTTTAGTAGTAATGGCTTTTATTTCAGTTTGTATTTGATTTAAGTCAAATGCTCCAGAATCAATGGCAGCACTTACTGCATCTAAGTTTTGTCTAGCTTTTGCTTCAAAATCAATGCGAACTTGTTGTGCTTGAACTTTTCTAGCTGCATCGCCAAAGTATGTGCCTGGTTTAGCAAACAGCTCTTGTGGTGTTTGCCCAGCCTCTTGTGCTTTTAATACTTGCTCCATTGTTGGTGCGTTCTCTACACCATATTGAGCGCCTTCTCGTTGCGCTCTTTCTGCAGCTTCTTTAAAAGCAAATCCAGCCAATCGATCCAAGGCAGAATTAATACCCTGAGTCATTGCCACTTGCTCTTTAATATTGGCAAAGTCTAGACGTGGTATATCTGCTGGCAGATAGCCAGTTGGTTGGTAGCGTGGAAGTTCAGCCATAATTAATATATTGTCCTTAAACTATTTTGCCACCCATGTATGCAGCAGAACCTAATTTTCCAGCAGCATCAAAGTAGCCAGCCTGTTCAGCAATTTTCCCAGCCCCTTCATATAGACTTGCTTGGATAAGACCGCTACGCTTTGCCATGTCTGCATTTTGTAAAGCAAACACAAACTCTTTGCCACCACGAGTATTGTTGACTTGCTGTATCAATCCAGCCGATCCCTCAAAGCCTTGTGTGCCACCAGCAAAACCACGAGCCACTACAGCTGCGTTAGTTTGGTTGGTACGTCTAAGGATCTCGTTAGCCTGTAACTCATATTGCACAGCTTTGCGGTCAGACTCAACCTCTGCTTGCTTGGCTTGCATCTGATACATTTTGTTTTTATCTTGGCCAGCTTTAATAGATCCATAAGCACTAACAGCGGTCAAAGAAACAGCAATAACAGTAGCCGTTACTGGGTCTTGATATTTCTGTCCAATATGCTTGTTTACGGCTGGGCCATTAAATGGATCACCGATTGGGCCATCAAAGTTTTTAAGGTCTTGTCTAGAAAATCTCATATTAAGTTCCTTGATGTGTTGCTACTTTGTACTCTAAACCGAGCAAGGTCATTTTTAATGGCACGTCTTGCTCAACTGTAATCTTACCCTCTGTCGTATAACCCAATATGCCATGCAATGTCTTTGTGCCTGTGTATTCGTCAACTGCCTCATCAAGAATATCGCCAAACGCTCTGAATGGTACTTGGATTGTATTAATCTTTAAGTGTTGGGTATTGGCAACCAATGCGTTAACCTCAACAATTCTTTTCTTAAATCCAATGCGTGTGCCTGTCTGTAGCTTTAGGTCAACTGGCATGGTTACAGCTCGTACTGTGATTGGCAAGCCAACCTCGTATTTTGTAGCCGATGAGCGTGGGAATGTGACTGTGCCACCGCCTGGTACTGCTTGATTAGCTTGTACAGATCCATCAAGAATGACGTTAACTGTCTCTGTAGCTACATGGCTCATTGAGACGGATGCAGCAGCTCCACCAGTTTTAGATGAGTCTGTTAACAAATCATTGTCAAAAGCCTCAACGTAGTATTGGAATGTGCCGTTTACATTGCGCTTTGCTATTGTGTAGATGGTTGAAATATCAACACCTACATCAACAAAGGATCCATCAACTGTAGTGAACTCTGATGGAGCGATTACGTTTTGCGCTCTTAATAACGAGAATACGGCCATTGTGCCGTCATCGCTGTTGGTAATTAGCAGTAAGTCGTTTTCGTCAGTAGCCACAGACCTACGCAAAGCCATGCGAGATGGAGTCCGTAAGAGATGCCCAGCAAGAAGCGATATCTTTTGTGTGACGTATGTAAGTTGCGTATCAGTATAAGCAAACTCATTTAATGCCTTTCCTTGTCTCTGTACAAACAATGTACCAGACTCTAACTGCTGAACCCGAATGCCTTCTTTAATGCCGTTACGGCTTGCTGTTTTAACAAAGAAATTCGTTGGAGTAATTGGGTCAAGACCATTTTGGGGAACATAGAACTCACCTCCTGTAGTAAACACTTGCAAGTCTCGGCCAGAGATAATGTCAACAATAGCGTTAAATGTATTGGTGTCTAGAGTTGCCTCTACCGCATCATCATCCAAACCCTCTGTTGGGTCAAAGTCAAAGAACAATCCAACCTTAGAACCCCATATGGTTGATGGGCGAGACTTCGATCCACCAAAGTACAGACGGCCTTCATGGAATGTTACAGAGCGTGGCCAGCCTTTACCGCTTGACCAAACATCTTCATAGCCTGATTCGTATTCCCATGAGCCATTAGCAATGGCTGATGTGTTAAAAAATGGGAACTCAGTAATTGCATCAACTGACGTGCCAGATGTGTACTTAACAATCTTGGCTCTGCCTTGTGGAGTTGCGTTGACATATTGACCAACGCTGCCAGCAGTAAACACGCTAGACGATGCGGTCAATGTAATCTTGCCCGATACAGCAGATGGTGTTAGCGTACCGGCTGGATTGCTAAACGATGCTGTAAACGCATACTTTGGAATGGAATCAAACGTAATAGCAGATCCTGTCCAAGTTGCATCTGTGCCACCCCTAACAATCTTAATTGGATTAATGTCAGGATGAACCACAATCAACGTGTCTGCCGATTGAGTCCATACAATATTAGCTAAACGTGTGCCAGTTAACCCAAGTGATGATGTATCAAGGTATGGGTTGCCAGAGCCATTGATGTTGGTAATCTGATTCTTGTTTTTGAATACATACATCCGATTATGCGTAAAGCAAAGCATATAGGAATCAGATGTGCTGAACTCAAACTCAACTAAACGTGTGCCGTTACCGGCTGACTCTGTGCTACTGTTTGGTAGTGATGCAATGTACTTTGTGCCGGGTCTACGTCTAATGCCACCCTGTGGCTGACAGACCACATTGGTGGCCTCTTCTAATGCGTTAGCGTAGGCTGCTAAATCAACCCTTGCTCGGAGCAATGGGTCTAACTCGCCTGTAGAAAAGTTTGTCTGGATAGAGACAAAGCGAGCCATTAATACCTCACAGCAATAAGTGAGAAATCATTAATAGCGTTTGTTGGCTGTCCTTGGCCATCAATATTCATGGCTTGTCTTAGGTATCCACCTCTGCCATTCTCTGCTGGTGATCCAATAGCGACAGACTGCCAATACTGGCTCTTCTCGGTTTGATCCGTAATAGGTAAAGCAAGATGCCAAGTCATCATATATTTGAGCAACTGCACAAAATAACTGGGCATATCGTATTCGGGTACGGCATATTGATAATCAATATAAACCTCTTCATAGTCAGTCAATAACTTGCTGCCCATGATTCTGTATTCTTTGCGTGGTGGGATGCCAACAGCGTTTGTATCATATACGGCTCTAGGAGCGCCTAAGCGGTCTCCAGGCAATTGATATTCGTAGCGGTACTCATTGGTAGGAGTTGTCACCAATCGAGCAATAGAGGTCTTTTTAAAGCTAAATGACCAAGGGTAAAGTATTAAGGCTTGATTGCGAATATCCGCATACAAGCGGTCAGCAATCGATGCCTCATCAGTTCCCTCGTCAAATGAGGAGATAGGCTTTGCGCCTAACATCACGCAAGCATCAGAACATATTGATAGTGCGGTATCGCCAGCTGCCATTTAAATCTCCAATGTAAGAATGGGCTATCGCCAGTTTTGCCAGCAATAG
>Ga0315901_10007421_pt1 | contig 12937 bp, 17 predicted proteins | sample LakEriMetagenome_10_FD_203761 | JGI IMG/M metagenome (GOLD analysis project Ga0315901, IMG submission 203761) | Freshwater fungal communities from buoy surface, Lake Erie, Ohio, United States - Buoy 2 MA116 | ecosystem: Environmental > Aquatic > Freshwater > Lake | place: USA: Lake Erie, Ohio... | reverse complement strand
CATTTATGAATTACATAAATAAAGGTTTTAAATTGTTAAAAAATGGATAAGAAACCAATTGTTCACGCTTATTTTCTTTGTTATAATGAGGAACATATATTGCCACACCTTTTAAAATATTATACAAGTTTTTGTGAGAAAGTTTTTATAATGGATAATAAATCAACTGACAATAGTGTTAACATTATCAATTCATTCCCAAACACAGAAGTGATTGAATGGGATTCTAATGGTGAAGTAAGAGATGATTTATATTTAGAAATTAAAAATAACGTATGGAAACAAAGTAGAGGTAAGTGTGATTTTGTTATTGTTGGGGACGCTGACGAATTTTTATATCATGAAGATATGTCAAAATTTTTATCAGACTGTAAAAAAATTGGTTACACATTATTCAAACCTGAAGGTTACCATATGATTGGGGATGAAGATTTAGATTTAAAACACGATGATAATATCTTTGAAAAAGTGAAGTATGGTATCATTGGTTCAAGTAACGATAAATTAATGTTATTTAACCCAAACAAGATAAAAGAAATAAATTATTTATTTGGTTGTCATTCGGCAAACCCTATTGGTGATGTGGTTTTATATAGTTTTAACGACCTAAAAATGTTACACTACAAATATTTGGGAATTAATGATTTCATACCTAAACAATTAATCAGAGGTGAAAGATTAAGTGAGTTTAACAAACAAAGAGGTTTGGGTCTCTATTATCTTAACGATGAAGAAAAACATAAACAAGAATATAAAACATTCATAGAAAAAAGAAAAAAGGTAATATGAAAACATTTAAGGGACATTTAAATTTAATAAAACAACTTTTACTAAAAAAAGAACATTTTGCATTTTCAAGGTTTTCAGACGGGGAATTAAGGATATTACAAAATTTAGAGACCAGAATTGATAGTAGTTTTTACCAAATAGGGGATGCAAAATATCAAGTGTCACAAAATACGTATCATCCTGAAGACCATAAACATTGGGTGCCCGGTGACCATGAATTCCACAGACAAAAACTAATGGATGCATTCAAACATAAACAAAAAAATTATTATGTTGGTCTTAGTTGTCGTTGTTGTGTGGGTCAATCAGATTTTGAACAACAAATTGAATGGAGGGGAGGTGACGATGATCACTTAACATGGTCAAATCTTTTTGTTAATTCAAATTACCCGTTGTTTATGCAAGAAATTGTACCATTATTTAAAGACTATAAAGTCGTGTACATAGTCAATGAAAATGCCAACATAGAAACATTACCATTTAAAGTTGACAAAGATTTTAGAGTTGGTTATAATTGTATTATAAATGATTACAACCTAATAGATGATATTTCTAAATGGATATCTGAAAACAATATTGAAAATTATTTATTTTTATTTTCCGCATCATCATTAAGTAATATGTTAATTCATCAGTTATATTCAAAATTCAATAATAATTCTTATATGGACATTGGGACAACTCTAAATTGGTTTTTACAGATGAAAGGTTCGAGAGATTATTTAAATGGGGGTCCAACATTAAATCAAACATGTATATGGTAAATAATAATAATATACAATGTGATGAACTAATTATTGGTTTAAATACGTTCATAGACCCTACAGCAATAATAAGAGGAATTAATGGTAATTCTAAAAAAATTATTATCGGTGATAATTGTTATATTGGTAAAAACGTACAAATAATAATAGACGAATTAAAAATAGGCGATTATTGTAAAATTCATCATAATACTAATATACATGGATATAAACCTTGCGTGATAGGACATAATGCATGGATAGGCCAATACACAATAATAGATAGTATAGGAGGCGTAACTATAGGTAACAATTGTGGTATTGGAGCACACTCACAACTATGGTCCCATATAAAATATGGGGACACTCTTGAAGGTTGTAGATTTTTATCTGACTCCCCATTAAAAATTGGTGATGATGTTTGGTTTGTTGGACATTGTATAGTGTCTCCAATAAACGCCGAGGACAAATCTATGGCACTTGTTGGTTCAGTAATTACTAAAAATATGAAAAGTAATCACGTTTATGCTGGAAGCCCTGCAAATGATATAACGGATAAGGTTGGCAATCAATTTAATAATGTATCAATTAAAGATAAGTATGAAAAAATGTTGGGGTACTTATCGGAATCTTCTATAGAAAATATTAAAATAGTAGAAACTACTGACGATTTTAATTTTAATGACGACATATCCTATTTTGATGTGTCATCAAGAACATACACAAAAAAACAATCTATAAATGAAATAAAATTTATGAATTATTTATTACCCGATAAAGCAAAATTTACACCTTATGAACTTTAATAGAAAAAAAAATAACCCTTACAGTGTTGTAAAAAATTTTGAAGACTCTATTGCCGACTATACAGGATCAAAATACGCAGTATCCGTAGATAGTTGCACCAACGCATTATTTTTATGTTTAATGTATCAGAAAAAAATAGGTAACAATGAAAAAGTCATAATACCAAGCAAAACATACCTATCAGTCCCACAAGCGATATTACATTCTGGTCACGATTTAATTTTTGACACAAGTTTTGAAACAAACAATTGGAGGGGTATATATAAATTATCCCCTTATAATATTTACGACAGCGCAAAAAGATTTACCTCAAATATGTATATACCAAACACGTTCATGTGTTTGTCATTTCACATTAAAAAACATTTAAAAATTGGTAAGGGGGGTATGATACTTACTGATAATGAAGATGCCGTTAATTGGTTTAAAAAAGCCAGGTACGAAGGTAGGAGTGAAAAACTATATCACGAAGATGATATTGATATGTTAGGTTGGAATATGTATATGACCCCACAACAAGCATCTCACGGATTATCCTTGATGCAAAATTATCCTGACCATATGGCCGACTTGGGTGAGGATAATGGTTATAGAGATTTAACTGAATTTACATTATTTAAAAATTATAAAAAAATATGATAGAAAACTTTAGTATTATAGTAAATACGGTCTCAATTTGCTCAGACATATGGGAAATGTTTTTTACCCAACTTGAAAAACATTTTCCAAATCAAAAAGTGTATGTATTTTCAGATGTTAAAAGTGAAGTTTATAAAAAACATAATGTTATACTTTATGATAAAAATTTAGACTTTAGAACTCAATATTATGAATGTTTAAAACAAGTAAAAGAAGACTATTGTTTAAATATGAATGATGATTACATTCTTTACGATGACGTTAAAATTGAGTCAATAAAAAATATTATTAATGTTTTAAAAAAAAATTCAGATATTTCTTTTATTAGAGTCGGTAAAGGGTATAATAATACTAAAAATAATTTTGTAGATAATTTATATTATTTAGACCCATTATTTCCATTTTTTTACTCCCAAACGGTTGCTGTATGGAAGACAAAAATATTACTATCAATACACGAGTTATCTCCAAAATCAAGTATTGGTCGTAAGGATGATTTACCTCAATTAGAAGTAGTAGCAAACGATATTTGTAAACATTTAAAATTAAAAGGTCTTTATCATTATGATAATGAAAGTAAACGCGGATCGGCCCACTACGACTCAAATATTTTTCCATATATTGCAAGTGCATTAGTTTCAGGTAAATGGAATTTAACTGAGTACCCTAATGAGTTAGGTCCATTAATTAACCAATACAACATAAACATAGAAAATAGAGGAAAATATTAATGAAAATTTATAAAAAACTATCTTTAGAGATACCTGGAACTAATACTCATTTTTTTAATTTAGATGAGTATAATGAAGATAATAGTATTGATGCAATTTATTATGGTTACACATTTTTAGAAAATGGTACAGATGTTAATCTATTAAATAAACACAATAGAAACATTTATTTAAATTTTACAATGCCGACTGAATTTTGTAGCATTCAAAATACTAACGCTGACGACCACTTTTCAGAAATATGGACAATATGTCCATATAGTGCAAAATGGTTAAACGAAATTAAAAAAACAAATAAATATAAAACAACTTTTTATCCATTCAATAAAAAAGATATTCCTTCAAACACCGAAAAAAAATATGATGTAATTTATCACGGAGGAATACATGGTGAGGTCTATATTAAAATTTTGGAATCAATTAAAAAATTTAATTATAGATACGCCACTCAAACAATAGGGATTAATCAGTTGACTCAAAATTATTTATCTTACGCAACAAACACTAATTTAACAAATAGTGAAAAATTAAATTTAATATCTGAATGTAAAATCTCGGTTTGTTTAAATTATTTTACGGTTAGGAATGAATCAGATAAATCAAACGTAAAGAATAGGGTTGAATGGGTAAAAAATGAGGCTTTTAAACATATTGATGACCTAAAAATAATACCTCAGTTTAAGTCTAGATGTAATGAGGCGGCCTTTTCAAAAACATTAAATTTGGTACAAAGAGACCCTTGGAATATAATTGAAAGATATTATGATACTGATGAGTTTGTTTATTTTGATAATGTGGATGAACTACCATCAAAAATACAAGAAATTTTAGATAACTGGTCTGATTATGTACCAATTATTGAAAAGGCGTTTAAAAAATCATTAAACTACACAACAGAAGAGATGTATAAATTAATAAAAAATAATAATGATAAATATGGAATGTAGATCCTGTAAAAGTGATAAGATATCACAAATTTTAAATCTTGGTGACCACCCTTGGTGTAATAATTTTTTAACTTCAGATGAGTTAGGGAATGAGCCTTTATATCCATTAAACTTAGTTTATTGTGATAATTGTGACTTATTACAATTAGATTATACCGTACCTAAAGAAACTATGTTTAAAAATCACACATATGTCTCATCAACAACTCAGACATTAAAAAAACATTTTTTAGATTTAGCAATAGAAAATAAAACCCAATTCAATCTTAAACCTGAAGATTTAATTTTAGATATCGGTGGCAATGACGGAACACAATTATTACAATACAAATCAATAGGATTAGAAAATGTTTTAAATGTTGAATCCGCAGATAACATTGCAAATCTTTCTATCAATTCTGGAGTTAAAACCATTAATAAATTCTTTAATGAAGAAACTGTTGATGAGTTTATCGGCGAAAAAACCGTAAAATTAATAAACGCTTCGGGAGTTTTTTTTCATTTAGAAGAGTTACATAGCGTTATTAAAGGAATACAAAAATGTTTAAAAGACGACGGTATATTTGTTGTTCAATTTATGTATGCCGGAACTATGGTTGAAAAACTAAATTTTGACGGGATTTATCATGAACATTTATGTTACTACACATTAAAAAGTTTAAATAATTTATTAGAACCGTACGGATTTAAAATATTTGATTCGTATTATAGTGAAATACATAGTGGTAGTATGATTGCTAAGGTTTGTAAAAAAACCTCTAATTTTATTGACACAGAAAGACATTTAAAATCAATTGAAATTGATAGTAAATACAATAAAGATTCGTTTATTGAATTTTCAAAAAAAATACAATTAGAAAAAAATAAATTAAAAGAATTATTATCTGAATTAAAATTAAAAAATAAAGAATGTAAAATATATGCCTACGGAGCCCCGGCAAAAGGTAACACTTTACTTAACTATTTTGAAATAGATAATAGTTTGATTAATAAAGTAGTTGAAGTAAATGATTTAAAAATAGGTCTATATACCCCTAAATCACATATACCAATAGTAAAAGAAAGCATTTACGATTTACCAAATTACTATATATTATTATCACATAACTTTTATGATGAAATCATAGAAAAAAATAAACCTTTAATTGAGAAAGGGGTTAAATTTATAATACCTTTCCCTAAAATAGAAATAATATGAAAAAAGTATTAATAACAGGTGGTGCGGGATACTTAGGTTCAGTTTTAACTGAACTATTATTAGAGAATGGGTATATGGTTACTGTTTTTGATAATTTATTATATAAACAAACATCATTAGTATCTATTTGTCATAATAAAAATTTTAAATTTATATATGGTGATGTAACTGACATTACAAATTTAAAAAAACAAGTTTTAGAACATGATATAATTATACCATTGGCCGCAATTGTAGGTATGCCTGCGTGTGAATTAAATCCGGAACTTACAGTAAAAGTAAACTATGAGCAGGTAAAAAATATAACAAAATGGTTAAGCAAAAACCAAATGATTTTAATCCCTAATACAAATTCACAATATGGTTCTTCTAATGATATTATTACTGAGGATAGTCCATTTAACCCATTATCATTGTATGCTAAGACTAAATGTGATGCTGAAAATTGTGTTTTAGATTCAGGTAATGGAATTGCAATGAGATTGGCAACCGTTTTTGGCGTATCACATAGAATGAGAATGGATTTACTTGTACAAGATTTTGTTCACAAATCAGTGACCGATGGGTATTTGGTTTTATTTGAATCTCATTTTATTAGAAATTATATACATATTAGAGATGTTGCCAATACGTTTTTATTTATGATAAAAAATTACGAGTCTTGTAATAACAACGCATTTAATGTTGGTTTAAGTTCCGCAAATTTAACAAAGCTTGAATTAGCTGAAAAAATTAAATCATATATTCCAGAATTAGTTATAGTAAAAAATGATTTTAAAAAAGATTTCGACCAAAGAAATTATATGGTATCTAATAAAAAATTAGAAGATAAAGGTTGGTACCCGCAATATAGTTTAGATGATGGTATAACTGAACTAATATCAGCATATAAGTTAATCACTAAATTTAGAAATAAAGATTTTACTAATTTATAAATGAAAACAGTTTTAATAACAGGTGATAGTGGTTTTTTAGGGAGGCATTTAAAATCATATTTAGAGTCTTTAGGTTGGGTTATAAAGGTATCAAACACAAAAGTCGCAAATCTTATGGACGATAAAAATTTGCATATATATAACGACATAAAATTTGATTATATATTTCATTTGGCTGCCCATACTAAAGCCGGGGATTATTGTCTATACCATAAAGGAGAACAATTTTTAATAAATCAATTAATTAACACAAACATATTAAAATATTGGAAAGAGTTTCAATCCCAATCTAAAATGATTGCAATGGGGACTAGTTGTTCTTACGCTCCCGATATAGAAATGTCAGAAAAAAATTATTTAATTGGGGAACCTGAAGACGGTTTATACACATATGCAATGACAAAAAGAATGCTATTAATTGGTTTAAAGTCTTTATCTGAACAATATGGATTAAAATATTTGTACTATATACCATCAACGCTTTATGGACCAAAATTTGATTTAAATGATAGTCATTTTATTTTTGATTTAATTAAAAAAATTTATAATGGTAAATTTAATAACGATATTGTTGAGCTTTGGGGTGATGGTCATCAAAAAAGAGAGTTAGTCTATATTGACGATGCAATAAGTAATATGATTAACACCATAGAATTAGAAAATGAAATATTTAACATAAGTTCTGGAGAGGAACATACTATTAGGGAATTTGCAAATAAGATATGTGATATATTAGATTATGATAGTGATAAAATTATATATAATGAAAATAAGTATGTGGGAGTAAAATCAAAAAAATTATTTCCAAATAAATTAAATAGTATTATAAATAAATCACAAAAAACAAAATTAAATGATGGACTTTACACCACTATAAATTATTTTAAAAATAAAATACAATGAAAAGGTGGGAGATTATTAATCATTTAATAACTAAAAATGATTATAAAAATTATTTAGAGATTGGATCTGGTGATAATGAAAATTTTAATAAAATTATTATAAATAATAAAATAAGTGTAGACCCAAACCCGAACTCAAAGGCAATATTTAAACTAACATCTGACGATTTTTTTAAACAGAATAATACATTTTTTGATATTATTTTTATAGACGGGTTACATTTATACAATCAAGCAAAAAATGACTTAGTTAATTCTTTAAAAATAATAAATACTAATGGTATAGTTGTTATGCACGACTGCAACCCAACAACATATGAAATGCAAAGAGTTGATACTACTATTAGTGGTGAATGGACTGGTGACGTTTGGAAAGTTATTGTTGATTTAAAATCCACAAGACCTGATTTAAATATATGTGTGGTTGATACTGACTATGGTTGTGGGGTAATAAAATTTGGATCACAAGAACTAATTCAAATTAATGAAGAATTAAGTTATGACGTTTTAAATAACAATAGAAAACAGCTCTTAAAATTAATAAGTGTTGATGAATTTATAAAATATAATTAATACTATGATTAAAATTTGCACAATACACCACGAAAGTAATAAATTTATTAAACTTCAAAACGATTACTTTAAAAATAACACTATCGATGAATACGAGATTTATTGTGGTATTTCAAAAATAGACGGAGAACCTGATGTTCATAATACTAATTACATTAATTTAACAAATATAACAACACACCACGCATTTAGATTAAATTATTTATACCAATTGATAAAACACACATCATCGGATGATGATATATTAGTTTTTGTGGACAGTGATTGTTTTCCAATACAAAATTGGGATGAATATATTAAAGAAAAATTAATCGAGTTCCCTATTGTTGCAGTACAAAGAAAAGAAAATTATTCAGCACCAATGGGTTGTGTGCCAGAACTCCACCCACATCCTTGTTTTTTTGCAACAACTGTTGGGTTTTGGAAAAATTACGATTTATCATTTAATATTAATGAAACTGCGGGATATGATATTGGTGTATTTTTAAATAATAATAATATGGATTTTTACAAATTATTAAGAAGTAATACTGTAAATATACACCCATTAATGTTTGGGGTGTATGACGATATTATTTATCATCATGGCGCAGGAAATCGTCCACCATACGATGGTGTGGATGTTTGTTTAAGACAAAGATTAGGTCATGGGGTTGAAATGGATTTATTTTACCCTCAGATATTAAATTTTAACCAAAAATTATCAAACTTAGTTTATGACGAAATACTAAGTGATAAAAAATTTATTAATAATTTTTTATTAGGAATAAAATAAAATAAAATAAAATAAATATGAAAAGAATAAATTACATTAAGAGTAATGATGAATTAAAAGAAAAAATAATTAATGACCTATACTCGTTAGTAACAAAAGAAAGGTTTGATACTATAGATATTATTAAAGATGACATTTATACTAATAATATAGATGGTGATGTTGTTGAATGTGGAGTTTGGAAGGGAGGTATGTCAATATATTTATCTTACTTATTTTTAGATAAAAAAATATGGGTTTGCGACTCATATGAAGGATTCCAACCGTTATCAATATCCCAATACGCATATAATGGAAACGAAAGACATGATGAAAATTTTGATAAAAATCACCCTAATGCTGTTCCAAATAACATGTCGATTAAAATTTCATTAGATGAGGTCAAATCAAACTTTAAACAATTTGGATTGGTTGACGATGATATTATTTTTTTAAAGGGGTGGGTTAAGGACACGTTAAACCCAAAAACATGTAAGATTGATAAAATTTCTGTTTTAAGAATTGATGTTGATTCTTATTCTGCTACTTTAGAAGTATTAGTTAATTTATACGATAAAGTTGTTAGTGGGGGGTATATAATCTTTGATGATAGTGCATTACATGAGTGTAAAGATGCTATCAAAGAATTTGAACGAATTAAAAACATTAAATTTAATTTTATGTACCCTGATGGTAATGTTGATAACAATTTAAAAAATGGGGCATACATAAAAAAATAAATAAAAAATATGGAAAGAAAGTATTTACCGACATTATCAGAATTAATTGATAGGTTATCAATTGTACAATTAAAAGAAGTGTTTATTCCTGAACATAAAGAAGAATATAGTAAAGAAATTTCAGACATTGTTCACGATATACAAACAATTTTAGATGAGAATAATAGTATAGTTACATCTGAAACTATAAGATCAATTATTGTTTTATCCCAAATGAATTTACATATTTGGCATAATGAATCAAATTACCGTAAAGGGATAAAAGACGGTAATAATTTAGAATTAACGCATGGGTTAAATGGTATTAGAAATACCGCAAAGAATAAAATACAAGAAATTAATGGTGGTAGAAAAGACTATAAAATAGATTGTTTAGCCGCCGATTTTAAAGATTGGGAAATTAGTTGGTAATATGAGAATATTAGTAATTGGAGATTCTTGTCAGGACGTATTTATTTACGGTAAATGTGACCGACTGTGCCCTGATGCCCCTGTACCTGTTTTTATACCGTTAAAAACTAAAAAAATTGGTGGGATGGCGACTAACGTATATGAAAATATTAAATCTTTAGGTGTTAATGTTGATATAATCACAAATGATAAAAAGATAACAAAAACAAGATATGTTGATGAAAAAACAAATCAAATGATTATACGTGTTGACTCAGAAAAAACCTTAAGTTCTCGTGTTAACGTGTTAAATGAAATAGATTTTGAAATTTATGATGCAGTAATTATTTCAGATTATAATAAAGGATTCCTTGAATATGACGATATTAAATTTATATGTGAATCCCACCCAATGGTTTTAATTGACACTAAAAAAATTATAAATGAAAGTTTTATTAATTGTAAATTTATAAAAATAAACGAGGTTGAGTATCAAAATAATAAAAATTTAAGTAACATATTGAATGAGAAATTTGAAGATAAATTAATAATTACTTTGGGTGGTAAAGGGTCAAAATATAAAAACAAAACGTACCCTGTTGAGAAAGTTGAAATTAAAGACATGGTTGGTGCTGGTGATACTTTTATTTCAGTATTCACATATAAGTTCATATTGACTAATAATATAATAGAGTCAATAAGGTTTGCTAACGAGTGCGCAACAATTATCGTACAACATAAAGGGGTAAATAAAATTGGTGATTTTATAAAATTAAATAGATGAATAGAAAAAAACCGACACAACAACAAAATGATGATAATGAGTCAAAACCATTCTCAAAAAAAGATTTCATAAATTCAATAATCAAAAAAAAACAAAAAAGTAAATTTTTGTCTGATAACCAAAAAGATTATTATGACATATTAATAAAAAATCAAATAACTATTTGTTCCGGACCTGCTGGGGTTGGTAAAAGTTACATTTCAATGAAAGCCGCGGTTGATTTACTTATAGACCCAAACAACTCATATGAAAAAATTATAATTGTAAGACCTGCGGTTGAAGCCGAAGAAAAATTAGGTTCACTTCCTGGTAATTTAGAAGAGAAGTTAGACCCTTATATTTTTCCATCGTATTACCTGTTAAATAAAATAATAGGTAAAGAAGCTAGAGAAAAGTTAAAAGAATTTGAGGTTATTGAAGTATTCGCTTTAGCATATATGAGAGGAATGAATATAGATAACTCTATATTAATCTTTGAAGAGGCCCAAAACGCAACTCCAAATCAAATGAAATTACTATTGACAAGAATAGGGTTTAATAGTAAATTCTTTATATCTGGCGATTTAGAACAAACTGATAGATATAAAGATAAAAAACAATCGGGTCTTTACGATGCACTACAAAGGTTTAATGGTATTGATGATATTGGTGTTTATGATTTTAGAAACGCCAAGAATGTTAGAAATCCATTAATAAGTAAAATTTTAGTAAAATACGATGAAGAAAATAGGGATTGAAATTAATGGAGTTTTAAGGGATACTATCGGTAAGTTTACGCAATTATATGAAAAACATATGGTTGAAGAAAATGAAACAGAAGATAACTTAAAAACATTCGATATTGACGTATCGGGTAATACTGAACTGATAACTGAAGAAACTAAATTTAATTACGAAATTAAAAGCGAGGTAACTAGTTTAAACCTAATGGACCATTTCACATTTAAAAATGAAGAGGAGTTGTATTCTTTTACTTATGAAGATTTTGCGATGCAGATTTTTGGTCATGCTGGTTCTTCAGAAACTTTCACTTTTAACGATTTAAATGATTTATATTTAAAATATAGAGATAATAACGATTTACTAATTGTTTCTGATGAAATGGGTAAATCAAAACCCGCATCTCTATTCTTCCTTTCTAAATTCGGATGTTTATTAGAAAAAATAAAATTTTACTCGAATTCAACAATTAAATCTATGTGGGATGAGGTAGACATTTTACTTACGTCAAATCCTACCTTACTATTAGAAAAACCAAAAGATAAAATTGTTGTGAAGTTCATAACAAATTATAATAAAAATATCAAAGTCGATTATGAAATTGAATCTTTAAAAGAGTTTGATGAAGTACTACAAAAATTAAAAATATGTTAAAATTTTTAGGTGAAAATTATTATATAGATATAGATGAGTTAGAAACTCAAGTCAGTATGTTTAACTCAAAGTTACCCCAAATTTCGGGTGAAACCGAAAATGAACAACAAATTAGTGTAACACGATATGATACTTTTAAGAACTTAATAGAAGTTGTGTTAACGGAAAGAGAAGAATTAGATGAAAATTTAGGTGTACATGCGGCAAAAAATTTAACAATACCGTTTAAAATTGCATTTAATACACTATTAATTAATAAAATAATAAAAACACTTTAATATGGAATTAGAAAAAATAAAAAAACTTGAGCAATCAATAGAAAATTTAAAAAATAAAAATTCTAGAATTTATTTTTTAGTACAGGATACTAAAGGTAACCCAAAAGCAGGTATAAAATATATTTATGACATCGCATTAACTTTAAGAGATAAAGGTTATAATTCTATAATTATTCACGAAACTAACGAATATAAAGGAGTTTCAGAATGGTTAGACCAAAAATACATGGACCTACCTCATCAAGTAATTGAGGGTCAAAATTTAGCAATTTCTCCTGAAGACATTATTGTGATTCCTGAAATTTATGGTCACGTAATGGAACAATTAAAAAATTTCCCTTGTGGTAAAATAG
>Ga0315901_10007420_pt1 | contig 12937 bp, 10 predicted proteins | sample LakEriMetagenome_10_FD_203761 | JGI IMG/M metagenome (GOLD analysis project Ga0315901, IMG submission 203761) | Freshwater fungal communities from buoy surface, Lake Erie, Ohio, United States - Buoy 2 MA116 | ecosystem: Environmental > Aquatic > Freshwater > Lake | place: USA: Lake Erie, Ohio... | reverse complement strand
AAGAGTGGGTAAATCAACCTGAATAAGTGAGAGAACTATTCCTCTCTCAAAAGCACGCTTATTTAATTGAGCTGCGTAACTCTCGGGAGCTGAAATGATTAATCGATCTCCATCGATCCGAGCGACAAAACTCTCTTGGGTAGCAATCTCCTGTAAAGCTACTAAATCACCAGCAGAACTTCCTTTTACAATTAACTTCGGGCGATGTGCTGCGAGAAGATCTTTTGTGGAACCATGGAAGATTACCTTTCCATGATCTACGACTACTAAGTGATCTGCAATAACTTCAAGTTCACTCAAAATATGTGATGAAACAAAGATTGATATACCAGAATCGGCGAGTGAGCGAAGTAAATTACGAACCTCATGTATACCTGCAGGATCTAATCCGTTAGTTGGTTCGTCCAAGATAAGGACTTTTGGATTAGGAAGCAGTGCAGCGGCAATACCAAGGCGCTGTTTCATACCGAGTGAATAGGTCTTGAATTTAGAGTCGCCCCGATCAGCCAGCCCAACTAACTCGAGCAAGCTCTCAACTCGTTCAAAGGGAAAGCCACCTAATTTCGCGAGCACTTTCAGGTTTTCGCGCCCAGATAGTGGAGGGTAAAAAGCTGGCCCTTCAATCATTGCACCGACATGTGGGAGATAACGCTCTGGATGCTCAATCGAACTATCCAATATTTGGGCGCTCCCCGAAGAGGGTTCGACTAGCCCGAGGAGCATTCGAATTGTGGTGGTTTTTCCAGCGCCATTTGGACCAACGAATCCTGTAATAGAGCCGGCTGGAATATCAAAAGTTGCATGATCTACAGCGGTTATTTCGCCATACTTTTTTGTGAGGTTTTGCGCTGCAATTACCGGAGCCACTGCGCCAAACTAGTGAGTAATTTCTACTTCTGCAAACAGGTGTGAACAGCGCCTGTCAGGTGACTCACAGGAAAGGGTCTACTAAAATCGACTCACATTACCGATTTCGCACCTTATTCAATGAGAGAATTTAACAATGGAATCGCTCTTCGACACGATTGCTGGGTTGCCGGTGCACCCGTTAATCGTCCACTTTGCTGTTGTACTTCTTCCACTTGCCACTATTGGAGTGATCCTCACAGTATTTATCCCCAAATTACGATCTCGCTATCTTGGGTTAAGCGCTCTTGGTCTCTTTCTGGGTACCGGAGCTACCTTCATCGCCAAGGAATCTGGCGAAGCGCTCTCTGAGCGAATTGGTCTTCCCGCGCGCCATGCTGATCTCGGTGAGAAGCTCTTTATTGCGTCAGCGCTCTTTCTCCTCTTAACGCTCTTTCTATTTCGATTAAATAAAAAACGTGAATTGCCCGTTACCCATCCACTTGGCTTAATCACCAGCGCTGCTGGAATTGCCGTGATTGTTCTCTCAGTGATCACAGGCCACACTGGCGCAGAAGCTGTCTGGCAAGGAAAACTAAATCCCACAGCAGCCGCATCTGACACTTCAGCGAGTGAGAGCGCATATGAATTTATTTCGATGAGCGAAGTTGCAGAACATAACTCCCCCGATGATTGTTGGAGCGCAATCAATGGAAAGGTGTATAACCTCACCGATTGGATTGATAAACATCCAGGGGGTGCGGTAATCATCAAATCCCTCTGCGGCCAAGACGGTAGCGCTGGTTTCACATCAGAGCACAGTGGGGAATCTCGCCCAGAGGCAGAGCTTGCCCGTTTTCTCGTAGGCACACTTGGACAATAAAAGGTTCTCGCTACCGCGCTTGAAATACATATTTTCGATGCTCTCAATGGCAGCTTTTTTTGCCATCATCACCATGTTGCAAATCCTCTCTTTTCCCGGCCAATTCGCCTACGAGGCGAGGAGCGGCCAGGGCACTCAACTTGCCCGCTGGGTTTTAACATTCATCGTTGGAGTCTGGTTTCTTTTCGCGCAAATTTCCCTGATTGCGCTCAGTCGAGTAATCACCCTTATTTACCGAGGACAATTAATCTCATCCAATGGCAAGAGGTGGATGGATTTTCTTGCGCGCTCACTATTTGCCGGAACTCTTTACGGTGTTGGCGTCACGCTCTTTGCCGCGATACAAGCAGATGATCCCGGGCCTGTAGTTGTCGTGGCCACAATTACTTTATTTACCGCAACAATCTCGGTCGTTGGATTTTTCTTTCGCTTGCAGATCAACAGTTCGACAGAGAAAGAAATCGAGAAAAGTTAACGTCGGTAAATTTTTGCTACCGGAGTAAATTCGACGCCATCATCGAGTGGGAAGACTGGCCGTTCACAAATTGTGTGGCCGAGTGATTTCAAGTTTGCGCTAGTGGCGCCAGGAGCGTCGACATTTATATAAGTACTCGCCCAATCGAGATACATATCATCTCGGCAATGTGGCGACTTCACCACTACGAGGTCAAACTTCTTGGGATCCTGTCCGTGAGCATAGAAAAGTGAGCGATTGTGAAGGCTTACAGGTTTACTCATCAGCACTATGGTGAAGTTGGCGGCCTTAATGACCGCACAATTTCCAGCATGCCATGGTTCACCCTCGCTCTCACTATTGAACTCACCATCGCTGAGCATGTGCACTCGCCCAGAGATTGGCAGCGGCGTGTATCGAGGATCCATAGCTCCGCCGACGGTGGTCTTCACTTGGCCACCCACCCCAGCCTTGAACGCAGCAGCAACCGCCTGCGGGTCGGTGATGCCCACCAGAACGCTCCCTGTGTAGCCCTGAGCCATCAACTCAGCCAAGAGCACGTTGCTATCCCCGGCTGCCCCTGAACTGGTGGCATCCGCAGCATCAACCAGGATTGTCGTCCCTCCAACGGTTGCCAGCGCCTGCACCGCCTGACGGACTGCATCGGCTACCGGCGTTAAAAATGCCTGCATCTTGGCGCGGTCACGCCAGAACTCAGCAGCAATCTTCTCGGCGCTCTCCTTTGCTAATTTCTCATCGCCATCCGTGCAAATTATGACGTTCGAGGCCAACTCGGGCACATCTGTAAAAGGGTTTCCAATGAAAATTCCACCCGAAAGCCCTTGTGCAGAATTTTCTATCGCGACAGTTTCGGCTACTCGTTGGCCAAAGACTCCGGTCTTTGTTTTTAATTCATCGCCGCGCACTAGCGCAGGAATACGCACACGTGCTGTGACTGGATGCGCTGTGCCATCGATTATTTTTAGGAGAACTTTCGCTGCACGCTCACCTGTCTCATATTGATCAATATGAGGATAGGTGTGGTAGAGCGTAATCGCATTAGCATGACGAAGCATCTTGTCGGTAATCACACCATGAAGATCAAAAGAGGCAACAATGGGGATCTCCTCCCCGACTATCTTGCGTGTTTCGGCGAGCAAGAATCCTTCAGGATCGAGTTCGCCAACAGCCCCCATGGCTCCGTGGAGGCAGAAATAGATTCCATCTAATTTGCCAGCGCTACGAACTGAATCAAGAAAATTCTTTGAGATATGCGCCCACGCCTCTGCGGTAGTAAGTCCTCCTGAGGTCACCGAACAAGCACCAAAGCCGGCAACTGGTTCAATATCCTTTCGTTCACCAAATACTTTTAGCGCTCCCGACACCGCGCTGCGCACTCCGTGATGTTCTGCGAATAACTCATCAGATTTTGAGAGTCGAAAACTATCGAGATCGCTAAGAATCGGATTGAAAGAAGCAATCTCTTGTTGGCATTCTGCGATTAGGATTCGCCTCATCGCTTCTGGACTGCCTCAATCATCGCTTGAATGTAGCCATTGGCAAAGGCGCGACCTCGATGGCCCCACTCAGTATCGCCGTGAGTGTGAGGCACATGATCATCCATGAAGAGTCCATCAAAATTATGCTTATGGTAAATCTGCATCGCTTTATACATATCTACATAACCAGTGTTGATGAATTCTTCTTTAAAGTCCGGAACCGGATTAGAGACATTTCGAAAGTGCACGTAGAGAATCTTTCTGCGCGAGACGAAATACTCAATCATCTCGTAAATATCTTCTTGCATCTCCGAGAAACTACCCTGACAGAATTCGATAGCGTTGCTGTCGCTGGGGTATATCTCAATTAAGCGCTTGTATGCTGCAAAGGAGCGGAAGAGTCGAGGTACTCCGCCGAGTTTGGGAACTGGGGGATCACTTGGGTGAATTCCTAGTCGAATTCCCTCTTCCTCTGCGATTGGTGTGATGATTTTGATCCAGTATTCAAGGTTTTCCCACATCTCCTCTTCGCTATATTCACGATGATGAGTGAGCGGATAACTCTTGCCCATTTTTTCATTAAAGGCAGTTGCGTTAGAGCCACCTCGAATTAATTCATATGGGGTACGCCAGACTAGTGAGGGCTCCCAGTTGTAACCAAAGATAGGAATGCCAGCGCGAGCGATGTTACGAATCGTATAAATCATATTCTCGATCTGTTCGTCACGACGAGGACCATTGAGCATGATGTGGTCGTAGAAGCTGCTTGGCACATTTTCAAGAGCTGTAAGTTTTAGTCCATAGCTCTCAACTCTTAGCCGTAACTTCACTAAGTCATACTTCTCCCACTTCCCGCCATTATCGGGAATGCAGGACCGGTCGTACGACTGAAGGACAATATCGTTAGTTCCAAATTGGCTGGCAAACTGAAGCGTCTCCTCGTCAATCCAAATTGAACTTGGATAAATTCCTTGACCTGAACGCATCTTTCAGTTCACCTCCCAACTCTCATTACTCAACCTTTTTTAACTGCCTCGATGAGCGCTTGGATATATCCATTAGCGAATGCGCGACCACGGTGGCCCCATGGAGTATCGCCATGGGTATGTGGCACGTGATCGTCAATGAAGAAGCCATCAAAGTTATGCTTGTGGTAAATCTTCATCGCTTTGTACATATCGACATATCCTGTATTAACAAACTCTTCCCAGAAGTGTGGCACTTTTCCAGAAACATTACGGAAGTGCACATAAAGAATCTTCTTACGAGAGACGAAGTATTCGATCATCTCGTAAATATCATCTTTCATCTCAGAGAATGTTCCTTGGCAGAACTCGATACCGTTGGAATCGCTTGGATAGATTTCAATCAAACGCTTGTAAGCATCAAAGCTGCGAAGAAGTTGTGGAATGCCACCGAGCTTCTCCACTGGCGGATCACATGGGTGAATACCTAGGCGGATTCCCTCTTCTTCCGCAATCGGTGTGATGATCTTGATCCAATACTCAAGGTTTGCCCACATCTCTTCCTCGCTATATTCGCGATCATGAGTTAGTGGGTATTTCTGTGCAATTGAATCATCAAAGGCTGTCGCGAGTGCACCACCACGAATATGTTTTGGCGGTGTGCGCCAGACATGTGATGGCATCCAGTTGTAACCAAAGATCGGAATGCCTGCTCGCGCAATATTGCGAACGGTAAAAATCATGTTTTCAATCTGTTGGTCACGCTTTGGACCGTTGAGCATGATGTGGTCATAGAAATTGGTCGGCACGTTTTCAAGCGCAGTAAGTTTGAGGCCATACTGCTCAACGCGCAGGCGCAACTTCACCAGATCATGGAGTTGCCACTTACCGCCGTCGCCGGGAATAAGTGGGGTATTAAAGAGAACATCCGTTGCGCCAAATTGTTGCGCAAACTGGAGGTACTCCTCGCTTGCTACCTGGAACTGCCCAAAACCTGGTCTCATTCTCCCTGCTCCTTTGCTTGTGTGTTAACCCTTTACTGAACCTGTCTGAAGTCCTTCAACAACAAAACGCTGACCAAGGAAGTAAATCGCCATAATGGGAATAGCTGCAATAGATGAGTACGCCATTGTTCGACCCCACGGGACTTCATCTGCAACTGAAAGATTAAGAATTGCTACTGGAACTGTCCGAACCTCTGGTGAGACGTTGATGACTAGTGCGTAGAGAAGTTCGTTATAAGCACCGGTAAAGGTGATGATGGCAACGGAAATTAACCCTGGCGCAACCAATGGAACTAAGACATACCAAAGAGCTTGTAAACGATTTGCTCCATCGATTCGAGCTGCTTGTTCGAGCTCTGGAGGTAGCGACCTGAAGAATCCCAAGAGTAAGTAGGTTGAGAGTGGAACGGTGAAACTCAGATATACCAACACTAAACCACGAAGAGAGTTAGAAAGTTGAAAATTCGCCATGATAACTGCGAATGGAATGAAGAGGAGCGCACCTGGGGTGAGGAAGGCGATGATGATGATTCGACCCATAGTGTCTCGACCCTTAAAGTTCAAGACCGTGAGCGCGTAAGCAGACATAACACCGAATACAACGGCAAGTAGGGTTGCTGAACTACAAACTATCAAGCTGTTGTAAATTGCTTTTCTAAATTCCACGCTAGCAAAGGCCGCTTTAAAGTTTTCCAACGTTGAATCTGATGCCGGTAACAACGTGGGATTACTCCACAACGAAGCTTGTGATCGGAATGACAGAGTAATCATGTAGTACACGGGGTACAAAACGAAAATAGCGACAATCAAAAGCATCGTGTATTTAAATATTGAAAACTTCACATTTGTACGGGCCATGGTTAATCCTTCTTCATTCTCTTGAGGATAAAGAATGTGAAAATAATTGCGATTGGGACCAAGCTCAGCGCTGCTGCAGCAGATTGGCCAATCTGGAATGAAGTTAATCCCTTATAAGCGAAAATGGGGAGAATGACAGTGGCGTCGCTCGGGCCACCTGCAGTGGTGAGCCAGACTGCCTCGAAGGAGTTAATCGTGTTGATTGTTGAAATCAAGAACACGATTAGTACGACGGGGCGGATGCCTGGTAAAGAGATGTTTTTAAAGCGTTGCCATGCATTTGCCCCGTCAACAGCTGCTGCCTCATAGAGTTCCTTGGGCACCGCCTGCAGGGCCGCCAAGAACATGATCGCCCAGAATGGAAAGCCTCTCCAGATAGTTGCGAAGATAACCGAAGGCATTGCCCAGTCGCGATCGCCAAGAAATGAAATTGGCGCATCTATCAACCCTAAATTGCTGAGGAAAATATTTAGTGAGCCAATGTCTGGGTTATAAATCAACTTCCAAATCAAGAAAGCAACGAAACCAGGCATCGCGTAAGGCACGAGCACAACTGCTCGCCAAAAACCACGGGCTACCAGTTTTTGGTGTAACAAAATCGCGATACCCAGACCAAGAACAAATTTACCCATCTGCACGATGGTCACATAGACGAAGCTGTTTTTTGCAGCTGTAAGAAATTCAGGATCTGTAAAAAGATATCTGTAATTCTCTAATCCAATAAATTTTGCGTCATTACCTAGGGTCATATTGGTAAAACTTGACCAAATTTCAAACCCAAGCGGATAGGCGAAGAAAATTAGAAGCACAGCCATCGCTGGCAACATCATGAAGTAACCGAGAATGCTTGTCGGGTCGAAAATTCCTCCGCGTCGTTTGGATTTTTTAACGCGCTTAGTAGTTTTCACTTCCTGAATTGTCGACACGCCATCCCCTTAATTCCTTCGTGCTCTCTACAGGTAAATCTAAATACTTAGTAGTTGGGTGGAAGCGACTTTTTCAAGTCACTCCCACCCAATTCCTTATAGGTGCTTATCAGAAGCTACCTAACTGATTTTTATCAGCTAGCGTCGTAAATCTTCTGACATGCGGCTTGCGCTTCTGCAATGGTCTTATCTGCGCTATCTCCATCGAGAAGGTGGCGCTGAACCATCTTGGAAAGCTGGAACTCAGTTCCAAACTTTGCGTAAGCGGCATTGTTAACATCTGGGAAGGAGCTTGAAGTTCCGTTCACTGCGAGGTCATATAGACCGCCGTGTACAGGATCTACATTCTCGTCCCAGTACTCGAACTTGTTGTATGCCTTGAGCGTTGGACCATAAATAGCCCACTCGTAGTAGATATCGATGTTCTCAGGCTTCATCAAGTGACGAATCAGATCTTTTGCAAGTTCTGGGTACTTGGTAGTTGCAGAGATTCCACGGAGCCATGCATCAGATGGTGCAACGCGCGTTACCGGACCTCCAGGAAGGGCCGAGAATCCGGTGTTCTTTTGCAGAGTTGGATTCTTTGGCCATGCTGCAGAGCCATTAAGTAGCGTGACATAAACCGAACCTGGGTTGGCGATAAATACTGTCTTGCCACCAAGGTAGAGGTTGTTATCCCAGCCGCCATCAGTTGTCACAGCGCTCGTTGGATAAGCGCCTTTGTCGTACCACTTCTTGACGAATGCAAGGAAGTCACGAGTTGCTTTGGTATCGATGGTGCACTTCTTGCCTGCATCATCTGCATAGCGACCACCGTAGCCAACGAATTGAGCACGGAATACTGATTCGGCATCACCTACGTTACCGAGAGCAAATCCTGCGCCACCGACCTTCATCGCCTTGGTAGCAGCTTCCATTAGCTCTTCCCAAGTCTTAGGAGCCGTTGTCTTTGCGCCAGCATCCTTGAGGAGATCGAGGCGACGGTTGATGAGGTTTCCAGAGATTCCAAATGGAACACCTAGGCCCTTACCTTCATAGCCTGCCTTGTCGAAGTTTGCAGCGGCAGCGTTCCAGCCACCATATACGCGCCCGAGCTCGTTAACGAGTGGTTGCACGTTAAGCAAATTCTTTGAACCAAGTTGCAACATGAGACCCGAGCTGATGTCTAGCGCATCAGGCATCGTGCCTGCGGCAACTGCGGCAGTTACGTTAGCAGTGAGGTTATTTTGGTTGACGAGAACTGGCTCAACCTTGATTCCCTTTGACTTACCCCAGGCAAGAATTTGCCCTGCAGCAGCGCTGTTCGCGATGTCAGAGAAGATCAAACCAATCCAATAAGTAAATGGTTTGCCTGAAGCTTTTAGGGCAGCAATTTCTTTCTCCATCGCGATTTGCGAAGCGCTCTTCACGGGAGCAGCAGGAGCTTTCTTTGCAGCTGGCTTCTTTGTCGTTGTTTTCTTTGCTGGTTGTTTATTCGATGCTGAGGCGCTGAGCGCAGTAGTGCCACCAATTAGTAGCCCGAGCGCCGTCACCGCAGCAATAGTTTTCTTGTTGATTCTCAAGAAGGACCCTTTCTCTTTAGCCACTAGTAAAAAGTGATGGCTTGTGGGAAAAAGTACTGATTTACCCAATAAAGTCAATGAATCTGGCTCGTTCCAGGAAAAAGAAGCAATTCCTGGAATGACCGAAATGACCACTGGCCAGCGAGGCCATCAAAGCCCTGTCCAGCACCTATGCACTTTGAGGAATCGTCCCATGACTGATTTGCCTAAGTGCTGGAACCGATAGATTGATTCCATCGAAAATTGTTATCTCTCCTTAATCACATTCTCAGCGCCAGCTCGCCCCACTCTAAACTCGCCGAAGGGATAAACCGCAAAACCAGAGGGGTCACTTCTATGTCTACTGTGCGATTTCTAGCGCCTGATACAGATGCTTATGTTTCCAGCGTTCTCAAGCATAAAAAAGAATTTACCGAAACAACCGGTATCGCACTGGATATCGAAATTCTGCCCAGTGATGAATATTTTGCCAACAAAATTAGTGGCCAGCTCAATGCCGAAACCCCCAGCGATGTATTCATGTCTGGACCTGTTCTGTTATGGGAACACTTGCCAGCTGGCAATGTGCAAAATCTTGACGAGTTTGTCACCTCTTCCTCATCTGATTGGGATTTTCACGATTTCTTCCCATCCCTGATCAATTCAAATCGGTGGACTGGAAAATTTGGAGATCGACTTGGAAATGGTCCACTCCTTGAAATTCCTGTGAATTGTGAATCGTACAATCTCACTTACGTGCCAGCCACGTTACAAAAGTACAATGTTGCCGTTCCAAAAACTTGGAGCGAATATTTCGCCGCAAGTAAAAAGATATCGGATTTGAGTAATGGTGAAATTTTTGGATTTGGACAACGCGGCCTCGATGTATGGCACACGATGTATACGGGCTACGCAACTCAAGTATGGAGTTACGGCGGGAGCGATTTTAATTCCGCAGGTAAATGCACCGTTGATTCAGAAGAGGTAATAAAAGCAACTGAAGATTTTATTACCGCTCTTCAACAGTCAGGTGCACCTGAATGGACCGATAGGCGCTGGTACGAATTGGCTATGGATTTTGCCAATGGTAAATATGGATTGATTGTTGATTCCGATCATTATGTTGCGTACTTTGAGGATGCACAGTACTCATCTTTGGTTGGCAATTTTGGTTATGCCCTGCCGCCCAAAGGACCTACCGGCCTTATCAAACCCAACCTTTGGACCTGGTCCTTGGTTATGAATGCCCGTTCACAAAACAAATCTGGTGCTTGGCAATTCATCGAATGGGCCTCTAGCAAGAAATTCCTCACTCGATCTGCTTTTGAGGGAAATATGAATCCAACCCGAAAAAGTACTTGGGAGGCTCCGGAGTTTGTTGATCTTGTTAAGCCATGGGGAGATTTCGCAAAAATTGGACGTGAACTCATCGAAAACTATGCATCAGTGTTGATCACGCCGGCAATTAATTACCGAGAGGTGGCCGACGTTTGGGTACGCGCGCTTCGAAGCGCCTATCTAGGGGAAGTTTCAGTTCGAGATGCCCTTACCTCTGCTGCCCGCGAAATGGATAAGAAAGTTGCTCGTTAAAAATTAACTAGAAGGCGACTAAAACTTTCCCCGACGCTTTAGCATCGTGGGCAATTTCGAACGCTGTTAAAACATCGTCAATAGAAAATTGATGGCTAATACATCTTTCTAGTTGGGGAATTTGCTGCAACAAGTTCAGAGCCTCTTCCATTTCATCGTTAAATCGAAATGCGCCGTTCACTCGCAACTCTTTTGTCACCACAGCTCCGATATCAATGGGATGCAAACCTGAACCGAGCATCCCTACTTGCACAATTACCCCACCGCGTTGCACAGCAGCAATGGCGCTATTAAGCGCTCGAGGGCTTCCGCTACATTCGAAGATTACATCGAACGAATTATCTGACAGAGATGAGCTGCTGACATTTACAATCTTGTCAGCGCCAACACTGATTGCGCGTGCTAACGCCTCATCAAAAAGATCTGTTGCGGTGATTTCATCTGCTCCGGCGCTCTTTGCCGCGACAATAGTTAGTAAACCAATGGGTCCTGAACCTGAGACGAGCACCTTCTTCCCTGTTAAGTCACCAGCAAGTTTCACACCATGGAGTGCAACGGCAAGTGGCTCAGCCAAAGCGCCAGCTGCAAGCGATACTCCTGTTGGCAATTGTCGAACCATCCCTCGCTTCACAATGATGTATTCAGCCATTCCCCCTTGAGTGTGTGGGTTTGTCGCGGCACTTCCCATGTAGCGCACACCGTGCCAAAGATGAGGACGTTCCACCAATCCTTCAATGGGAACTCCTGGTTGAGCGGGAAAAATTGCCACGGGTGTTCCTGAGTTAAATTCACTTTGGGGATCTTGATCTATCTCTCCTGATATTTCATGGCCAGGTACAAGTGGCTCCTTAATAGCAAAACTTCCATTAGCTCCCTCGAAGAAATAGTGGAGATCAGAACCACAGATTCCCACGTGCGAAACCTTTACTCGTATTTCATCAGCCGCCGGCTCTGGGATAGCACGGTTGACGATTCGACCATCTTTTTTGCCGTGTATCTCAAAGAGTCGATACGTCCCGGCCATATCTGGAAGCGTATACCGAAGTTGTGAACTGTGAAAGAATGGCGAGGAAATGACAGACACTGCACTCTCTTCAGCAAGCGCTCCAAAAAATGCGCTTGCGATCTCCACGAGGCCTGCTCTAGGCATTGTTCATATCGGAATGGGTAATTTCCATCGAGCCCACTTTGCGGTACATACTGCAGAGGCCGTAGCAGAAATGGGCGGTGATTGGGGAATTTTCGGATACTCACTTCGAAGCAAGAAACTCGCTGATCAACTTGCCAAACAGAATTTTCTTTACACCGTTTTAGATATTCACCCTGACTCTGATAAAACAATTATTCCAAATATTCATGTTGGCGCATTGGGTGGTCCAGAATCAATTAATCAAATTATTGAAATTGCATCAGACCCTTCGGTAAAAATTATTTCGCTCACCATTACCGAAGGTGGCTATTGCTACTCAACGCAAACTGGCGGCCTAGATCATTCTCGTGCTGAAGTTATTCACGATGTAGCTAATCTTGCTTCACCTAAATCAGTTGTGGGACTCCTTGCGCGAATTCTGCTTAATCGGGCTGCGTTAAATCATGCGCCAGTAACGATCGTTAGTTGCGACAATCTCACCGCTAATGGTTCGACGACAAAACGTGTACTCCTAGAGTTTGCCGAGCGCTTGTCTTTGCAGGAACGAGAACGGCTCACGACGTTCATTGAAACTTCCACCTCTTTTCCTAATTCGATGGTTGATCGCATTGTTCCTAGCACTGAAGATCGACATATCGAAATGGTTGCGGAGCGCTTAAACGTAGTCGACTTAGCGCCAGTACCTGCAGAGATGTTTTCGATGTGGGTTCTGGAAGATGATTTCATTGCGGGGCGACCGGCATGGGAGAAAGCTGGCGTTATTTTTTCGAACGAGGTCGATGCCTACGAGACCATGAAACTTCGCCTACTAAACGGCTCGCACTCGCTTATTGCCTACGTCGGAGCACTTCTGCACAAAGTTACCGTTCCCGATGCCCGTAATACCCCTTTGATCGAAGAAGCGGTGCGAAAATTCATGTCAGTAGAGATGCTTCCAACATTTACCATGCCATCAACAATTGAATTCACCTCGTATGTAACAGATTTATTCTCGCGCTGGTCCAACACCGTACTCAATGACAAAATCGCTCGAATTGGTTCTGACGGCTCTATCAAACTTCCCCCTCGAATCACTCAGACCACCATTGCGCACTATGCAGACGGAAAAACAGCGCCATTGACCGCGCTCACAATTGCAGCCTGGGTTGCCTGCGTTACATCGATTCCCTCCTTTGAACCAGGAGAGGTCGCAACCGCTATGAAAGATCCATCACTGGAATA
>Ga0315901_10007419_pt1 | contig 12937 bp, 21 predicted proteins | sample LakEriMetagenome_10_FD_203761 | JGI IMG/M metagenome (GOLD analysis project Ga0315901, IMG submission 203761) | Freshwater fungal communities from buoy surface, Lake Erie, Ohio, United States - Buoy 2 MA116 | ecosystem: Environmental > Aquatic > Freshwater > Lake | place: USA: Lake Erie, Ohio... | reverse complement strand
GTTTCGCGTTCACCTGTTTCTGGGAGGGGGTTAGGAGACTTCTTGACCGATGGTGGATGGGTGATGTGCCTGCCTTTGGGCCTGCAGGTGCAGCTCGTGGCCCTTCGATATGATGTACACCACCGAGCCCTTGGGCACTTGGCATTGCCTGGCCACATCCTCGAGCGCCATGCCAAGATCCCGTAATTGATAAGCCTTTAGACATAACTCAGGAGTATGTTTGCATGATGTAATGGAATCATCCGGGTCGATGATGGCAATGGGTGATCCTGTAATATCGAACTTGGTTCCTAATGGATAAGACATGAGGCCTGTCTTGATTGCCTTGGCGACAAGCGCCTTTGCTTCCGCCAATAGCTTGGCCCGGTCGATGTCATACTGTTGAATCATAGAAGCGATGGTTGAATTGATACGTTGAAAGAACGAGTCCTTTGTTTATTACCGACGAGAAAGAAGATTCGCTTGCGATGTTCCCGGCCTTGGTAGCCTGGATGGCAGACGCAGGCGAACTTACCGTCGGGCCAGATGACCAGGTGGTTCCCGCCTTTGTCCTGCCCTGCCTCGGCGCATGCTGGGCACCGTCCAACGAAGCCGGACGATTGGCGACGTAGGTTTGCGACAAGGTCGAGCTGGAGGCCTGGGTTGCCGTGTGGCACACAAGTCACAGAAGTTTTCGACTCGGTTCCTACTGAATACGATGAAACGGTCATTTTCTCGTGGGTACGGGTGAGTTCAGAAAAATGTGTGACTTGTGTGCCACATCGCATTTCGATCAATACTGGCGCGGGTTTTCTGTGGCACACATCTTTTCGAGAAGTGTGCCACATTTCGGACTTCAAGAACAAAAAGGGGCGTCAGTTCTAACATCTTGACAGGTCGTGGAGGCCGGTAAAAACGACTCGGACCCAGCCGCGGTCGCCTGAGTCGTCGCGGTTGTCCCGGTTGAGATGCTCGGTTGCGGTGGCCTGGTGGAGCTCCAGCATCAGCTCCGCCGCCCGGCGTTGGAAGCGGTTGTTGGGCTCCGGCGACCATTCCTTGGCACCGCAGAGCTGCAGGTATGCCTCGAACAGCTCGGCCCTCGTGATACAATCGGCGGCCATGCTGGAGGCCTGGATGTGGTTTGTGATGAAGTAGCGGACGCTGTCCGATTCCGAGAGCAGGTTGTCGACCCTATGGCGTTGCCTTGGCGTAATAGGAAACGACCTTCCGGTTTCTATCACAGCCCGAAGCGATTTAGCTCCAGCCAAGAACCAGTTGAGAATGCCGGGCCCTTCTTTGTCTATCATCACATCGTGATAGTTTGGAATGACATTGGCCGGCTTCGGCTGTGAGAAATCTAACAACAGAAGCCGGCGTGCCCATGCTCCGAGGTCGCCTTGTACGTTTACCTTCAGCCGGCTGTTGGCTGTGACGATGACGTTCCAGTCGCCGACCAGCGTCTTTACGCCGTTCTTGTTTTTGAACTCTGCGATGATGCGGTCGCCGCCGGTCATGGCCTTGAGGAAGGCGCTGGAGTCGCAGGACAGAAAGTCCGGTGCAACGTCGGAGCCGATGAGGAGGGTCTTGTCGTGGAATAGGCCGGCCTCGAAGCGCCCGCCGAGGTGTTGGGTGCGGAGCTCGGTGCAGTTCTCGTCGCCCACGAGGCGGCGGACGACGCCGGCGACGGTGGACTTGCCGCCGCCCCCGGTGCCGGTGAGCAGGAGGATGACCTGCGGCCGGTTGCGTTGAAGCAGCGCCAGGCCGCCCCAATGCTGGAGGAGGTGTTGGTCGTCGGGATCCGGCAGGCAATGGTCGAGGAAGGCCTGCCACATCGGGCTGGTGGCGCCTTCGACGTACCGGATGGGGGTCTGGTTCCGGCTGAACCATTCCGGCGAGAAGCTGTGCATGCCGTAGGGGCTCACCCGAAGGTCGACCATGACGTTCTCGGTGTGCACGATGGAGTCCGGGCGTCCGAATGGGGCGCGCTCGACCTGCAGGTGGCTGGCCAGCTCGATCACCTGGTTGGAGAACTGGGCCGTGAGCTTCGGCAGCAGGGTGCGGAGATGGGGCGCCTGTTGGGCGGCGGCGTGATCCAGGATGACCTTGCGGGCCATGGCCAGCACCCGTTGCCCGACTTCCTCGCGTGACATCGACTGCCAGATGCCGCGGTCTGGCAGGTAGAAATAGAACTGGCCGGTTACGGTGTCGAAGAGCACCCGTTCCTTCCGGGCGAGGTAGGCTGCGAAAAATGGGGGCTGGAGGGTGCCGTTGCCTGCCTTGTTGAATGTCCAGGGCTCGCCGAACTGCTCGAGGAGGCGGGCGATGTTGTCGTCCTCGCCTGGCACCGGCCAGCCTTCCGGCCACCGGATCTGGTCGAAACTGATGTTGACCGGCGGGTTGGCAATCAGGACCTGGTACTCGCAGCCGGATGGGTGGGTGCCGCGGACGGTCGAGAGGTTGCCGGTGCTGCGCCATTCGTACAGGGGGCGCCCGAGCTGCCGGCCGTTGACCTCGACGGTCTCGGTCGGGTGGCGGGCGCTGCATGGGCCCGGGTAGGTGCCGGTCAGGCGAACGCCGATCTGGGCGCCGCGGCGGCCTTTCCACCGCGCGGAAGTCCGGAGGTGGGGGTTGACCGCTAGGAACTCCTCGAGGCTGTCGTCGTCGTCGAAGTCGATGGCGCACAGGCCGCCCGAGTGTTCGCCCAATCGGACGGCGATGTTCGACTGCTCCAGCAGAGCCTGGTAGGCGGGCCGGGCGGTGCCCTGCAGGGTCTCCTGGGTGTATTTGACCACCGGCATCTTGGTGCCGGGGCGGCATGGCACTAGGAAGAGCGGGGTGCCGAGCCATTGCTCGAGGTCGTGAAGGGAGATCATGGAAAAACGGGTCAGGGGTTGGGCTCGCGGTTCTCGAAGCGCAAGGCCTCCTCTGAGATGAACCAGCCCTTCGGCCATTCCTTGAGGTGCAGGCCCGGAAGGCTGCGGACGCGGCTCAGGGCGACGTAGCCTTGCCCGGGCTCCCGGGCTGCGCGGATGTCGATGTAGGCGGCGTCGAGGGTCAGGCCTTGGGCGCGGTGGATGGTCATGGCGTAGGCCAGGCGGAGCGGGTATTGCCAGACGGTCACGCCCAGGTTGTCAAAGAACCATTTCCGTGGCTCCAGGGAAATCGTGCTGCCGCGGCTGTGGACATGGATGACGGTGCCGCTGACCCGGGTGATGGTGCCGATCTGACCGTTGGCGAAGCCCTGCTCGGCGTCGTTGGCCGTGAACATCACGGCGGCGCCCACCTTGATCTGGAGCACCCGGGGGGTGGACATGTTCTTGGTGGCGAAGTCGACCGCCTGCTCGACGCCTTTGGTGCGGGCCTCGAAGGTCAGGACCTCGCCGGGCACGTTCTCGAGGCGGTAGGTGTTCCATTTGGTTACCTGGGCGTTGTGGGTCAGGAGATGGGTGATCTCGGCCTTCGGGAACCATTGCACCCGAGAGCGCAGGATGTCGGCGTCGATCTTCCGCAGTTTGCCGATGCGGAACCCGCTCAAGGCCTGGACGAAGGCGAGGTCGTTCTGGCGCCGGACGGTCTCGAGGCGGATGGTCTTGAAGTCGGCCTGTTTCCAGGCCTCGCTGCGGAAGGCCCAGTCGTAGGGTTTGGAGGCGTCGGTCCGGACGGGTGGTAGCTGCAGGAAGTCGCCGAGGAAGATCACCTGGAGCCCGCCGAACGGTGCGTCGTCTTCTCTGATGCGCTTGAGCCAGAAGTCGAGGAAGTCGAGCTGCCGCCCGGCCATCATCGAGATTTCGTCGATAACCAGCACCGAGGTCTCCTGGACACGGTTGACCGCCCCGTAGTAGGCGCCGTGGCTTTCCAGTCGGGCGCCTGCGGCCTCGAACGTCTCGGCGTCCTGTGGCCCGAGCTGCATGCCACACCAGCGGTGCACGGTGGTGCCGCCGACGTTCAGGGCTGCGATCCCGGTGGGGGCGGTGACGGCCACGGTGATACCCTTCAGCCGGGCCCAGTCGAGGAACCTGCCGAGCAGGGTGGACTTGCCGGTGCCGGCCTGCCCGGTGAGGAAGACGTTGCCGCCCGTGGTCGCCCAGGCGAGGAACCGGGCCTCCGGCGTCGGGTTGAAGCTGTCGATGTCGTCCATCACCGGGCAGGTGGTTGTGGTCATCAGTAGGACGGGATGAGGATGTCGGCGACCTGCTGGGTGAGTTGGACGTCGCGCAGGCAGTAGTTGATGGCGGCCTCGCGGTCGGTGTGCCAGAGGTTCGAGAAGTCGGCACCGTTGCCCGCCTTCTCGCCGAGGCCGAGGTGCCGGCTGATGGCGGCCAGGCTGCCGTGGGCTCTTGAGTCCCCGAGCTGCCACACCTCACGCAGGTCGACGATCAGGTCGTTCCAATAGCGTCCTTGGCGCAGCCAATAGGGCGGCGTCAGCCGGTGGCGCCAGCTTCTGCGGATGAGGAACGGAAGGTCGAAGGCCTTGATGTTGAAGCCGACCAGCTTGGGTTGGCGTTGGAAGTCGTTGAGAGCGGCCCACCATTGCCGAAGCATGGCGGCCTCCCCATCGGCGTCCGAGCACAGCACCGCGGGCTGGTCGTGCTCGATGCGGTAGCCGATGCAGAGCACCTGCCCGCTGATGGCGTCCAGGGCGGCGTTCCGGATGTAGTCGGCCGCGTGGCTTTCCTCGGCCGCCTGGATCTTGGCGGCGATCTTGTCGGGATCCTTGATGTTGCCGAGCTTCACGTCGGCGGGGTTGAAGGGCGGGATGACCAGCTCGCTGGCAGGGAGCGGCCCGGTCTCGATGTCGAAGATGATGGTTGGATTGGCTGGCATGTGGTGAAAGTTGTTGTGCGCGTTATTCCGCGAATGCGCGCCCCTCGCTGTATCCATGATCCCCTCAGCTACAGGCTGAGGAAGTTGGCTTGCCGCAGTTGCGGCAGAGGTTCTGCACGGTCGGCGGCACGCCGAGCCACCTGCAGACCTCGAAGAATGAGACGATGCCGAACCCGCGGACGATGTTGGGCCTGAGGTGTCCGGATTGGTAGAGCACCATGGCGTCCTCCTTCTTGGTGATGGCCATCTTGGCCAGGCAGTTCATCGTCCTGACGCTGAATCGGAAGCCCCAGACAGACTCCACGAGATCCTGCCGGGCGCCGACCTGGGTGATCTGGCAGGCGCGTTGCCTCGAGACGCCGAGGCGATAGGCGATCTGCTGATAGGTGGCCCCGGCCCGGCGCATCTCCGAGGCGATCTGCACCTTTTCCTGCGTGGTCATGGGTCAATAAGGGATGTCGTCCTGCTCGAGGTCCTGTTGGGCCAGCTCGGCTTGCTTGAATCGGTCCTGGTACCAGTCCAGGCCGCGGATCAGCCGCTTGTCGTCGGCCGTCTGCTTCTCGGCGGCCTTGGCCTTCGGCAGCCAATGCTCGATCAGGGCGGTGATGGCCTCCTCGGTCAGCTCTCGCAGCTCGACGCCCTTGTGCTTGCCGACGTGCACCTTGGTCTTGCTGATGTCGGTGTCGGCGTCGACCTCCTGGGTGCCGGAGGTGCGGCGGTATGTGCTGTCGCCTGCGGCCTCGCCGGATTGACCCGGGGCGCCGTCCTTCGGCGGGCGGTCCTGCAGGCGGACCCACAGCCCGCTGGGCTTCAAGGCCTCGCCGGCCTTGTGGGCCATGATCAGCTTGATGTTGGCGAAGGTCTTCGACCCGTCCGGGCTGGACTCGTGCACGATCACCACCGAGGCCGGGCGCCCGATGAGTGTGTCCAGGTCCAGGCTGGAGGTCTCCTGCGGTGTCAGCGCCCGGCCGAACCAGTCCCGCAGGAAGCGGGTCAGGGCCGCCTTCTCGTGCAGGCTTGGCGTCATCGGGGCGGTCATGACCACCCAGGGCTGCGGCGGTTTCCTCGAGTCGTCGATCAGGTCGATCTCGAAGGCGATCTTGAACTTCTCCTTCGTGCCGAACTGCGTCTCGTAGGCCTTCAGCGGCGTGATGTCGACGCAGACCGCCCTGCCTTGGTATTCCGGGCAGGGCTGGAAGTTGCCGCCGCCTTGGCTCTTGGTTGCTGTGATTCCCATGTCGTTGCTTTGTCTTGGTTGTTTTTGTTGTGTTATGAGGGCGATTGCTCGTCCTCGAGATTGGATTGCGCCAGCCGGGTGTAGTGCGCCCAGTAGTCGGGCCAGGTATCCCGGATCTTCTTGAGGTTGCCGGGGTCGGCGGCCAGCGCTGCATGGCCGAGGCGGGAGACGAAGCTGCCGCCGTATTCCTCCATCGTCCTGGCCACGTCTCTGTCGGTCGGTTGTCTCATTGGCTGGCCTTCTTCTTTGGTCGTTTCCATGTGGTGACGTCGTCCTTGAGCTTGTAGTTCTTGGCCGCGCGGTAGATCTCGCCCGCGGCCTTCTTGGATAGGTTGTAAAGCCCGGTGCCGTCCCGGTCGCGTTTGATGCGGTCGTTCATGGTTTCTGGTTGAGCACCCAGTCGAAGTTATTCCTCCAGGTGTCGCCGAGGCGGTTGTAGGTGTCGCCACCGATCTTCCAGCTCCTCGGATCTCGCCTGGCGCCGGTGTGACGGCAGACCGTCCTGACGTCCAGGTCCCGGATGGCGGTATTGCGGGCCGGGTGGTCGCTGGGCAGCTCGTGAAGTCTGGTGATCATGGTTTCTTTCCGAGGTCTCTGATGATCTTGGCCCGCTTCTGGCCGTTGGATTTGACGATGAGTTGGAGGACGGTGATGGGTTCGATGGTGGAGGTGTGTTTCCATTCTCCTCGGCGCATGGCTGCGGACGAGTCGATTTCTCTGGCGCGCTCGATGTCCACCACGAGGACTTCTCCTGTGGTGGTGTGTTTGTAGACGAAGGCTACGGACAGGCTCACAGCTCCTCCTCCTCCTGCCATTGGTCCAGAGCCTCCGGCCGTGTGGTTTTCAGCCCCAGCCGGATCAGGTGCCGGATGCGGTCGTCGAGCTTTCCGATCTTCTGCCTGAGGTATTCGTTGCAGGCTTTCAGTTCCATCACCTCTTGCTCCAGATTGGAGATGTTTTTGTCACTCACGGCTTGTCCTCCTTTGATTTGAGTTGGTTGATAATGTCGCAGATTCCAATAAGCATCACCATGTTGGCATCTGGATTCTCAACATCGTTGCGCTTGCAGATTTCGGCTCCTCTTTTCATTGCATCCTGACCTATGTCACGCCATGGCTCGTTGATGAAATCGCTGATCTTTATGCTGCTCACAGCTCGTCCTCCTTTGCTTTGATCCATTTGTTGACCGCATCACCGAATCCACCGAAGTAGCCGGATGCTTTGAGTGCATCCCCCGCCTCCTCCAGCCGCTTGATGCGGGCCAACGACTCGGTGTACCTGCTCGCCAGTTCGGACACGATGGTTTCGGCGACATGGTCACCGACGCACACACCGTCCTTCTCGGTCGCGCCGGGGAAGTTCTTCTGGTCGTCCTTGAACCACGGGTAGCCAAGCACCTTGCCGCAGGCTTGCTCTATTGTTTGGTTGTGCTTGGCGATTCCATCGCGCAGCCGCTTGATGCGGTCGTTCGCTGCGTTGAGTTCGCGTTCTAACTGACCGGCTTCTGTCCTCGGTGTATCACTCACGGCTTGGCCTCCTTCACCTTGGCGGTGTGCGGATCAACGACACCAAGTGCAATGGCGTTGAATAAGACAACATGACCGCACTTTTCACATTGAACCTGCACCAGAGGGGTGATAGCAGCACCGGGACAATGATTTCCTTCGTTGTAGTCTCTGGCTTCAACAATGCCACCAACATTCCAGACTGTGGGTACAATGCATATCGGACAATCGCGCTTACCCTTCCAAACACTCGTTATCCGCTCGCTGATGAGCTTTTGCTGGGATTTGTTGAGGTTCACGGCTTGGCCTCCTTGGCTTTGCGCCATGCGTTTGCAACAGATTCGTTGCCTGTATCGTGGTGCGAAAAGGCCCAATGCATCGCATCCCCCGCCTCCTCCAGCCGCTTGATGTGCTGCTTCTGCTTCTCTGCTCCCTCGTAGAGCTGCGCGATCTTCTTTCTAAGCCGGTCAATCTCGGCCTGCGGATCTTCGATCACTTCAGGCCCTCCAGCAGCATGGCGTGCTCGAGCAGGAGCACGGCGTCAGCCGTCTTGAGCGTGATCACCAGCCGGGGCTGCCGCTGCTGTGCGATGCCTCTGAGGTGAGCCTTCCAGCGCGTGCCGTGCGTGGCCTTGTTGCCGGCGCCTATGGTCTTCTGCCAGCGTTGCGGCGGGACCTCTATCACCCGTGTCTTCGAGGCTGCGATCAGGCCGTGCAGGAAGCCGACGTTGCGCCCGAAGTTGAACATCGAAGATCCCGGAGCACCCTTGCCGCCGACGTAGCCGCCCACCTTCTCGATGTAGACCACGTCGGAGATCGCCAGCCTGTCCATGATCAGGATCGACACGTCCAGGTCGGTCGCAGGCATCGAATCCAGGATGATCCCCGCGGGCCCGTAGTAGGCCAGGCCGCCCGACAGGCCGGGGTCGATGGCAAGGATGCGTTTCATCGGCTCCTCCTAGTCAGCCATGCCCGGATGGCCTGCTCGGTGACAGCGCCGACCTTTAGGCCGGCGGCCTTGCAGTAATCGCGCAGGAGTTTGTGGATCTCTGGGTTCACGTTGATGGTCTTGGTTTTACTCATTTGAGATGCTTCTTCACCTTGGCCCAGTAGGCCTCGGTGGCCTGCTTCTTGTCTCCGGTCGGGCCCCCATTCCATTTGCGGGCGAGCTGCTCGGTGCTGGCGCCGCGGCCGTAGTGCTTCAGATAGGCCTCGCAGACGGCACGAGCCTGCGCACGGTTGGTCATGTCTTGGTGCCGGTAGTGGCTGCCGGTGATCCGGTTGACGTCGAGCACCACCCCGCGGTGGATCTGCAGTGGGCCGATGGCGCGTCCGTTGTCGCCGATAGCCATGTCGTTGCCGGAGCTTTCGACGATGATCAGGGCGCTGATGAGATTGGAGATGCTGGTCATGGAAGTGTGGAGAGTGTTGCGCGTTGTTGAACCAGTCGCGCCCCTGGATCGCCGGATTCCTCCCGGGTCGGATGGGCGGTTTATTGGGCACCGCCGTGCCCTAAGATCAGTTACGGTGCGATAATTCCGAAAGAGACGTCGTAATCGGCGTCGTAAGGCTCGCACAGCTTGGCGACCTTCTTTTCTGCAGCCTCACGGCTCGGGTAAGCGCAAACGAAAGCGGTGAAAGTACCAGCAAAAGCATCAGTCGCCTTGCAGTACTGCGGGAACTCCTTAACAACAACGAACAGCCCGAGGGCCAAGGCTCGGTTGATGTTGGCCCGATCAGGGGCCGCCTTGTCAGCAACCGATAGCCGGGCTTCAAACAGGCAGTTCTGCAGTTCGCTGCAGGCACCGGCCTCGTGCTCGTAGTGCTCTTGTTCTTGGAGTGTTGCGTAGCTCATGGTGTTTTGCTTTTGACTTGATTGGACCGACGGCCGTCAAGTTGCCACACCACCGAATCACCTGCAACATATTTTTACTATTTTTCCCTCTTTTTGAAGAAAACCCAATGTTTATGCGGGTCAAACGAGGGTCCAAAAGTCAGGATGCGAGCTCGTTTGGCAGTCGCAGGTCAACGTATCGGAGGGTCAGGAAGACGTAGTCGCCGGTGGTGACGTCGAGGTAGCTGCCGACCTGCACCCGTTCGCCCGGACCGTAGTTCCGGACCGCCTTGTAGCGGGTCGGGTCGACGGGCGGATTCTCGGTGGGGCGGCCGTCCTGCGTGTCCCAGTTCCAAGCAAAGAAGCCCATCCGGTTGCAATAGGCGGCGAGGTCGATGGCCTGGACGAACCAGTAGTCGGTGCCAAAGGCGTCTGTCTGCTTGTAGGCTGGCACGCCGTTGGCGATGAGGATGTCGTGGGATGCTTCGGTCAGATACCACACGTCCATGTCGAGGCCGGCCTCGTAGCCGGTCGTCCCAAGCAGGAGCATGTTGACCGTCAGCACCTGCAGCACCGCGGCGGTCCCGCTGGCGTCGAAGATCGGGCAGACAAGGTTGCCGTGGCACAACGGCACCGCGCGGGTCCAGCTCCGGACCGACCATTCCAGCAGGTTCCAGAGCCATGGCGACTTCGGGATCTTGTGGAAAAATGGGCCGCCACCGGCCAGCAGGCGATTCTCGACCGCATAGAAGTCCAGGGCGAACTGCTGGTCGTTGCCATAGGTCCAGCGGATGTCGGTCAGGCCCTCTTTGTAATTGGCCGCCCCGGTCACCGGCAGCGGCACCGTGGCAGCGAATGCAGCCTGGTCCTGATCCTTGAAGATGTCATCGGTGCGGCTTTCGATCTGCCCGGTCAGCTCGTCCAAGGTGAACGGGTCGACGATGCGCTCGTATTGCCGGGTCCGGTTGGGGCTGCCCGGAATCCGTACCGAGGCGTCCCCACCTTCGGCACCGCCCCACTTGTCGATCCAGAAGTCGGCGCCCCAGCCGCGGGTCTCGGTGCTGGATTCCGAGAAGCCGAAGGCCCGGGCCTTCTCGGTGTCGTAGATGGACGATGAGAAGCCCCACGGGCCGCCCGGGGGGATGAATGCGGTGTTGACCGCCTGCGAGCTGTAGGAGCCGCTGACGGTGGCCAGCGACATCCCCGGGAACAGGTTCGACCACAGCGGAGACGATGTGCTGCGCTCCCGGTGCAGGTAGTAGATCCGAGTGGTGGACGTGTAGCGGCTATTGGCCCATGGGCCGGCGCCCCAGTTGATCGGGCGGTCGCTGATCCACAGCGACTCGTTGTCTGCGTTGGCCTCGTAGTTGACCAAAAGGTCGCCGGAGATGCCTGTGGAACTTGTCGCCCGGACGACCAGCCCCATCGGTGTCATCGTGACGGTGGAGACCTTCTCCTCAAGGATGTCCGGGGCGTCGTCGTAGTTGTTGAGGAATCCCTCCTCCACCGCAACCTTCCTCCGCAGGTCGATGATGGAGTCGAAGATGGTCACCTCGTTTCCTGCCGACCAGGACTTCGATTCGTAGAAGTTGGCGCCATTGGATCGGATGAATGTCTGCGGGTAGACGGTCGAGATGGTCACCGGCGACCCGCCGATCTCCCAGAAGGCATCGGATGCGGTGGTGAAGATGTTGGCGTCGACCGGGTAGATCCGAATGATGCCGCGGTTGGAGGTCAGGGTCAGGCTGGTGGCGTTCTCGACCACGGTCATGCCTAGAGACCGAAGGCCGGCCACCAGGGTGCCGGCGCCGCTGAACCGGACGACCCGCTGGTCAAAGACATTGCCGGTGGCGTCCGAGTAGGTGACACGGGCACGGCCCCAGGTGAACACGCAGTCGCCCACACCGTTGCCGAATGCGCCCGGGTCTCCATAGACTCCTTGGTAGATCTGCCGGATGTCGTAGGAGGCGAACGGATCGTGCACCGCTCCCATCACCCTGCGCCATTCCAGCAGGATAAACGGGTTGGCGACGTTGTTGGCCGCAGCCGACCGTTCCAAGGCTAGGAAGGGTGATTCCGTAGCGTTGGCGGACCATTCCGGAGGCCCGCCCGCAAAGAACGGCACGTCGCCGGTGAGGTACGGGAAAAAATAGGTGCAGACACCGCCACCCGGCCAAGTGTTGATCCAGTTGCCGTCAGGCTTCCGGCGAAATGCACGGCATCCACCCTTGGGGACGAAGTGGGGCGTCGTGCTGCCGTCCGGGTTCTGCAGGTTGACCCGGAGCACGTTGTCGCCGCAGTTGTGGATCCTCCAGCAGTCGAAGCGCTGATAAGTCCGCAGGATCGAAAACGCGGTCAGGCCCTCGACCGCAATCTCGGCGACGGCCAGCCGGTGCTTGTGGATCCGGCCTGGCGGCAGCGTCGGGTCGATGGGGCCAAGACTGCCGCGGACGTAGGAGGTCAGCCCCGCGGTGGTCGGATCCCAGCCGAGGTGGACGTCGTAGGGCACGCCGGCGATCTCCCGGCGGTGCACCTCGAAGGAGAAGTGGATGCGGCCGACGTCGCAGGTGAACGGATCGCCGGCGCCAACGAATCGGTCGACGTAGACCTGCCCACCTTCGACGTCGACGTGCTTGTTCTCGAGCTTCGACAGCTCGATCCGGGCGGCAACCTCGTTGTGCTCGTCTCGGTAGCCGCTGCCGATGCCCGGAATGGACGGGTTGGGAACGGCACCGTCGTCGACCAAGCGCCGGCAGGAGTCCGGGTCGTTCCGATAGACGTACCAGACGCCGTATGGGTACTGCCCGACCCACGGTCCGTCTTTCGAATTGGCAAACAGCGGCGACTTGTCATCCAGCACCCGGGCGCACTTCTGGTCGAAGCGGCTGTAGAGGCTGTTGAGGTTCGCCGCCGTCCACATCTTCTCCCGGCGGTCGACGGCGTAGGGCATGGTGGGTCAGTAGAACCAGGACTCCTCGGACGTCTGCGTGATCGTGGTGCCAGGCTGCAACTTGAGCACCGTGCCGTTGGCGTTCTGCTCGACCCGCTGCCCGGGCCCGGCGACAAGCTGGACACGGCGGACGGCCTCGATCAGTTGGTTGATCGCCCGGGCGTGGTCCGACTTGAGGCCGCGCTCGGCCAGCTTGGCGGGCAGTTGGATCGGCATGGCGTCAGATTTCGCAGTACTGGGTCATGATCTTGACGACTCCCGAGGTCGACAGGACATGGACGTCCACACCCGACTCGATGCGCGGGATCAAGGCGAACTCGCCAGGCGGCACAAGGATGGCCTGAACGAATGTCGGGTAGGTGCCCGCGTCCCTGACCCGGATGTAGACTCCATTTTGTGAGTCGAGGTTGACCAGCAGCAGCTTGTACGGCAGCGCCAGATCGCTCGGCGTGTCTAGCGGCTCGGAAGTGTTCCCGACGTCCTGCGTCTGCTGCCCCATGTCCCGGCCGGTCATGTTGACGACGGCCGTGTAGGTCAGCGGATTGATCGAGGCCCCGCCCTTGGAGGCGTAGAGCCGCGCCGACATTTCGATCTCGTTTGCCATGGCGG
>Ga0315901_10007417_pt1 | contig 12940 bp, 8 predicted proteins | sample LakEriMetagenome_10_FD_203761 | JGI IMG/M metagenome (GOLD analysis project Ga0315901, IMG submission 203761) | Freshwater fungal communities from buoy surface, Lake Erie, Ohio, United States - Buoy 2 MA116 | ecosystem: Environmental > Aquatic > Freshwater > Lake | place: USA: Lake Erie, Ohio... | reverse complement strand
GCTCGGATTGCGACTGCAGCAGAGTTAATTGTACAGGGTACATATCCGGCCAAACCGCATCCCAATCATTGCCCGCATTGCCCTGCGCTGCCGTTGTGCCCAGAAGGTCGTACCTAGGCATGTGCTTTAGCGGCGGCCATAATCGCACTCACCAATGGGCTTTGGGTGTAGGTTGCCAGTGACTGTTGGGCATGTGCCATTGGGATGGCCCACACCACCATGTTGGAATAGTAGTCTTCACCCCAGACTGGGTACCCACTATCGGCATCAATCAGACAATACTGCTTCCATGGGGTGCACGAAATGCAGGTAATCGCCGTGTAGATACGCTCGGCGATGAGCATGCCCGTATGCGTGTCACCGTGATACAGAAATGTCATTGCAGCACACAAATTCTCAGCCACAAAAATTTGCTTGGCAAAATCATTTTGCTCATCTGCCTGCACTTCAAAAATCGTTTTGCGTTTATCTCGAGAATCATAGCGCTGCCCATCCGGAGTGACGCCATTGACCAGCCCGTGCGCCGTTGCTGCCATGTTGAGTCGTGCAATTGATTGGAGCGCAGACGTGATATGGGCTAAGGGGAGCACATCATCGATACCAGCAACGCGCACACACCACTGTGCCATGAGTTGGTTTGCGAGCAACACATCATTGTGCGTGCCCTGCCCAGCATGATTGGTGGGATCGGACCACAAACGATAGTAACTACCAGTCCAGAGTTTGGCGTCATATGCCTGTTGGGCTCGTGCCAATCGCTGGGCACATTCGTCGGCAAAATCCTGATCACCACGCGCCACTGCAAGTGCGTGACCACACGCCAATGTGGCCAGCCAAATGCCTGCCACATAACTCGAGGTACCCCACCACGGCCAAATGTCATAGAACTGATTGGCAGGCCACAACTGATTGGGGAGCACGTGTGCCTGCTCGTTGATGAGCCCATCATGGTCGTCGTCAAGACTATACTGATACCGAATTGCATCTTGTGCAGATGCATAAAACGCATCAAGCACATGAGATGCACCCGTACGTTGATACAAACGCCACACCATCTGTGCGTACTGACCAGCGTTGAGTGGGTGCTGGCAGTGGTATCGCGGCTCACGCATCGAAGTGCCCATGCCAAACGTAAACGGAATCTCACCATCACGAATCTGGAAGTGTCGAAACCCGGCCAAGGTACTTTGTTCGAGTTCAGGGAAAAACAGCACGATTGGGAAATGTCCATGCATGCGGCACACTACCGTCTCTGTGATGGGGCAACTCGTGTGACTTTCGTTGTGGACAAACCAACCATCCGCATCCCACCACTCGTCGTGACGCGTACGTGCAATCCAGATACTGTTTTTTGCGAGACTGTACAAACTCTGGATGAGCGCATCAGCAAGCCACGGTTGTGCGGTGTGTGCATAAATGTACGCCTGCCAGCGACACACTGCTGCGCTGAGTGCGTCAAAGTGTTGCCACGCCACTTGTGCGACGTCATGCGCACTCTGATAGCGCTGTGCATACCGATGAATGTGTGCTTCGCTGCCACTATCGCGCCAGTGTGGGACATACCATGCGAACACAAATCGCACACGTGCACGCTGCTGTGCATCGAGCTTCACATCAAAAGTCGCTGCATGAGTGCGCTCTGGCATCACCGTAATCGCATCACCATAAATCACAGCCGCCTCAGCATGCGGTGGTTGCGGCAATGTGATGTGCAGTGCAACATGATGTGCTTGCACATGCGTATTGTGAATCTCCAGCTCAAACAAGACGGCTGGCATGTTACTCTGCGCACTATCACCCAGGATAAGCGGCGCCACAGCGCGGAGTCCCACTGTGAGCTGATGACGTGGGAAGGTAGCCAGCATATCGAGCATCGGGTAATGCCCCCAATAGGCAATGTCTGCAGCAGACAACGGCACCGTATATGCACCATCTATGGTGCACTTCAGCCATTCACCATCAATGTGGCGCGGAGGCACGATATCGTTGTATATCGAACAATGACCGATTCGTCCGTTCCCCTCAATAGTAAAGTAGCCCGTACCTAGTGCACCAAGTGGCAAACCACCATTGAGGCGATGGCCATCATAGACACATCCCCATACCGCTTCATCAAACCCAGCCGCATTGATGCGTGCCCACGTTTGACGCTCTACTACGGGATCAAATGGCCATGCCTGCATTTGGGCCTCCTTGCCACACAAACAACTCAATTGCTCAGCACGTATTTGCGGCATGCTATCACCACAAACGCCTAGCGCTTGGGACGCAACGGGCGCATCGGCCACAACACCCCGTTAAAGGCACGAATGACACGCATCATGGCGGCATCTGCCTGGAAGTAGCGCGCCAGATGCGTCAACATGCCTTGACTTGCGCCATGCTCTTGCAACGCTTCAGCCAATGCATCTGCCTCGAGCTGTGCATACTCAAAAATCTGCGCTGTTGCATCAATTTTCATCTCAAACAAGAAACGAGATGGGGTTGCTGTCGGCAATGCATCACGCCCGAGCCCCGCCGGGGGATTCGGTTTACCGAGTGACAGCAGCTGTTTGGCGCGGGTAATCGCTACATAAAAGAGACGACGTTCTTCTTCGATGGCATCCGATCCGAAGGGCAAGTTTGCCTTATCAGCTCGATCAAAGACTTCGGGGCTACTCCCTTGTGCCGGCATAAACCCTTCGAGTAATGCGGGAATCATCACATGCTCGTATTCAAGCCCCTTGGCACGGTAAACGGTCGTAAAGAGCACCATTTCATGTGGTTCGCTTGTGCCTGCTGTATGATCGAATGCACTCAACCATGACACAAAATCACGCGCCAACAGCTGGAGGTGTTCGACCACCGTAATCATGTGGCGCATTGCAGTGATACGCTCTGCTGCTGCTTCACCACGACCAAATGCCCGCACATAGTGGTCTTCGAGACGGAGTTGCTGTACGAGTAATGCCAACACATCATATGCACTCGCCTGGTTGGCACACATGGCACGTACCTGATGCGCCAGATGGTCGAGATCGGTCAGCTGTTCTCGTTGTTGATGCGGTGTCTCAGGCCGATCACGCAATGCTTCAAGCATGTGGCGTAATGTCCAACCCTGTGCTATTGCTTCACGTAGCTGCTGCATGAGCATGTCACGTTGTAACCCACGCACCGGAGTATTTGCAATACGCAGAAAGCGTTTGGCACCATCATCATCAAGTGGAATATCATAGTGTGCACACGTGTGCACATAGTCCATCATCAAGGTGTGTTCACGGCGTTGATAGACAGGACCGCGCCCGAGCACACGATACGGCACTCCGCGCAGCAAACAAGCCATTTCGAGGGCCTGAAGTTGACCGAGTGTCCGACCAAGCACGACCATACTCGCCGGTGGATGTGCAGCTATCCATGCCTGCAACTGATCACACAGCACATCATCGATGATCCCTGCACGTTCGCTCGTATCGTCATGGACGACGATTGCTGTTTGCTGGTGCCAATCTGCGGCAAGTAAATCTTTGGCAAATCGCACCTGATTACGCACAATCACATTGTGTGCACACTGTGCCAATACCGGACCAAAGCGAAAACTTTGTGTCAACGGATAATCAATTGCATGTCGATGCGCAAGTGACTCCTGAAAGCGTTCGAGTAAATAAATCGGTCGTGCACCACGCCATTCATAGATGGTCTGATCATCATCACCAACAATCATCACGTCGGCCACATTGCCTACAAGCAGTTCGACGAGTTGATGTTGCACGCGATTAACATCCTGATATTCGTCAACGATGAGTACCCGCAGCCCTGCAGTCACTTTGCGCCAATATGCTGGATGGTCGGTGGCAAGTTTGAGCATGATCGGCATAAAATCATCGAATCCGATTGCATCTGCTTGCTGGCGCATCTCTTCGTAGCGTGCATAGACCAAGGGAATATCACTACTCGTGGCGTGAGCGGCACGATCACTTCCGGCAGGAATCAAGGCAGACTTCCAGAGGGTGATGGCAGCAGAGACCGCATCTACATCAACAACCCCATCTTCGATGACACCTTCTTGTACCAGCGATTGAATGGCACGATGCATCAACAAGCGTGACCGATCACTGTCATCATCGAGCCACCATGCACTGGGCTCAGTGAGTACCCCCTCGCTGATGGCTTGTTTAATCCACCGATACGCAAACGAATGAAACGTGTCGATGCGTGGTTGGTCTTGTTTGGCTGGCAACAGGGCGGCAATCCTGGTACGCAACTCATCTCGGGCGAGGGCATTATACGCAAAGACACGAATCCCACGCGGATCCACACCGAGCTCCTTGATGAGATAGGCAACACGGAGCACAATGGTCGTTGTTTTGCCGGCACCTGCCACTGCCAACACCCGGGCATGGTGTTTGAGTGGATGTGCGATAATGGCAAGTTGTTCGGGGGTTGGATCGGGGAACTGCATAGTATGCCTTTAGTATGACATAGAAGTCGTCATCCACAAAAATCCACCGCCTCACGTGGTGAGGCGGTGGAGTATGCGACAACGAATTAATCAACCAATGAGCGCAGATAGCGTACCGACTTGGTGAACCCTTCTTCGGGTCCAAAGGCATCGTCCTCGTGCTCCACTGAAAGCACACCATCATAGCCGACCTGACGCAACGTGGTAATGAATTCACCCCAGCGAATACGACCATAACCCGGCAACACATAGCGCCACCAGCCATCGCCATTGGAGCCAACGCGGGCACGTCGGGTGGGATTAACCCATACATCTTTGGCATGCACATGGAAGATGCGGTCTTTGAATTCGCGCACTCCATCGATGTAATCAATTTCTTGCCAGTCAAGATGTGACGGATCAAAGTTCAACCCGAGATTTGCATCGGGGCACACCGTGAACAACGCTTCGAAATGCTCGAGGTTCTGGAAATTGGTAGCATACCAGTTTTCGAACATGATGCGTACGCCGGCTTCCTTGGCCAGCTTTGTCATCGGATTTAAGTGTTCGGGCACATCTTCTTGGATGGTCTTGAGACGGCTCTTGCCTGGTGTGGGAAAACCGGTCAACGCCCCCACCAAATTAACCCCGAGTTTGGGTGCCAACTGAATCATGGCTGGAAAAAACTGTTTCGACATGGCCAGGTGGTCGGCACTCACACCGGTCATCATGGTATGCCAATACCCAACTATGCTCGACAAGCTCATATTGTGTGTGGCCAGCAATTTCTTGAGCGCCGCAATATCGCTGTCTGTCACTTTGAGTGCATCAAACGCGCTCCCTGGACCGACATCGAGTTCGAGCTGTTGCACACCAATTGAGGCAGCAAACGGGATGAATTTGTCAAGCGGCTGTCGACTCACCGGTGCAGTCAAAACACCAACTTTCATGGGATTACCTCTCTACAAAAAGAAACAGCAACAATGCAGATGTGGAGCGTATTGTGTGCACATGTACACGATTACCTCATGGCATTCGAGCCCATGGCAACGCCGTGGTGCAGTACGCATACGCGCAAACAGGTGGAACCCACCACTCACCCAGCAACGCTTTGTTCTCCATGTGTATCCTAGCACACTTTATCCACGCTATGGCAATACGTATGGAGCAAGCGCATATTTTGAAAGCAAAAGCATGCGTTCGCGCATCCCTGGTCGTGTCCACTGCCCGTGTGGTGCAATTGCAAGGACTCCAGCAAATTCCGCCTCGTAGAGTAATCCCAACACTTTGCCCCACGCAATATCACCCATCCCCGCAGGTGGCTCTGCAATACGTACACCATGCTGGATGAGTGTATCTCGCACATAGACATGGCGCACCCGTTTGCCGTGGCGGCGCACAAAATCAAGATAATCATGCCCGGCATGCACTATACTTGCGACATCCAATGCAATCCCCACATCACCAACAACCGACCACAGTCGTTCAAACGCCATCGGTGTATCAAGAAAGCCATCATAAAATCCATAGAGCGCAAGTGGAATCTGCTGAGCTGCCAGCGCATCTATACACGGACGCATCACGTGCGCAAAGGTCATCACATTCTCATCCAGGACTTTGGATGCGTCGCCGGCTCCCATCACCACCACTGCCGCACCAAGTATTTCCGCATATGTAGTGATTTGCATGCGTTCATGATGTGCGTGCCGGCGAATCTCACTGTCTGCAGCCAAATGATTGACACCCCACAGCGAAAGCGCGGCACAACGCAACCCATATGCATCAAGCAGTTGGCGCATCTTAGTAACGGTGGAAACAGAGAGTTGGGCAGTCGTGTGCCACACCTGAATATCAAGGGCACTGAATTCATGGCGTGCAGCAAAACGACATTCAGCTTCGAATGCCTGCACATCATTGTGCATCACAAATCCGAGTTGCATGGTACACCTACAAGAACGCAATTGACATCTATGTTATTGGCAACTGCACAGACACACCACCATCACGTCCAAATGCACGTGATGGTGGTGTGTCATACTAGCCCAATCAGGCAGGGTTTTTGCGAGACGGCATTTGCAACGGAATATCATTGAGCGGTTTGACTCCCGTCAAGGTCAATTCTTTTGCAAAGTGACATGCCACGTAGTGTTCGTCGCCGATATCGACGAGTGGTGGACGTTCGGCAGTACAGATATCCTTGGCGTAACGACACCGTGGGTGGAAATAACAGCCACTCGGTGGGTTGGCAGGACTTGGCACATCACCCGTCAACGGGATGGGGCGATGGCGCATGCGTGGGTCAGCTTTAGGAATAGCACCAAGCAGCGCTTCGGTGTACGGATGTTTGGGGCTGAAATAGAGTTTGTCGGTGCGTGCCATTTCAACAATATAACCGACATACATGACTGCCACTCGATCCGAGATGTGCTCAATCACACTCAAATCATGACCGATAAAGAGATACGACAGTCCATATCGCTGTTGGAGCTCCTGGAGCAAATTGAGCACCTGCGCTTGAATTGAGACGTCGAGTGCTGAGACTGGTTCGTCGCAAATAATCAACTTGGGGTTGAGTGCGAGCGCACGCGCAATCCCGATACGTTGACGTTGCCCCCCAGAAAAGGCGTGTGGGTAGCGCGACATGTTTTCGGGGCGCAACCCGACTTCCTGGAGGAGTTCGGCCACGCGCTCTTTGATTTGTGCTGGGGTACCACGCTTCTGGATTTCGAGTGGCTCACCCACAATCTGGCCGACGGTCAGACGTGGATTAAGCGATGTGAATGGGTCTTGGAAGATGATCTGCATGTTCGGGCGCAAGCGGAGCATTTTTTCACGATCCGCCTTCGTTACATCGACACTCCCAAGCTCCGGATCATGGAAGATGACCTCGCCGGCAGTTGGCTCATGGAGACGCAACACCGCACGACCAGCAGTACTTTTGCCACACCCCGATTCGCCGACCAAGCCGAGCGTTTCGCCTTGGCGAATGTGAAAGTTGATACCATCAACTGCTTTAACGGTGCCCGTAACACGACGGAGCAAGCCTGAGCGGATGGGGAAGTGCTTTTTGAGGCCTTTGACCTCGAGCAACATATCATCGGTCGTCATGGAAGCCTCACGTGTACAGATGGCAGCGCACGGTATGCCCTTTGGCTGCGTCGACTACAGTTTCTTCGGGGACTTCGCTATCACAGACACCCTGAATGGCCACTGGACAGCGTGGGTGGAACGGGCAGCCGCTCACACGTGAATACGGGTCAGGAACACTGCCTTCGATTGATGCCAAGCGCCCTCGTGAGCGCCCCAAACGCGGTATCGATTGCAACAACGAAATCGTGTATGGGTGTTTGGGCTCATAAAAAATGTCATCAACTGACGCGCGCTCGACGATTCTGCCAAGATACATCACTGCGACTTCGTCGCAGATTTGTGCCACCACACCCATGTTGTGCGTGATAAACATGATTGATGTGCCAATATCCTCTTGCATTTTGCGCATGAGTTCGAGGATGTTTGCCTCTGTGGTTACGTCAAGTGCAGTTGTTGGCTCGTCAGCGATGAGGAGTGTCGGCGTACACGACAGCGCCATGGCAATCATCGCACGCTGGCGCATCCCACCCGAGAGTTCGTGCGGGTATGAGCGCGCAATACGTGCTGGATTCGGCATACCAACTTTGGTCAAGATATCAATTGCACGCTTGCTTGCTTCCGTCGCATCTTGCGTTTGGTGGAGCAAGATCGCTTCTTCGATTTGGTTGCCCACCGTATAACACGGATTCAGCGACGACATCGGCTCTTGGAAGATCATCGAGATGTTGTTGCCGCGGATACCACGCATTTCGGCACTATTGCGTTCATATTCGAGAATGTTGACCGCATCACCGTCAGCAAATTCACGAAACATGATACGCCCACCCTCGTTACGCCCTGCAGCATGCACAAGTTGCATAATCGACAAACCGGTAATGCTTTTGCCACAACCGGATTCACCAACAACCCCGAGTACCTTGCCACGAGGAATATTAAAACTCACCCCATTGAGCGCTCGTACGACGCCCAAGTCAGTATAGAAGCTGACTTTGAGGTCTTCTACACGAACGACATCGTCATGACTCGTTGCTGTGTGACTATTCGTCATTGAATACCTCCCTAGGCGTACGGGTCTACGGCATCACGGATACCGTCACCCAATAAGTAGAAGCTAAAGACTGTCACAATCAACACACCAACTGGCAACAACATCCACGGATACGAGGTAATTGCTTCGACGGTTTGCGCATCACGCAACATGACACCCCATGAGACTGCAGGTGGCAAAATACCCAGGCCAAGGAAACTCAATGCTGTTTCAGAACCAATGGCACCTGGAATCGACAACGTACCAACCACAACGATATGGCTCATCGAATTTGGCAGCAAGTGACGAGTAATGATGTGCCAGTGCGATGCACCAGCAGCTACAGCCGCCGCTGTGTAATCACTGTTGCGATACGACAGCACCTTACCGCGGACTTCTCGCGCCAACCCAGTCCATTGAATGAGTGCAATAATCAGGGTAATCAGAAAGAAGCGCACTTCAATCTTGACCCCTGGTGGGAGTGCAGCCGCCAGTGCCAAAAAGAGCGGCACGTCAGGAAATGAACGCAACAGCTCGATCAGGCGCTGAATCAGGTTGTCGATGGCACCACCAAAGTAGCCAGAGGCTGTACCAATCACCGAACCGATGGCCACCGAAATCAACACACCGATAAATCCAAGTGTCAAGGAAATCTGACTGCCCTTTAACAAGCGCGAAAAGACATCCTTGCCGTCTTTGTCGGCACCAATGATATTGATTTGATAGCCTTCTTCGACACCAAAGAGGTGGATATCCAACGGGATAAAGCCGAGAAAGCGGTACTCGTAGCCTTTGACAAAAAACTTAATCGGCAACGGCTGGGTTTCGTCGGCAGTATAAAACCACTCAAAACGCACTTCGTCAAGCGTTTGTTTGAGTTTAAAGGTTACTAGTTGGCCATCCACAATCGCAATCTTTGCAGGTGGCGCCCACGCATAGTTTGAATCAAGCTTATTGTGATCGTACGGTGCTAAAAAATCAGAAAAAATCATGATAACGTACAACACAATCAAAACATACAGCCCAATGACCGACAAGCGACTGCGGCGGAAACGGCGCACCATCAACTGCCATTGTGGTATTTGACCGACATCCTCGACAGCGGCTTTGGTAGTGGGGAGGTTTGTTGCATCTGCAGACATGACCACACTCCTCGCTATTCGTACCGCACACGTGGGTCAACCCACGCTAGCAATAGGTCACCAATCAAATTGCCCACCAAGAGCAAGAAGGACAGGATGACGAGAATCGTCCCAGCCAAGTACATATCTTGGATGCGCAGGGCGGTCAAGTACATCGGACCAATGGTGGGGATACTCAGCACGGTTGCAACTAGCGTCTCACCAACGATGAGTGCAGGGAGCAGACTCCCAAGCGCCATGACCAGCGGCTGAATTGCATTACGTACGGCATGTTTCCAAATAACGACAGCTTCATCGAGACCCTTTGCGCGGGCTGTTTGGATGTACTGCATGTTGAGCACATCGAGGAGATTAGCACGCATAATACGAGTCAACCCAGCAGTTGCACCAACAGCCAATACAATCACCGCAATATAAACATGGCTTGCCAAATCGATTAGTTTCGCAAAACTCCAGGGTGCATCCACATACTGATCAGAAAAGAGTTTGCCGACTTCGATGGCATTCAAATTGGTTGCAATGATGAGCAACACCAAAGCCAACAAGAACCCTGGAATCGCCAGACCAATGAACTGGATTGCAGTGATAATGTAATCCGGCACTGTATATCGATGAGTGGCAGAATATACCCCAATTGGAATAGAAACAAGCCACGTAAAGAGCAGTGCGAAAGTAGAAAGACCAACAGAGAATCCGAGGCGATTCCAAATGCGTTCGCCTACAGACTGGTCGGTTTCATAGGAAGTCCCAAAGTCGCCCTGGAGTGAGCGCGAAACCCACTTCCAATAGCGTACGGTGAATGGATCATCGATGCCGTAGCGCGTCCGCAGCGCAGCGACCTGTTCACGTGATATATCGCCACCACGTTCACGAATCTTTGTCAGCTGCACATCGAGAATAGACCCGGGGGGCAACTGAATGATGAAAAATCCCACGAACGAAACGATGACGATCAGCACAGACATGTTGACCAACCGTCGAATGATGTAGTTAAGCATGCGCTGCTCCCACTATGGATTCAGGGCATCACTGCCGTATTGGAGTTAGGAGGGAGAGGGAATAGTGAATTGGTGTGCATGGGCGGTCAATGACCGCCCATGCACAGAAGTCGAACTGCGAACAAACCTTAAACGTGGGCTTCCGGGTTGTCCCAGAACCATGTCTCAGGATCGTACACGGCGGGTGAAGGAATAATCCAGGGGTTCACGAAACCGCCGAGACCTTCCTTGGCCAAATCGTCACGGGTTGGGACGTTCTTGAGCTCAGTATGAGCCAAGATGATGCGGGGCTGGTTGGTAATGGTACCGCTGAAGTAGGGACCATTTTCCACGTGCAGCTTCATCATGTCCCACACCATGGCATGGCGCTTCATGACATCGGGCTCGACCTTGGTCTGGTCGTAGATCTCATAGAGCTTGCCAATACCAGCATCGAAGTCCTTGTCGGACGGCATGATGCGGCGTGGCTCGCGGGCGTATGGATCTTTGTCGAGCTCTTCGGTCTCTGAAGCGGTACCACGGGTACCGTAACCGATACCGTGCAATGGCGACCAGCGGTCACCTTCGATCGGCACAACCCACTGCGGATAGACGAGGTGGTTGGGGCCGTCACCGACTTCCCAAGCCGTCTTCATCATAATCTCGCCGGCGCGCCACTTCTCGTCGTAGCCTTCTGAGGGCAACGGCGTAAGTTCACAGTCGATACCGATTGCTTGCCAGGTCTTGACCAAGCGCTCGTTCTTCTGGAAGTGCTCACCGTTGGGGCTTTCGCTGGTACCAATGGTTACCTGGATCTTGAGCGGCGAGCCGTCCTTCATGGTGCGCTTGCCGTCAGCACCCTTCTTGTAACCGGCTTCGTCGAGCAACGCCTCAGCCTTGGCCGGGTCGTATGCCTTGTAGCTGTCGCGCCATTCAGCGTAGCGCGTCTTGGCTTCGTCGTTGAAGTTGTACTCAACAGCCTTGGGGCTCATCGTACCATTCGACAACTCGCCGAGACCGAAGTAGACGGCCTTCTGAACGTCGGCGCGGTCGTAGGCGTGTGACAAGGCCTGACGGAACTTGGCATCGCGGAAGACAGCGCGGTAGGCTGGGTCTTGGTAGTCGTAGTTAAAGAAGTACATCGTACCGGTACCCGAACCCGAGTCCCAGAAGAGTGTATTCAACTTGCTCTTTTCAGCACCGTCCTTGAAGTCCTTGATGTCGGCCAAGGTTTGGGTGTGGAAGTGTGCATGGTCGACCTGACCGTTGAGGTAGGCCAACTTTTCAGTTTCCTTGTCGGCAACATACGCAATTTCGATGCTGTCGATGTAGGGCAACTGCTGACCTTCGCTGTCAACACACCAGTAGTACGGGTTGCGCTCCCACACGGTGCGCTTGCCGTCCTCGAACACGGTCTGGTACCAACCTGACATGCGGGGCAAGTCGGGGTTGTTGAAGTTGCTCTTGGTCTGGTGCAACTCCCAGTCCTTGTTGGCATCTGGCTTGAGCACTGGGTTGAACTGCTCACAGTAGTGAGCGGGCAACATCCAGCGTGGTCCGATACCCAAGTTAACCCACATGGCGATGCGGTCAGCAGTCAATGGGGCTGGGGCGTCGAAGACCATTTCCATGGTGTAGTCATCAACTTTGTTGATGGTTACCAAGGTCCCCTTACCTGAGCGAGCCTCGTCCGGTGGACCGTCGATGGGCTTGAGACCGTTGGGGAAGGTTGCTTCCTTGCCGTTACCGCCGACCATCGTCTCCCACCAGTACATGATGTCGCCGACGGTCCAGGGCTGGCCGTCTGACCACTTCAAGCCCTCGCGGAACTTGAACGTCCACTTTGAAGCGTCAGCACTTGCTTCCCAGCTCTCCGCCAAGCCAGGTCCAATTGCCAAACCATCTTTCAAGTAGCGCAGAATTGAATGACCGTACATTGATTCGTGTTGAAAGCCCGCAATACCCCAGGTGTTGGCATAGGCCTTGCGCAGCTTACCGCCGTACTTACCAGCGGTCAACCACACATGTGGTGGGGTGTAGGGGTTCTTTGGCAAGCGCTCGTCCACGTTGGGGAGCTTGCCGTCTGCCACAGCCTGATCCAATGATGGCGACTGCTTAAATGTCGTCGTCACCACTGGGACAGCGGTAGCAGCTGGGGGTGTAGTGGGCTGAATTTTGGCCTCTTCAGCAGCCTTGGTTGGTTCGGCAGCGTTGTCTGCAGTACCGGTGTTGCCGCCACAGGCGACAATTGCAGCACTCGCAGCACCCATCGCCGACAGTCGCAAGA
>Ga0315901_10007412_pt1 | contig 12948 bp, 5 predicted proteins | sample LakEriMetagenome_10_FD_203761 | JGI IMG/M metagenome (GOLD analysis project Ga0315901, IMG submission 203761) | Freshwater fungal communities from buoy surface, Lake Erie, Ohio, United States - Buoy 2 MA116 | ecosystem: Environmental > Aquatic > Freshwater > Lake | place: USA: Lake Erie, Ohio... | reverse complement strand
GCCAGTGTTTGCCGTGCCATTAGCACCTGCCCCAGAAGTTGAGTCATTACCGCCACCCCCTACACCACCAGTACCAAGACCTCCGTTGAAGCGACCCCCGCCCCCACCACCACCACGCGGTACTGATGTACCCGTAATGCTGCTATAGAGACCAGGCCCCCCCGTGGCGTTGCCTGAGCCGGATTCACCCGCACCGCCCGCACCACCACCGCCACCGGATTTGAAGTTACCTCCAGGTTCGCCGGAGCCACCTGCAAAGCCCTGGCCAGTTATAGCAGAGCCGCCAGAAGCGCCACCAGTAGCACCGCCACCACCTGATCCACCACTTCGACCACTACCCGCACCACCGCCCCCGCCGCCTATAGAAGTTATTGTGGCAAGAGTAGAGGACTGTCCGTCGCTTCCACTAGTCTGTGTATTTGCGCCAGGAGCGGTGCCACCAAGGCCCACGCGCACGTTGTAAGGTACACCAAATGTCAGGTATAGAGGTGTCTCTGCTGTGGAGTTACCACCAGAGAGTTCCCCACTAACAGAGTTTCGGTAGCCACCAGCGCCGCCACCACCAGAACTAGCGCCACTTGTGTTGTTGGAGGCACCAGAACCGCCGCCTGCAATGACAAGGTACTCTACACGTAGCGTTGTTACGGCCAACGCCATAGCTGTTAGGGTGCCTGGAACAATCATGCAATACCTCTTACAAGAGACACCCAGATGCGCGTACTGGAAATAACGAAGTACGTGAGTGCATCTTGGGCGTTGGCCGTAGGAGATAGGACTGGTGCAATACCACCGCCAAATTTGTAGTTACTGCCGTACGAAAGAGTGCGACTACCTGTTGCGTCTTGGTTGACAATAATGATGCCGCTTTGGCCCGGCGTGACGTTGGTCGGATTAGCCAACGTGCGGCTACCCGCAAGGGTTACGCTAAAGTTATTGCTAAGTGCCAGATCGAGGCTGATAGAAGCGCCGTCTGTGAGAGCCACGATGCTGCCACTTTGTGCCTTGGAGTAGTTTTGCGTTAGGTTTGTCTTGGCGGTATTGGCATCAAATGCTTGTACGCTCGTGCCGATAGCGCCCGGCTGTAGAGCAGAGTTAGCAAGGGCCCCTTGAGCAGGAGAAGCGGCTTCTCCTGGCTGCAGTGCACTCTCGGCAAGTAGGCCCTGCGCCACCGTCGCAAAGTTGGCCGTATTAATCAAAGCCGCCGAGGCGGCTGCCTCATCTGCGGAGATACCAGCAGCAGTCGCAGATGCTACTGCCGTGTCTGCTGCCGCCGAAGCAGTGCCAGCGGCTAAGTATATGTTCTGCACCTCAGCAGCGCTAGTCGCGTCACTGGACTCAGCCGCGCTGAATACGGCCTGCTTTGCAATCTTGTCGAGGTTGGCCTCGGTAATGCGGCTACGGTTGGTGAAGTCCACCAGCGGGCCGTCCTTGGGGGTATCGCGTAGGATCAGCACGTTCTGTCCGATCGCTGCGGCTACGCCGAGGTCGATGTTCGCGTCGTCGATCCACATACCGGGAGTGATCGTGATCTCGGAGAGACGCGCACGCGTTGCGTTGTCTTCGATGAACGCCCGCACATGGCTTCGCTCGATGAAGCCCCCTGCGAACGTGATAAGGAATTGTGTGGTGACTCCATCGCCGGGGAAGCGATTGGTCGCCAAAAGCGTCTCGGCCATAGGTACTCCTAAGAATTTCGTTGTCTAAATATGTACCGAATGAGAGGGGCCGAAGCCCCTCCACTCACTCGGGCCGCAGTCCGTTGATTGCAGGTTGCAACCACCAGATGCGACTCCCCGGCAACATCTGCACAGCCTTGTGCGGATTGTCGAGGTCTTGCAGCGCCTTGTAGGCGTCGTCCACGTAGGACACAGAGGGCGCTACCACACCGCCCACGAAGTCCTGCCCGCTGCCTGCGCGGCCACCGCTGGGCTGCGCCCACGTCGGGAGCTTCTCGTCCGTGATGCCCTCGTAGATGCCCCCACCAACAGCGCTTGACGCGTCGAGGAAGTCACCCAGCAGGCCGGACATCGGGATGTAGTTCAGCGTAGCGCGTGCCACCGCACCGGGCTCCAGCCGCTCCCGGATGTACTCCTCACGGTCAGGCCGGCCCTGTGCCGCCACCATCACCCGTGCGTAGTAGATCGGGAACGCCGCCGCCATCGCGCCGGTCATGATGCCCAGCATGGCGAACGTGCCCTTGAACCCGCCGCCTGCGTTCTCGCGGCCCCGCGCCCACTGCTTCTCCATTGAGGTCAGCGAGAAGGTGCGGAACTGCGTCAGCAGCTTGAGCCAGCCATCGTGTGCCCACTTCCCGGTCTCGCCGATGAAGGTGCCTTGAATGATCTGGCGGGAGCCGCGCAGTACGACTTGCGCCCAATCGCGGGCAAGCTCTTGGTCTTGCGCCTTGGTGAAGTCCAGCGTTTGCACACGACCAGCAGCGTCGAAGGTTGCCACGTTGGGCAGTTCCTTCTTGATCCGCGCAGCCATCTGCGGCGTGATGCCCATGTCGCGCAGCGCGGCGTCCTCGATACCATCACGCACGTAGCGCACGGACTTGAGCACGATCTGTTCTGCAGCAGCGCGGGTCTGCGCCGCATGCACCATGCGCCAGCCGCTGAGCACGCCTTGGGCGTGGCCCGCAGAACGCAGCACGCGATCCAGCGTGGTCACGGTGTCGGCACCGTAGCTGCGGTACGCGCTGTTGGGCTCGTCGAACGGCATGACGAGCTTGTAGCCTTCGCTACCGAACTCGCCCGTACCGCCCCACTGCTCCAGCGAGGACAGGATTCCGTTCTTCACAGGCTGACCCTTGGCCGCAGCGATAAGCTCACCGCGCAAGCGCGGCATGCTGGCAATGCCAGAGAAGGCATGGCCGACGCCGAGGTGTACGAACATGTTGATCGCCTCACCCACCTGATTGAACACCATCCCGCCCAGACGCGCAGCGGCGTTGGCAGTCATGGCCCTGTCGAGCCACTTGTTGTTGTTGTCGCCAAACGGGCGTCCGAGGAACTCAGCGCCGACTTGGTCGAACGCTTCCATCACGCGTGGCTGCTCAACGCGAGGACCGTGGTCCCCGAACATTAGCGCCCGACGCAGCAGTGCCAAGCCTTGTGAGCCCATGACGCCGTGCTGTGCAAGCGCTACCTCACCGCTCACGCGGCGCGAGTAGTTGCGCAGAATCTGCAGTTGGTCCGTCTCGAACAAGTCCAGCAGACGCACCTCGCCGCCCATACCATCCGGATACGGCTGGTTCAGGTTGAGGTCGAGGCGCTTTTTCGTGTGGCTCGGACCACCCGCGCTGTACTTGGTCATCATCAGGTTGACCTGTTCGCGGTTCATGCCCATCGCTTCCAGCGCACCGCGCACCATGTCGGCTGACTGCGGGTTGTGGATGTTCGCGGGAATCTCGTGCCCGCCCAGCGCGTTGACGCGGGCATGGTCGAGGTACTTGCGGGCAAGCTCCTGACTGAACGCGAGGTCGAAGCCCTCGTATTGCTGGAACTGCTCGGTCAGAAGGTTGATAAACGCACGCTGTTCGCTGTCCGTCATGGTCATCAAGCGTTCCTTGCTGATGACGTGCGTCATGTAGCCACGGGAGCTTTCCGGCAGGCGGGCGAATCCGACCGTCTTGGTCTGCACCTGTGCCACGCGCATGCGTTCGTAGCTCGCCTCGATGGCGTCAGCGGCACGCTGCACAGCGGGGTGCGCGTTGGTCTTGCCGCCCGTCCCGCGCCGCGCCTCGATCTCCTCAGCCACCAGCTTGTTGAAGGCTGGGTACAGGTCGCCGCCAACGAGGTTGTCCACCTTGGCCTTGACGCTGCTGTGTCCGTTGGCCTTGGCCCACGACGAGAACGCGCTCTCGAACTCGTTGATCGAGTTGCCGATGAACGTCTGCTCGTGCATGAACTTGGACAGGGCAGCAGTGCTGCGCCGGCCCACAGCACCCGTGGTGTTCTCCAGCAGCGTGCCCGCCACCATACGCGCCACAGGGTTCTGGCTCATGGCAAGCTGCATGCTCGTGCTGGTCAGGCTCTGGAACGCGCTGTTGTTCAGCAGGGTGTTCAGGCGACCCTCGTCCACCGGGTTGTTCGCCGCCCAGACCTCCGCCTTGCGGTAGATGTCCAGCACAGCCTTGAACTCGGCCTTCTCCATCGGCGTGGTCTGCGGCATCTTGTCGAGGCCGTACTTCGTGGCAAGCTGCCAGTCAGCAGCCGCAATGCGCGGCGCTGCGGGCGAGGTCATCTGCGGACCCTTGAAGCCGCCAGCAGGCATCGCCATCGCGCTCTCGGTAGGCATGACGCCATCGGCCTTGCCGACACCGGGTGCCACGTTACCGGGCACGGTTTCGAGAATCTCGTCGAAGAAGTCCTTGAAGGCAGTGCTCGGGGCCAGCAGGCCGTCGTCCTTCGCTTCCTTGAACAGGGACAAGAACATCTTAATCATGTCCTTGATGGCGAGCATTACTTGCTGAGGCACCGTCAGCTTGGACGAGCCCGGATTGATGACGTTGTCCTCGACGAACTTGACGAACTGCTCCGCAGAGAACTCATCGAAGTTGCCGAAGTACCGGGCGTAGTCCGCACCGGCAGAGGAGGACAGCAGTCCGCGCAGCGAGGTCGTAAGCTCGTCACCGTCGATCAGCGTGTCGCTTACGCGGCTGTCCCGGATCATCTGTCCGCTGATGGGACTGCGCTGCAGGTTGGCTACGCGGGCTTCACCGGGGCCGCGCTTGCTGTACTGCTGCGACCATGCGTCGAAGGCGTCCAGCATGCGCTGGCGGACCTCGGGGCTGGCCTTGAGCAGCCGGTGCGCGATGATGGCGTGGCCGAACTCGTGCGTAGCCGTGAGGCCGATGTCGCTGCCCTTCTGTAGGCCGATCAGGCTGAGCCTCTCGTTGACCCCGACGTGCAGGCCGCGCGTATTTGCAGCGGGCGTCTTGCCTGTCAGGTAGATGCTGACTTCCGGCATCAACTGCTGGCGCAGCTTCTCAACGGTCTCAGCAACCTTGCGGTACGCCGGGTCAGCTTCGATGCTCGGGTCGAGTCTCGTGCCATTGGTGCTAGTGAAGTCCTTGTGGTCAACCGTCACGCCGTACTGTTCAGCAAAGCCCACGGTCTGCCCGCGTGCCGCTTGCACTGCGCTGGGCTCGTTCCAGTAGGACTCGACAAAGTCGTTCACGCTGCCGAGGTAGTTGCGCTTCCCGTAGTTGGTGTACTCACCCGCGTCCTTGGAAGGCGCATCGAACAGGCTGAGGTCAACCTCGTTGGGGTCCACCTCGCGGGCTTCCACGCCACGCATCGCACTCTCCGTGGGTGCAGCCTCAGCCGCCACCTCGTCGAGGTTGATCGCGGGGATGCGATCCTCGTCAGCCGCCTGTGCCAATGCGCCGCGCACGCGGGCCTCGATCTCCGCCGTCTCAATGCGGCGCATCTCCTCCGAGATCGCCTTGGGCGTCGCGCCCTCACCGAGGTTGGTGATCGCCTGCGTGGCAATGCGGGTCTCGTTCTCCAGCACGTCCGTCAGCACCTTGGCCTTGGCGTTCTCGACAAGCTGCTGCGTCGCGCCGCGATACGCCAGCGTGCTGAACACTGCCGAGGGCAGCAGGCCCGTGACTGCCGCGAGGGCGTAGTCTCCGGTGCCGCGATACTCACCCAGCGCGTCGAGCATGGCCTCGTAGGCCACGTTACCGATCACGTTCTCCGCAGCCACTGAGGCAGCGGCAGCGCCTGCGCGGCCCTGCGAGATCAGACGTGCGCTACCGATACCGGCAACGCCCATCGTCTTCATCACGCCGTAGCCGACGAGGTAGTTCTGGTAGTCCAGCAAGCCGCCCGTGATCTGGGCAGCGAATGCCCAGCCAGCGCCGCGTGCGCCGATGGTCTTCTGGTTCTCGCGCTCGTCCATGATGTCCATGACCGTGCGCTGATAGTCCTTGTCGTTGATCGTGTCGCGCAGCTTCTCACGCTCAGCCTCCGAGAAGCCGCTCTCTAGCTTCGTCCAGTTGCGGGCGTAGTTCTGCAGCCACGCCTCGTCACGCTCACCGCGCTCCGGGGCGTCGCCCAGCAAGCGGGCAATTAGGCGGAACGCAGGCGTCTGTGCGCTGCGCAGCGAGGCGCTTACCTGATCGCCAAACGTAGTGCTGTCAGCCAGCTTCTGCTTGTCGGCTTCGGCTTGCTTGTCGAGAGCCTCGAAAGCTGCTCTCTGCGCTTGAGCAGCAGGAGCATACCCAGCGGTAGGAGTACCAATGAAGTCGGAAGCTGCCCGAAGTGACCCGCCACCGACAGCTTCCGTAGCTGCGGGGCGGGTTTCGTACGTGGCCTTGATGGACGCTGCTGATGCTGTCATCGGATCGAACATGGCGGCTTCTTGTGGCGCAGAGCCGAGCACCTTGTCCGCGTAGCTGCGGGTGCGAGGCCCCCACTGCTTCTCGTTGGAGCCCCCGTGGTACGCCAGCACCGACTTGCGTACGTCGCCGTAGCGCGTCATGTTCTCCTTGAGTTGGGCAGCGGTCATCGCCAGCCCGTCGTAGAAGTCCATCGGGTCCAGCTTCCTGCCGAAGCGCTGGGACCACGTCTCGGTGATGTAGTCCAGTTGCTGGAAGTGGCCCTTGGCCTCGCCCCACTTGGTGGGAGGGCCGATAAGGGTCGGGTGAGTGCCGCGCTTGGTCTCGGTGTTCCAGATACCGTCGATAACCTCGGGGCCTACTCCAGCCCATTCAGCGGCCCGCTTAATGGCCTCGTGTCGGGGAAGTCCCCTCAGTTGTTCGATGTTCATGTAGTTCCTTACTCAATTGTCATAGGCGCAGGGCGCGGAGGCTTGTCTCGGCGTGTGACTTTGCGGGTGTTCTTTTGCTCCAGCAACTTCTGTCGTTGGTCTTTGATGTCTTCGCTGCTGAACGTCGTGGTCTTGAACAGGCCGTCCTTGGTGTACACCACCTCGAACTGCGCCACCCCGCCCACGTCGTCAAGTCGGTAGATCACTGGGCGCTCGTCCGCACCGCGCTCTTTGAGCACTGCCGGCAGCGCAGCGTCCAGTTCGTTGTACGGCATGTCTGCCAGCTTGGTCAGAGGCACTTGTCCTCGCTTTCCCTTCCATGCGTAGCCGCCGTACACTTCGAGACCATTGGCCTGCGACACGGACATGGCACGTTTGGTCACTTCTTCGAGCCCAAGTTGCGGGGCGAGGCCTGCGTACAGTTCAACGACTCCCTCGACCTCGCGCTGCACAAGCTCAGCCGACGCTGCGTTAAGCTCGGGACCGAACTGCGCACGGTTGGCAAAGGGGTTCCAGCTTCCGCCGCTGCTGCTGCCCACGAGCTTGCGCACCATGGCCTTCTCGTCCTTGGTCAGAGCCTTGGGCTTGTTCGGGCCGAGCATGGCAGAGCGGTAGTTGGTCAGCGGCGACTCGGGGCTACCGCGCATGAGGATGTCGTAGGACTCCAGCCGTGCGTCCATTTCCGCGCCGAGGTAGTTCGTACGGGCCGCAGCGCTGTCCGGGTGCTTGCGTAGTTCGGACCACTTCTGGTAGGTCTGCAGGAAGGCGGGGCTCGGCTCCTCGCCGAGGTTGGTCACGCCGCTGGCCCACGCCTTCTTGAGCGTTGGGTTCGTGTAGCCGAACTTCGCGTTGTCGATCACCATGCGGGCCTGACGCTCACTGCCGTTGGGCATCGTCTTGAGCACGTTGAAGCTCTCGATGAAGGCGTCATTGGCGTCCTGCGTGCTCACGCCGCGATCCTCCATGACGAGGCCCAGAGTACCTTGCAGTGCTGCCTGCGAGAGGTTGGCCCGCTCGGCTTCCGGGTTGCGGCTGCTGCTACTGGCCGCACGCTGCTGCGCTGCGATCATGTTGTACACCGCCTGCACTGCCGAGCCCGCGCCGCGTGCGGCTTCGAGGTTGGAGATCAGCGCAGCGGGGTTGCCCGTCTCCATGCTGAACTCGCCGTTGAGGGTCTCAGCCCGCTGCAGGAACTGCTCAGCGCTGATACGCCCAGCCTGCGCTTCCTCCATCAGGAGGGCGGACTTGATGTTGTACGGTAGCGCGGCGGCACTGCGGGTGCGGTGCTCATTGGCCTGCTGCTGGATGTAGTTCTGCAGTTGGTTGCGCTTCTCAGGGCTCAGGCGCTCGAAGACGCCAGCCTCGCGCAGGATGCCTACGGTGTGCCAGTTGCCGGCCTCGGCTGCGCCGATCACACCGTCAACGACCATGCGCTCAGCCGCTACGTCGTCCATGCCGACAGGCGGGGTAAAGGCGGCGAACACGCGGTCCTGCACCGCCTTGCGGGTCTCCGGGCTGCTGATAGCAGGGTCCGGGTTGGACAGTACCTGTTGAGCTTCCGTTGCTGTGGCCGCGATGTTGTCTGCTGCTGTCTTGCGCAGCTTCTCTTGGCCCCACTTGTAGTGCTCTTTGGTCTGTTGCTCTATCAGCCCCGGCAGGCGCTTGAGCACCTCGGCTTTGAACTGCATGTCAGCAGCGGCGTCGCCCGTCAGCAGCTTGTCGGTGCTCTGTATGATAAGCTGCGGCAGCGCGTCGGGCGATACCTCGCGCAGTTTGCCCATGTTGAGTTGCTGCTCCGCTGCCCACTTAGAGGCGCGGGTGCTCACCTCGTACGAGCGTGCGCCCTCCACCATCGGCACATCGCCGAAGATTTTGGTGTACCAAGGCTGCTCATTGACGATGTCCACAAGGGCCTTGCCGCTTGCGGCCTGCTGTACGCCCTTGAGGAACTGCTCGTCGCGCCTCTTGTTGATCTGCTTGGCAACGAACTTCTCGCCCATCTTCATCAGCAGGGCGCTGGTCGCGTCTTCGTACGCAGGAATCTCCGTGCGCACGGTTGCGGTGACGCCAGCGGTCTGCCCACGCACACCGCCCTGCACAGCAACGGCTTGGCCAGCAGGGCCTGCCGAGGACTGCACCACGCCCGGGATGTTCAGCGCAAAGCTCGCGGGGCCGCGCTCCTCCGAGCCGGTCCCTTGTTCAGAATATCCATTCCAACCGGACATGGTGTCTCCTTACAGTTGAAGGGGGCGGAACGCTGCTGCGCTCTGCCGCCCAAGGTTTATGCCCCAATCGCGCAGCGAGTCGAGTGCCCCGTATGAGGTAGGCCCGATCACGCCGCTAAGCTGCGGCCCCATGTTTGCGCCCATGACAGCCTCGCTGCCTGTAGCCACAGACGGGTTACCGCCACCGCCGCTCACGTAGGCCATTGCTGCTCCCTTGAGGAAGTCGCCAGTCCACGACGTGGTGCTCTTGTCGATGTACTGATTCCAGTCTTCGCTGCGGTCCATGCCGTCGTTGAAGCTCGTCATGTCGAGGGAGGCCACAGCCTGCGGCATGATGCCGGTGATCTGCTTGACCTGCTCGTACGTGATCTGCTTCTCGCGCTTTTCCTGCAACCGCCGCTGACGCGCAGCCTTGAGGCTGGTGGTCAGCGCAAGCACGTCAGAGCTACCGCCAGCAGCGCCCGCGAAGGCGCTGTTTGCGGCCAGCGCACCGGCCACCTCAGCGCTTGCGAGTTGTCGCTCTACGCTGCTATCGACGTTGAAATCGTTGGTGCGGTAAAGCTCCTCCTGTGCGGAGTTGAAGACCTCGCCAGCGGCGTTCATGCGGCGCTTGTTGTTCTCGCTTTGCATGAAGCGGGCCAGCGAGCCTTGGGCCGCACGCTCTTCGTTCTTGCCCTCGCGGATCGTGTTGGCGGCTTGGGCTCGCGCAGTGCCGAGCACGTTGCCGGCGCGGTCTTGCATGCGGACCTTGTTCCCCTGCATCACTGCAAGGGTGCCCGCTACTACTAGATGCCACATACTTGCTCCTTATACACGGCGGGGATTGTAGAAGAACTGGCCGGTCCACTCAAGGCCCGTCACAGTCATGGGAAGCCAGTCCTTGGCCTCGATAGTCAGGTCGAACTCACGGACCTCGCGCCCAATGAACACAGGCACAGAGCCCGTACTCAGCGGCTGCTCGTCGAGCAGGTTGTTGCTTGCGCCCAGCACGCGGCCATTGAAGTCCAGAGCAACTTGGTTGTCGCCGTACTCCGTCTCGATGGTCGCCTTGATGCCCGTGGTCTCGCGGTAGGATATGTCCATGCGGGTCACGGTCAAGCGGCCCGCCACGATAGCCACGTCGTTTCTGTCGCGGATACGCGGGTTCGTCACGGTGAAGCCAGCAGGGAACTGGAAGCCAGTCCACAGCCCGTTGGTCCCGATGGTCGGGAACTCCGTCAGCATTTCCGTGACGCGGTCAAGCTCGCGCTCTCCCTGCAGGTACGAGTACACCGTGCTGTCGTAGGCGCTTGCTGCGTTCGGCGTGTCACCGTGCAGCGCCCGAGTGGGCGCACCAGACATCACCGCCGTGTAGGGCCGCAGGCTGTCGAGGAACGGGGTCGATGCCCGATTGCTCAGCAGCGAGAGCCTGTCCACCACGAGGTACGTGCGCAGCGTGCCGCTTGCGTCAGTCGCCGTGCGGGACCAGAACAGCAGCACCTGTCCTTGGAAGTAGGACATGCCCAGCAAGTCGCCGCATTCCGGTGCAAACGTCCACTTGCTCCACGCATCTTGGATGCGCTGCCTCCCACCTTGGATGTCAAGGTAGCGGAAGGTGTACACCGTGCGCGGGGCTTCCTCTGTCTGCACAAGCAGCATGCTCGGGCTCGTGGTCGCCAGCACGTTGCGGGGCCGTCCCGGCATGTACGTGTTAAGCTGGTTGCTTACGTCCGAACTGCGCGTCGTGTCGTCTAGGTCGCCTGTCTCCATTTGATACAGTCGGCTGTAGCCGTCGCTGTTCTGCAGGTAGAAGACGAGGTCACCCACCGCGACGGGCTCAGCGTCCGCTGCGTTGATGTGGGCGCTGGCCTGGATCACGCTGGTGGTCTTGGGCGTCACCGGCACGCGGCCATTGACGCTGTACTGCCGCTGGTCGCCGAACGTCAGCAAGCTCTTGTCGAGGATCACGCTGTGCCGGATGATGTCATCCTCGCCGCCCAGCGCGTACACCTCAGCGGGGTCGTCGTCCAGCACCGTCAGCACCGAGGTGCGGAAGAAGTTGAAGTAGTCCCCGATCTTGCTCATGCTGAGCACTGCGCCGCTGCCTACGACGAGGCGATCCTGCATCGTGCCAAGGAACGTGATCGTGCGCCCGATGAAGTACGGGGCCTTGTTGGTCTCTGCATCGCCCACGAGGCGCTCATTAAACGGCGGTACCGTGAGCCCCGTGCTTGCAGCCAGCAGGGCCGGGGTGGACGCAACGTGAAAGTTGCCGCCCTCGACCGTGCCCAGCATGAACCAGATGCCCGGGGTGAACGAGGTGGCCGTGCCCTCCTCCCACACCACTTGACCGTAGCCGGTAGCACCGGGCACGCGGGCGCGGGCCACGAGGTAGAACGCTGGGCTGTCATCAGCTGGCTGCACCTTCACGATCTTGCCGATCCGGTGCATGTTCGTGACTTGGTTGATGTCCGCGATCTGCTGATGTACAGCACGCACAAGGCTACCGTCGCCGTTGTCGGTGATGGTCAGGCCGGTGATCGTGGTGTTGTCGAACAAAAGGTGCGCGTCTTGTCGCGTCACGCCGGTCATGCCTGCTGCCACGAGGGCAAGGAGAAGCTGCTCCGCGATAGCGCTGGGCTGGATGGCCGCAGCCGAGGTGCCGATCCACTGCGTCACTGCCGTGTTGTAGGCGTTCGTGATGTCGTTGACCTTCTTCTGGTACTCGGGGTCCGAGGCCGCGATGCTGCTGGTATCGAGTGCGCCCGGGAAGCTGGACGAGGGCGTCATGTAGGTTGCCGTGATCGGCCCGCCTGCCGAGCGCTCAACCGTCACCGTGAACGTGCGGCTGTAGGCCCCGCCGCGAATCCAGATAGCAGCGAAGCGCGAGTTGCTGGTGGGGTTGTAGAGGTCAACCGGGGTGCCCTGTGCCGCGTGTGTACGGCTTGCCATGAGCACGTAGCGACCAACCTGAGTTATAGCAGAGACGCCAGCGGCAAGCATGCCTGCCACGGCTGTGTCGGCTCCGGGTGTGACCACGGGCACGTAGGTGCGGTCCGTGCGGTTGTAGCAGTACAGGCCCAGCAGGCTGCTGCCAGCGGGGCGTTCGCCCTTGCGGTACATCAGGGTGTACTGCTTGAGGCCCACGGTGAAGTCCCGCGTGCGCATCTGCCGATGGTCGGCCAGCGCGGCAGCGGCAGTACCTGCGAACAGCGGCTGCTCAAGCTCCATGACAGTACCGCGTCGGCGGGCAAGACCCGTCACCGGGTCGGACATCATGTTGATTTGCTCTGCGTGCTGCCCGTCCACACGCTGCTCGGGAATCTGTTGACTCACGCCACGGACGACTGAGGCAATCGAGCCGCTCACTTTAGCCATACGGGCTCCTTATCTGCGCCACCTCGTGCCGAAGTGTGCGCGGTTGTATTTCGAGAAGAGGGCCCACTTCAAGGGGCCGGGGCGGCGCAGCATGTTGGCCTGCACTTGGCGCGTGTGCTCCGCTTGGAACTTGGCCTTAGTGTCGGTTGCCTGCTTGATAAGACGCCGGGTCTTGGCGTCATCGCCGTCTATGGTGTTCTGGAAACGAAGCAGCGCCTCAGCCGCAATGTGTGCGCGGGCAATGTTGGGCAGTTCGTCGAAGGGGTAGTACACACAAAGCCTAACCTTGAGCGGCTCCGTGAATACGAAGGTGTTGTTCTTGAGGTCGTACAACTTGCGGCCTCGCTGCGCCACTTGGTAGCGGGAGGACAGGGAGTCCACAGACACCGTGTTGTCGGGCAGCATGAGGAAGCCGGTATCGACTTGGGGGATAAGCTCGCGGTCCTCGGTGTTGAACCACCAGCGATCAGATTGGATTTCGCCGCTCGTCGTGTCCAGCACGTTGAGGGCCTTGGGGACCATCGGGTGGAAGGAGTCCAAGTCGTTGACTGGAGACTCACCCAGCAGACCCAGCATGTCATTGACTGCG
>Ga0315901_10007408_pt1 | contig 12951 bp, 9 predicted proteins | sample LakEriMetagenome_10_FD_203761 | JGI IMG/M metagenome (GOLD analysis project Ga0315901, IMG submission 203761) | Freshwater fungal communities from buoy surface, Lake Erie, Ohio, United States - Buoy 2 MA116 | ecosystem: Environmental > Aquatic > Freshwater > Lake | place: USA: Lake Erie, Ohio... | reverse complement strand
TCGGTCACGTGGATCTGGAAGCAACCAGCAGTGACGACAATGGAATCGAAGCGACAGTCTTAAGATCCCGTCCAACGCAGTTCCGCCCATCCGGGCCCCAGAACTTGGCGGCCGATATGACCACTGTCGTCCCAGCAGGCGGGAATCCATGGACAGCTCCTGCAGCAAGTCTGACCGACTGGCAGTCGCTTCTGGACGGTCGCGACATGGCCAACAATGACATCGACTTCCATACCCGGAACCGGATTCTGGCCAAGGCAACGAACAACAGTACGACCAAGAGTCACGTGTTCTTTGTCTGGGTGGCAGTGGGGTACTTTGAGGCTCACGAGACCACCGTCAACGGAGCCAAGCTACCTCAGATTGGAGCTCGGATCACCGATCTGCCAATTCATCGTGTGTTCAGTGTCGTAGATATGACGCGTCTGGAGGATGCGTATGACCCGTACAACCGCACGTTCGACTACAGCAAGTTCGTGATCCATCGAAAACGCCTCCGCTAGCCGCTTTTGGTCCGGGATTTGCGTAATCCTGGTCAGGAAAACGGCAGCGGGAAGGGATTCCTGGTCGATCTCTGCACGGAACTGCACAAAACAGCCTTTTCACCGCCCCCAACACGTCGCATAATGGAGAGTCAAGCATCGGACTGCTGCGAAACGCAACACCTTGGTCCGCTGTGAAACTCTCCATCGTCCGAATTCACCACAATTCAACTGTCCAGGCCGGGAGGTGAAACCGGCCCGCCGTCTCAGTGGACTTCCCAGTCTGCAGCGGCGATCCTGACGATGTGTTGTCGTCAGGTCCAATTCACCCCTCACCCGGCAGCCTGGAGTCTCCCATGAACGTCCGCCGCCCGCTATTCCGTCAGCCGCAGCGTCGCGGCTTTACCCTGATCGAACTCCTCGTCGTGATCTCAATCATCGCGACGCTGGCCGCGCTGGTTCTGCCCGCCGTGCAGAACGCCCGCGCCACCGCCCGCCGCACCCAGTGCCAGAGCAACTTGCGTAACGTCGGTCTGGCCATCCAGTCCTACGCGACAGCTCACAAGGGGCAGGTCCCGCCTCTCACCGGTGGGTTCAATATCAATTTTGGCACGACGGCAACCCCGACATTGGGCCCTGCGACGTGGGGAGTACATTTGCTCCCGTACTTGGAACAACAGTCCTTGTTCGACCGCCTGCAGGTTTCTACCAACGATTCCGGGATGGGAGCCAATTCGACAGATCTTCTGTCGATGATCGCAATCGAAGCGTACATTTGTCCTGACGATCAAAACGGTGGTCCGGGATCAATGTCTTTCGTCGCCAATGCAGGCTACATCGCCAATGACTTGTGGGATGACGCCAATAGTCAGGTTCATTCTGTGGGTCTCTACGACTTCGACTTTAACACAGCCGGTGTCAAGAACGCGGACGACAATCAGGTCGCAGCTTCTTCAGGTGTGTTCTGGCGCGAAGTGAACAACGGAGGTCAGGTCAGCACCCTTGATCGCATCAGCTCCGCTGACGGGACGTCTCAGACGGTTCTGCTGTCTGAGAACATTAACACCCGGAACTACGTAATCGGTAGCGGCGTTCCTGGCGGATGGGTTTCGCCTTATCAGGGCGAGAACTCGTTCGGAATTGCAATCGCTGCTACAACTGCAGCTGGGACATCGACGGTGTCGGACTATAACACTCCTGGTGGAATTGGAATCGACAGTGGAGCATCAGGAGCGTCAAAAGCTCGCGGTCTGATTCTGAATGCGAACGCGATTGCCGATACCGGCAACGGTCCAGCTTGCAAGATCAACTCGAACCTGCAGACCGCAGGCGATGGGGCAAGTCCACGTCCAGCATCGCTGCACCCAGGTGTGGTCAACATGGCCTTCGCTGACGGTTCGTGCAAGGTGATCAGCCAGAACATCGACGAAAGCGTCTACTGTCGCCTGCTGACCCCAATCGGCAACCGTCACGGTCAGGACATTCTGAGCAGCTCCAGCTTCTAGTCTGGAATTGCCAGTTCGAACCTCAAACCGCCGCTGGGCAGCCAGCGGCGGTTTTTTTGCTTCCAGTAGCCGCGTTCGCCAGAACGTGGGAACCGGGTGTCTCACCCACGTTCTGGCGAACGTGGCTACTTGCCGGGCTGCTTCTGCAACACCAGCGTCGACTGGACCGTCAGATCCACCAGCAGCTTCCGGATATTGAACTCCCCGCTGCGAAAGGCCTCGGTCCGCTGGACCAGGAACTCGTTCCCGAAGGCCCGCACTGGCTGCTTGGCCAGATGATGGAACAACTGCTCAACGAAGGCCTCATGGCACTCCGGGCTGGCGATCAGATAGCTGGCGAACTCCTTCGGAGTCGCGAACTTCGCCTCGTCCCCGCTGCGGCTGATGTAGCTGCCCGAAGCATCGATCGGCTTCCCCTGCTCCTCAGTTCGGAAGCGACCGATCGCGTCGAAGTTCTCCAGTGTGAACCCCAGGGGGTTGACCATCGCGTGACAGGTCTGGCATGCCTGCGGGCTGGTCTGGATCGCCACTCGCTCTCGAGTCGTCAGCTCTGGATTCAGGTCCGGAGCCAGTGGAGCCACAGCCACCGGTGGAGCCTTTAGCCTCCGCCCCAGCAGCCCGCGTGAGACCCAAACTCCACGATGAATCGGGGAGCTGTTCCGCTCGTAAGCCAGACAGGCCAGCAGCAGCGGATGCGAGAGAATCCCCGCCCGCGACTGCGCGGGGAGCGATACCGGCTGAAAAGCCGCATCCGACGCCAGATCGGCTCCATACACCGCCGCCAGCCGCCCATTGAGGTAGAGCTGGTCCGAGGACAACAGCTCACGGAAATCGCCGGAGCGTTTCCAGATCACCTCATCGACAAACAGATCGAGTGATGTCCGCAAGTCCGATGCAATCTCGGGCGTGAACTGCGGGAACACCTGCGGGTCTTTGCTGAGCTCCTGATGGTGGTCCAGCCGCAGCCACCGCACGATGAAGTCGCTGACTTTCGCGCGGGCCTTGGGCGATTGCAGCATTCGCTCGGCCTGACGAGTCAACTGGTCAGCAGTCTTGAGCTGTCCTCGCCCGGCGGCATCAAGCAGCTGTTGATCGGGGATCGAATCCCACAGCGTGAACGCCAGCCAGCTGGCGGCGTCAAAGTCATCGAACGGCCCCTGGTTCACTTCCCGATAGAGGAACCGTGGCGACTGCAGGATCATCGTGATCGCGCGGCGGGTGGCTGTGTCAACATCGACCCCTTCGGCGAAATGCCGTGTCACGTAGAACTGTCTCTCAGCGTCGTCGATCGGCCGCCGGACAGCTCGCGTGGCAAACTTGGCGCAGAACTCCTGGACCTTCTGCGAGCGATCACCATCTTCCGGCTTGGACTTGCTCAAGCGGTCGAGATCCCGCACGACGGTCGCGGCCGTTTCCAGGGCTGCAGCTGTGGTGGCCTCGTACCACTCCTTAGAGACCGCGCTGCCGCGATCGTACCCCCGGCTGCGGTCATCAGGCGGAAACGGTGTGTTCAGTACAAACGACCGGGGGCTCCACTGCGGGGAGAGATATCGCTGCGGGATCACTTCCACGGGACGATGCGGCAGCTTCCACTTGAGGCGGATCGAGGCAGTCTTCTCCTTGGCCTTGAAGAACTCCAGCCGCAGACGATAAGCCCGCCCGGCCAGCAGCCGCATTGAACCGGTGTACTCCTTCTGGTCGCCCGACCGAACCGACGCGTCAATGAACGGTGTCTCTTCATCGTTCAGAAAGAACCGCCCGCCGTTTTCAGTTTCAACGATAAAGTCGTAGATGCCTGACTCGGGGGCCAGCAGCGAGCCTTCCCACTCGATCGAGAACTCCTCCTTGTTGTCGACCAGCGGATCGGGGGTTCCCTCGGCATACTGGAAGTCGATCTGACTGTCATTGCGTTCAATGACGCGCGACTCTTTGCGGCGGCGGCGTTCCTTGTAGTACTCGGCCTTCAGCCCGCGCGACTCATCGAGTGTGCTCTCCCCATAAAAGCTCTGGAGGATATCCGTGATTGCGTTCTCGTGCTGGCGAACGGTCAGATGCGACAGCTCCACCCGCGCCGGACGGTTCCGTTCCTGCGCAATGATCGAGTAGAAGGCCTCATGGATATACGCAGCCACCTTTTCGGCATCGGCCCCGACGCACTTGGTGGGATCGTCTTCGGGCATCGTCTCGTCGATGAGAGCAGTCAGCTCCTTGAGCGACCGATCCCCGATCAGCTGAGCCGGAACCTTTTCGGTGCCTTCCCCATGGACTCCGTGACAACGGGCACACTGCTGCTTGTAGAGCTGTTCGCCGCTTGTTTCATCGGCGAACAGCGGACCAGTGATCAGGCCCGAGAGTGCCAGAAAGGCCAGTCGACTTCGCATGGAGGGGCTCCGAGGAAGCAGGGTGGGGGGACCTCCATATTCGCCGCGAGTGACGGCAGATTCAAGGTGTGCACGTGTGCAATCCCAACGACTTGGGGGCCGCAGGAAGGGCTGGCCTACGCGGATCGGCCTGACTGAACCTGCAGCACGGGCTGTGCCCGCTCACCACTGCACAGCACCACCAGCAGGTTGGACACGAGCTGGTCCCGGTTTGTGGCGTCGAGTTCGAACCCCTCTGCCTGCAGTTGACCGACCGCATCGCGGACGATCTGCACGGCTCCGTCGACAATCGTTTTGCGGGCGTCGATCAGAGCCATTGCCTGTTGCCGCATCAGCATCGACTGCGCGATCTCCGGAGCGTAGGTCAGATCGTTGAGGCGGAATCCCAGCACCTTGACCCCGGCGGCCATGATCGCCTCCTGCAATTCATCGACGAAGGCCTGCGTGACGACTTCGCTCTCTTTCTTCAGGCACGGAATCTGATCGTCGGCGGACTCGTAGGGGAACTTGGAGCTGACACGCTTGATGATCGCTCCCGCCTGATTACTGAGGAAGCGGTGATAGTCTTCGACTTGCAACGCAGCCTTGTAGGTATCGTCCACACTGTACAGCACGATCGCGCTGATCTCGATCGGGTTCCCGTTCTTTTCGACGACGGTCGTCTTGGGGATCTCCAACGTCGCATCGCGGGTCGAGATCCGGTGCAGGGTTCGACCGACCGGATGAATCCAGCGGATCCCCTGAGTCTTGAGCGTCGTGACGTACTTGCCGAAGCGGAGTACAACGATCTCCTCGCGGGGGTTCAGGATGAAAAAGCCGGCCAGCAGAATCGGTGGAAAGCAGATCGAAACTGCAATCACCAGCAAAAGCTCAAGTCCGCCCTGGGGCTCGTCACGATGGGAAATTGGCTCGTTCATGGAAAACTCCTGGGTGGAGGTGATTGCGTGAGCGGATTGTCGATTGGACACTCCAGTTCTCAACGTAACGGAAAGCCATTCGGATCATCGGATTCTTTTGATCTACTCCGAAGGTTCTTGCGTACTGTGGAACGAACCATCTGCCCCGAGAGATCCACCCCGAGAAATCCGATCAGAGACGAAAATGACCACTCCCACAGAGAGCCCGGAACCGGAAACCCCTCGCCGTCGAACGTGGACGATTTCTCGTATCTTGGGGCTACTGACTCTGATCGCTCTCCTGACGGGCGGGACTCTGTGGTGGTGGTCCACGCGCGGGGTGCAGCCTCAACTCGCCGCGATGCGGGCCAAGGGCCTGCCGACCAAGGCCAGTGAGATCAACGCCTTCCATGTGGTCCCGGCGGGAGTCGCGGACTGCACGCAGGCTTGGATCGCAGTGGGCATGTCTGCCGAAACAGCTTTGAATACAGAGGCGGCCAGAGTCCTGCCGATCATTGGTAAAGATTGTGCCGATTGCGAAATCCCACCCCCGGGTGAGCCCTGGGACAAGCGCGAAGCTGTCGAGAAGTTTCTGAGTGATAACGCGGCGTTGATCGAGTCGATCCGCCAGGCTGCGGCCATTGGCGGTCAGGTCCGGTTTCCGGTCGACTACAGTGCCGGCTTCATGGCCGATCTTCGGGATACACAGCGAATGCGTGGAATCTCGCGGATTCTTCAGCTGGACGCTCAGGCCAGCGCCCACCGTGGTGATGATCAGCGTGCTCTGAAGGACATTCATGACCAGCTGACCTTGTCCGAGGCACTGCGAGGTGAGCCCACGATTATCTCGCAATTGGTCCGACAAGCGATCCACGGAAACGCCCTGTCTCTTATCGAGAAGCTGGCACCGGATCTCGACTGGTCGGATGAAGAACTGCGGGGCTTGCAGGATCGCTTGTCTGCGATGACCTTTGAACACGGTATCCAACGGGCCCTGGCCGGGGAGACTGCTTTCATTCTCGAACAGATGAATCAGGTTCCACTGGGCCCGTTACGGGGAACGAATCAGGCTCTCCTGCTCGACCTCATGGACGAGACGACCGAAGCGTTTAATCACCCCTGGCCCGAACCGCTCCAGCGACAGTCGGCAGCTCTCGCGAGACTGAATCAGAAGATCGGCACATCATTCCTGTCAAAACGTTATGCCATGTTGAGTATGCATACGCCCGCTCTGGAACAAATCGGGAATGCGACGGGCCGTCAAGTCGCGAAGCAGCGCATGGCCACGATTGCTTTGGCGTGTTACCGGCACCATCGTCTGCATGGGACGTGGCCTGAATCACCAGACAAGATTGACCCGAAGCTGCTGGGTGAACTTCGAGACGTTTTGACCGATCCGTTCACCGGTCAGCCGTTCCTGCTCCGCCGGGATGAGACCGGATGGTCGATCTATAGTGTGGGTCAAGATGGGAAGGATGACCAGGGGGACGAGAAGGTGGACCTTCCATTCCGAGTCAAGCTTACCCGTCCGTGACCGCTACCGACTGGGCCTGGAGCTCCTCAGCCAGCTCCGGATTCTGCGAGACCACATTGAGCAGGTCCCAGGCATCATGCGGCTTGAGTGTCAGCCACTCATACGGCTCCGCGTCCGCGTGACCCGGTCGCCCCACCCACTGAGCGGCCGGGGTCCGAACCAACGTTTCCCCCGTGGAGCTTCGAACGATCACGCAGTCTCGACCAGGTTGCTGATGCTGAGCGACTTTCAGCAGATTCTGGCCCGCAGCTGAACCCTCGCCCGGATTCAGCCAGTCCTCGATGGTCGTCCAGATGTCGGTCGTCTGGACCAGTTCCTGGACAGTGGCTCCTGCGGCATCCCGGTCGGCAGTCGCAGCCAGTCCGACTCCCGGCTGCACGAAGAGCGGCACCTGGACTCTCTCCGTGTGCAGTGCGACCGGACGCTGCGTCGGCCAGGCGAACGGGAGCTCATCCCCCTGCAGCCCGGCAACGATCAGCAAGCTGTCGGGCCGCGCATGCCGCTGGTACTCCCGAATCAGTCGGCCAATTCGCTCGTCCAGCTTTTCCACACAGGTCTGATAAAGCGCAATGCTCAGCCGATCGGCATCGCGGTCCAGCTTCTCGGGTCGCCGGGTGCGGGAGAAATGCCCCTCCGCAGCCAGCTCCTGGACCGCGATCTGAGCCGTCATCTCGGGGGACTCATCAGCCAGCAGATCGTTCCATGTGGTTCGCAGCTGATGCGCGACCGCCTCTTCCCACCCCGTGTGGGTCGGAATCCAGGGGTCCGGGATGCCGATCCCTCGAATCCAGAGACATTCCGACTTCGAGGAACTCAAGGTCGCGCGAATCGCCTCGGTCGCCCGGTGAATCCAGTCTTTCGGAGACTCATCGATCTGCTGCTGCACACATTGGATCGATGTCAGACTCTCAGGTCGCGAGGCGAACCACTCGTCGGCGGGCGAAGCTCCCGCTGGAGGCACCGCATGACAGAGTGCATTGTGGAACACGGCCGCCCGGGTCGCGAGTTGATCGAAAGCCGAAGTGCGACCGCTGTACTGGCCGTATGGGCTCAGTCGGCTGGTGGCAAGATGGTCGAAAGTGATGAGGACTGTGGGCACAGAAATGGGACAAGCCGGGATCGACAAGGATGATCCGCAGATTACGCAGAATCTACGGGTTTGTGGATGGCTGCGAGCTGGGTTTGGCGGGAAGCGGCTCAATCAGGGCCACTCGCAGGTCCATCACGTTGGTGTGAGTCGGTCCGGTTTTGAGCAGCCCGCCGGTCCTTTCAAAGAACTCGTAACTGTTGTGCCGATCGAGAAAGGGGCGAGGTTCGAGGTTCTGAGACTTCGAGCTCTGAATCACCTGTTCGTCCGCAATCGCCCCGGCAGCATCGGTCGGCCCGTCCTCGCCATCGGTGCCTCCCGAGAGAATCGTGATTCCGCGCGCCGGTGCCTCCATCAGCCGACACATTGCTGCCAAGGCCAGTTCCTGGTTGCGACCACCCTTCTGCGGACCGGGACGTTTTTCCACTCGTACGACCGGCTCGCCGCCGCTAATCAGGCATAGCGGAGCTGGGATCTGGGGCTGGAGTTCCAGGCACCGGTCGGCGAGCTCTCGTCCGACTTCACGGGCCTGACCGGCCAGACCAATGCCAGTGACTTGTACGGTCAGACCACGCTCGCGGGCAGCTCGTTCGGCCGCGCGCACAGCTGTCTCGTTGTTACCAATGACAGCGACATGGCGCTGCGCTGTGACTGCCTGACGCGGCCCCGATCTGCTTCCTCGAAGTTGCAATTGAAGGGCTTCGACCACGGTCGAGGGGATTCCTTCCAACCCGGGCGCGTAGCGTTGCAGCAGCTCCCAGGCTCGCTGCGGCTCCGCAGGAAAGTCGATCGTCGGCCCGCTGGCGATCACTTCCAGCGGGTCTCCAATCACATCAGAGATTACCAGCGTGATCAACCACTGAGCCCGGCAGGCCCTGGCGAGGCCACCGCCCTTGATCCGCGACAGCTGGCGCCGCACGCAGTTCAAGTCCTCGATTCCCGCTCCACTGAGCGACATCCGGCGGATGGTGGTGGCCTTGTCCTCCAGGGAGACTCCCTCAGTGGGGGCGGGCAACAGAGCACTGCCGCCGCCGGAGATCAGTACCAGACACAGGTCGCCCGGCCCCAGAGCCGAAACTCGCCGCAGAATCTCTTCGGCACCAGCGACACCAGCGGGCGTTGGTTCATTCAGTCCCGCTGGCCGGGCCGGGTGGAGGGTGATCGATCGCAGCGGACGAACACAGTCGGCCGGTACATTGACCCATCCGGAGAGTGGGACGGGGATCGCGGACAGCGAGTTTTCCACCCCGGCAGCCATTCCCGCCCCGGCCTTGCCGGCTCCCACGACTTCAATCCGCCGCAGCTGGTCCCGGGGGATGGAAACTCCGGCGATTGTCAGTGCATCCGCGGTGATGGAGATCGACTGCTCCACGAGAATCCGCGAATCAACAGCTTGTACACCAGCCCGCCAGATCGATTCCACGATGTCGCGCGAGGTGTTCATTGTGAGGCTCCCGGAGTGATGACTGCACGCATGCTACCGGGACGGGTGGTTGCAGGTGAAACCCATGAGTCTTGCGTTTTTGCACCGGACGAGCCACTTCTACCCATTGACGCTCTCATTGCCGCGCGTAAACTTCACCGTCCCTTGGACTTCGTATGAGGTTTCGCACGCTGTTTGACTGATTGGCCCCCTGATTCATGGCTCGTGATTCGCTGCCCTCGAAACTCACTGGACTTCTAAAAGCGGCAGCCGCTCTGGCGGCGGAAACCGAGGCGAAGAACGTACTTGTGCTGGCAGACGTGCCTTACGACTGGGACGCCATTGCCAAGATCCTGAACCCGTTTCGATTGATAGTGGCATCTCATAAGTCCGAAGTGCAGCAATCGTGTTTGGATGAGAAAGTCACGCTGGTTCCGCTGATTCATGAGCCGCATACGCGTCAGGTTCAAGTCAGCCAGGCCCTCCTGGAAGCGATCGCCGACAACCTGGTGCATACCGGTGATCAGGTCGTGGTGGTCTACACCGCGTTCGACCGTGAACATATCGACACTGTCAGCGTGATTCGCATGTCCGAACGGCTGGCCCGCTTGACAACCCGCGACTTGCAGCGACTGGAGACGCAAGTACCGCTCGAGACATTGAGACGGGTCGTGGATCTGGCTGTGGAGATCGGTCGCGAGGGCCGCGAGAACCACAAGGTGGGAACGCTGTTCGTCGTCGGACAACACCGCAAGGTGATGGAGATGTCTCACGAAGGCGTCCACGACCCCTTCCGAGGCTACGCCGCCAAAGAGCGGATGATCACGAACGCGCGTGTTCGTGAGAGCGTCAAAGAGCTAGCCCAGATCGACGGAGCGTTTGTGATCTCGGCCGAGGGTGTTGTGATTGCGGGCGGCCGGATTCTGGATGCCGCCGCCGAGGACATTACCCTCTCTAAGGGCCTGGGGGCCCGGCACTGGGCCGCAGCTGGGATCTCCAAGGCGACGAAAGCGATCGCGATCGCCGTCTCGGAGTCGACCGGGACCGTGCGGATCTTTCAGGACGGCTGTGTCGTGCTGAGAATCGAGCCGATGGATCAGGCGATGAAGTGGCACGAAGTGGCCACCGAGCCTCCCGACGAGTAAGGCTGCAGTGATTATCGAATCCCCAGCGGGCCGCTCAACTCCAGCAACTGTTTCGAGATGTCCACCAGCACTGGTCCTCGATCTGTTTGCACATTCCGTACTGGAATTGATCGAAATCCGCTCCGGCAAACCCCTCCTGAGATACGCTGAAAATCAACCTCATCGTCTTGCATTCCCATGTTGCAGAGTATGCGAAGCAATTCCAGCACTGGCTTGCTTTGTCGTGGTGGCAAAGGCAGATCGTGTGTCCACCGAGGTTTCCTGCGATTCAAGACATCGAGTCCGAGTCCTTCAGGACACCGAACGCGTAAATCCGAATTCGAACACATCGCCACAAAAGTACGCGACAAGGTTTTCGAGTTCGAGCTCCCCCGGTTGCATTCGTCGGCGAGTTCAATTCGAAAAAACCTGACTGGAAGATGTTCCTGTTGGCCTCCATGCAGCACGGGCGGTTCGAAGAGGGGCAGTTGAGCTATCCAGTCGACCAGTACCTGTTTGTATTCGTGGGGGGCACAAGCCACGTCCAAGTCTGGTCGCCATGCCCAAGCTCTGGCTGGCGGACAAGCCGACGTGGGGCCGGATCTGGCCGGGGAAGTGGGCGGAATACAAGACAGCCGGGAAGATGATGCAGGTCGACCTAAAAGCCGCTGGTGTGGAGTACATCGACGCCCACGGCCTCTACGCCGACTTCCACGCGCTGCGGCACACGTTCATCAATCTGAAAATGTCACGACTCAAGTCTCAATGTTGACACCGAGTGCTTTGATCCGCGATGCGAGCGTCGTGGGCTTGATGCCCAGCTGAGCCGCCGCCCCATCAGGCCCGTAGATCTTCCCCTTGGAGGCCTTGAGGGCGAGGCGGATGTTTTGGGCTTCGAATTCACGCATTTCGCTTTCGGTCAGAATGCGTTCGGTCGCGGAGCTCGCGGGTGGTTGCCCGGTCTTCTTCGGGGAGTCCTTGGCGAGCTCGATCCAAAGCTTGCCATCCGAGGCTCCGATCGTCGCTCGTTCCAGGACGTGTTGCAGCTCACGGACGTTGCCGGGCCAGCCGTAGTTCTGGAGCTGTTGGACGTTCGCCAGCGTGAGTCGCAAGCGTCGGTGCCCCAACTTGCGAGCGAGGCGTTCGAGGAACTGTTCGGCGAGCAGCGGAATGTCCTCGATGCGGTTGCGGAGTGGCGGAATCTCGATCGGGAACACGCTCAGGCGGTAGTACAAATCCTGGCGGAAGCGCCCGGCGTCGGACTCTTCTCGCAGCTTGCGGTTCGTCGCGGAGATCACTCGGACATCCACTCGACGAGTGCGTTCATCCCCAACCCGTTCGAGCTCACCCTCTTGCAGAACCCGGAGTAGTTTCGCTTGCAGATCGAGTGGGATCTCGCCGATCTCATCCAGGAACAGCGTTCCTCCATCGGCCAGTTCGAACCGACCGGTCCGATCTCGCAGGGCCCCCGTGAATGAACCTTTGGCATGGCCAAAGAACTCGCTCTCATAGAGTTCTCGCGGGACCGCAGCGCAGTTCACCTTGATGAACGGCTTGTCCGCGCGGCGGCTGCGACGATGCAGTTCGCGAGCCACCAGTTCCTTTCCGGTGCCGCTCTCTCCGAGAATCAGGACGGAGGAATCGGTGGGAGCGACCAGATCGATCTGCCTGGCCACAGCTTGCAAGGCGGGGCTTTGCCCCACGAGTTCCCCATACGAGGAGCTCTCCTGTGCTTCCTCTCGCAGGTACTCATTCTCCAGCTCAAGTCGACGCTTGAGCGACTCGATCTCATCAAGAGCCCGAGCATTGGCAATCGCAGCTGCCAGATGATCGGCGATCATCCGCAGCCACTCGAAGCATGACTCACCGGGTTGCTGTCGAGAGAAGAGTCCGAGAACACCGAGAACCTGTCCCCGATGCACCAGCGGGTGCCCCGCGAATGAAGTGATCTGCTGTTCGCGAACCCATTCCGGTCGCGCGATCCAGTTGCAGTCGCCCGAGACATCGCGGACTTCCAGTGACTGACCGTTCTGGGCAATCGTCCCAATCTTGCGGACACCAATCGGGAATCGGCGAAAGACGCCATTGAGCCGGTCCCACGATTCGCTCGCGGGATCGAGCGGGTGACCGGCGCTGGCGACCAGATGCAGACACCGATCCTGGGCAGGACACTCCGCGGCGAAGTGGCACTTCGCGCAGTCTCCCGGCAGCGGCGGCTGGACCAGCCAGATCCGTGCCAGCGCCACAGCGGGTCCTTCGGCCAGGCGCCTGACCGCCAACGGCAACAGTTCGGGCAGATGGTGCTGCCCCGCCAGTTCGAGCAGGATCAGCCGCGGGTCGCCGAGGATCGCGGGAGATTGAAAGGTGGTCGTCACGCCTTGAAGTATAACGAGAAATCGTTGATTGAGACGATATATCGTCACACAACGAAATACCGTTGATCAAGAATTCTGCTTATATGTTCCACAAGTTACTTATGGGTAAGGACTTAAGAAAAACCAAGAAAACTGGCACAAGAC
>Ga0315901_10007406_pt1 | contig 12951 bp, 10 predicted proteins | sample LakEriMetagenome_10_FD_203761 | JGI IMG/M metagenome (GOLD analysis project Ga0315901, IMG submission 203761) | Freshwater fungal communities from buoy surface, Lake Erie, Ohio, United States - Buoy 2 MA116 | ecosystem: Environmental > Aquatic > Freshwater > Lake | place: USA: Lake Erie, Ohio... | reverse complement strand
GATGGAATATCGAGCTCAAAATTCGCATCTGAAAGACGTGCAGCAGCACTCTGCAAGAGGGAAAGCATCTCCTTCACGACATCTGCCAAGCTTTGACACGTCTCTGTTGACAGCTTGGTTTCTCCAAAAGAATCAAGAAGAGTACGAGCACTCTTCAACTTATCAGTTGTTTGTGTAATAGAATCGCGCAAACTGGTTTCAATCTCGTTAGACATTTAATAGAGGGTATTAGCCTTTAAGCATTAATAATGGTCAAGTCCGTGTTTAAGTTTGCCTTCAACTGTAATAGCTTAAATGGCGTAAACTCCCGCATTCCAATTCGTTCTCTTTCACTCACTTGAAACACACCTCTATACGAGAGTACATCTGCAACGATTGGAATCATCTCCACAAAATCATCCTGTGAAATGTCCTTAATCTCCTTTCTACACGCGTGGAGTCTTTTTTCGTTTAGAAAAATCTCATTATCAAGGGACTTGATGTGCATATCAACCTCTTGGCTCTCAAGCAGATGCCTCTTAAAGTCCTCTTCAAATTTGGGGTCGTTAAGGCTTTGAAAAAAGTAGTAGACAAGAATGTTGTTCTTAAACTTCAACTTGGGTAAAGTTTTTCGAGTCTTACGCGTAGGAGGTTTGACGTAGTTTTTAGACTGTGTCAAATAATCTACTAAATCTTTGGGTGTCATATCCAAGCCAAACTTGTCGAGTGAGCAAAGCGTTGAAAACGACGAGTGGGTGTAGATGAAGTGTCGCATCTTTGGAAATGACGACAGTTTCCGAGGAAGCACACGAGAATGTGCAAAAAAGTTGACAAGGTTGACAAGGGCATCTTCGTCTTTACGATTAAGATGAGTTTCCTTCACAACCGTTGCTATGGAAGAGAATACGATACACAAGACATCGTGTATCGAACACATCGCATACGGGTTCACCAAACCGTGATGAGCGTTGTTGTGAACAATGTGCGACTTGCCGTAATCGATGATAGTAGGAGTGCCCTTATCACTTATCATTACGTTCCATGGAAAAAGGTCGTTGTGAACAAACCCACACTTGTCTTGAGCTTTTTGCAACGCATCGCACAGCTGTAAAAGGATGTTGATAAATTTGTTGTAATCAAATTCGGTTTTCAACCATTCAAATAAAGTTTTTCCAGAACATTTTTTGTATACAACATACTCTCCGTCCATACCAACGACTTCACAAAAGTTTTCTAATCCCCTGAGACCGTTTTGAAAGATAAACACATCTCTGAGAATCTCGTTTACGCTTTGCTTTACGCTCTTCTTAAACACGTAGTCACCGGCTTCAAACACCTCTGTGTTTTTGGTTTTAACAATGAGGGTCTTTTCAACTGTTAAATCAACTTTGCAATTTCTGACAACCCAATCAACTTCGCGTTGTAGCTGAATAGACAATGGCGACTTTTCGGGATAGAGATAAGTTCCTACACATTTTTTCGTTTCATAAAGCAGATGCTGAAGGTAATTAAAAATTCCATCTTTTTGTAGATACTTCTTGAAAAAAAGCAGAGCATTCTTGGCAATCTCTCTGCACTTGTCATCGTTTTTCTTACACCACTTAATTTTTTCGATGAGATCTGAAAGGTCTCGTTTGACAGGAACGTAGTGAACAAACGGCTTTAGGAGTTGCATAAACCACAGCGAGTATTCCGACTCAACCAAAAGAATAGTAGAACCCATCGACAACTCCAGAGAAAGACGAAACGCCGAGACGTGTCCTTGTATGTGTACGATGTACTTGTACTCTGATTGTTGTTCGGGAGTAAGCTTTGGAATAAGGGCAAACGTCAACGATTTCACGTCTATCGTTTGAAGATACCTTTCGCCTTGTATCTTCCGGGGTCTGAGATTCCAGTCTGTGATTCCAGCATCCAAAAACGGCAAATCGTCAAACGGGTCCACTTCACCCAAGCTCGACATATGTGCAACCTTCAATCGCGGATTTGTCTCGACAGTTGTCCCCACACCCGTCGAGCCACCTCGAAACACTGCGATGGGTTTCTTAGCATTCCAAGGGGTATCAAAGTCCTTTTTGTACTGCCGATTTTGTGTCTTCTCGAAAAAGGCACCTTCGTAGGACTTCACCCTCGCCCAGTCGTCTATCGTAGGAATGGCAATGTCTGAAAAGTTACGGCAGGTCACGGAAGAGAGAATGGGGAAGTGCTTGTCGTACTTGTGACTTAACAGGGGGAAAGAATCCGAATCAAACATGTGGTTGTAGGGCTCAGTTCCATCCTTCTTTAACAGGGGAAAGTCTCGCCGGTTCACGAAAAACTCGAGGTCAGGGACTTGCCGGTTTGTACACAGTTCTTCAAACATATTTTTCATATGCGATGTTCCAGTGTCTCCTTCTGAAAGAGGAAACTCGTACCGCACAAGGCAATTATTGGCATACCACTCGTCGGTAAACTTGTTTACTCGTTTTTCATTAAAGTGCCTTCCCTCCAACTCGTTGATATACCGCATAAACTCTACGATGTTTTTGTACTTTGGATTAACCTGTATGCGGTCACCCCAATCATTTACAAATTTGGCTTTTGAAAAAGGCAAAAACGTCACAAGTTTGTTGTCCTTGATTCTGATGTAAATTCCCTTTTTGAACTTGTGAAAGATATACGAAAAAGTGTTGAAAACTACGTCTCCTGTCAACTCCGAATGCCCAGACCAAATGTCAAACGAAAAATCCGTTTGATATATGCCATCATCTGCTTTTGCTTGTCCGTTGCTCCAATCTCTACTTGTTTGAAATTGCTCCTCATCTCCAGCTGTGAAATATTTCTGACAAAAGTTCCGATATCGCGGGTTTGTGTTTTCGTAGACGCGCTCTGCTTTGTCACACGCATCTTTTGAAGCGTAGTAGTCTGGCATTTATTTTATATTTTTTTCTGTTCTGTAAATAGAAAAAATCACTTTATCTTTCATTGATCCAAACCTTATAAAATGATATTTACTTTAAAAACTTGAGTCAAAATAAAACCATGGGTTACGATGATAACGAATGCCTCTTCTGCTACACTCACGGGTGTGGTAATGAAACTACCGACAATGAGATCACGATTTGCGTCACATGTCTTGAGAAACACATTGGAACGAACATTACTGGAAGAGTATTATTAGGTGCTTTTTCTGGAGCAATAGAATTTTCTTCAAACAACCCTTGCAATATCTGTAAGGAAACTAAAAAAACTTTTATGTAGTGTTCGTTGTTGCGATGTAGAGCATCATTTCGACGAATGAATGCTTTCCGTCAAAACAACTGGAGAAATTGCAACTCTCGTTCAAGGGACCCCTCGGGAACAAAACTAACAGCCTCTTCAAGTTCGGGCTTCAAAGGAACAACAATCTCAGCCTTCTTTTTCAGGACGATTGTCAACAGTCGATGAGCGTGGGATGCGCCAGTGAAGACAACAATCTTCTTTGCCTTGGATTTGCTCATTAACACAAACAAGTTGATGTCCACATATGCAGAACATAGTTTTCTTATGTTCATACAAAGAGCGCTGCTGACGCGACAAATGATAGTATAGTTGGGAATTTCGGGTAGGAAAAAGCTCTTCCCTTTCATAAACTTTTCACCTCGGCTCATACTCTTTAACAAAATGGAAAACTGTATAGAAATGCACTGCATAAAGTCCTGAAATTGGTCTTTGTAAAAGGCTTTGAACATTGGTTGCATTTCTCCAAGTCGCTGAACGATTTCATTTAAGCGAACGACGATAACCCGAAGCGTTGAAAAGAGGTCTTTCTCAAATGTTTCCGTCTCAAAGAACCGAATCATCGCATTCTCTTCTATCATACTCGGCAAGTTGCTGTCAATGCGATTGTCAAAGCATACAGGTGTCTTCTTCCCTTCTTTCATAAGATTGTAAAAGATGTATTCACTTCCAGTGACGGATTTGAAAAGGTCGTGCTCTTCAGGATTAAGTCGACAAAGAGACGTAGCGTGTTCGCAAAAAACTTCATAAGGTCCAAGCAAGTCCTTGGCGATGAGTTGTTCGCAAAATTTGTTATCTGCCCCGTGAACCTCTCCGACGATTTCAACGACCTTTTCCTCGGGAAGCTTCACGATGCCGAGAATCTCGACTCCAGAAGTCGTGGTTGTTTGCTCGTGCAATGACATTTAATACTGTTTGAAAAATAATACTGTAGTAATTCAATTTGACAACATAATTATCCATATTGTTGTTTTAATTACAATTGGAAGTATGTGACAATTTGTTATTTTGCCCACAATGTTTCTCTCAAAATAAAACTTGAAAAGTTGAACGTCATCTCTTCGACAAATTTCAAAAAGGTCCCATTCAGTAGCTTTAAAACCCGTGTCGATAAGCCATATGAGCAATTCTGGATTATAAGCATCACGATTAATTTTGTACACTATTTCCTGTCTGCTATTTCACTCATTTTATAGTATTTTTTTAAGTAAACTACAATGCCTCGTACATCGCTTTCACTCTCTCCCAACTCCGCTCCATCATACGCTTTCCACACTCTCGGTTGAGGTCGTAGCAAATCGGAATCCACCACGACCCGATTTTGTTTGCAGCTCGAATTTCTGCTTTCTTTCGCAGAGAGATGTAACTCATAATTGTATGTCTGTCTTCGTCACTGAAAACCGAAATATGAGTATTAGCTCCGTTTTCAACAAGGAGTTTTACAATTTCAAACTCCCTATTAAAAAAAGCCTGTGAAATCGCAAAACCGCCACCCGTGTCATTATCATCACCATTACGCCAGTTAACATCTGCCCCTTTTTCTATAAGAAACTTGACGACGTTGAAATGTCCGTATTCCGAAGCCCAATGAATAGCTACATTATTCTTAAACTTTGCGCCATTTTCAACAAGAAACTTGACGACATCGAGATGTCCATTGTGGGCGGCATAACAAATGGCGTAGTTATTTTGTGCGTGAATATCTGCACCATTTTGGATGAGGAGTTTCACGATTTCCAAATGTCCATTACGAGCGGCATGACAAATGGCATAGTCATTTTGTGTCTGAATATCTGCCCCATTTTGGATGAGGAGTTTCACGATTTCCAAATGTCCATTACGAGCGGCATTACGAATGGCAAAGTTATCGTAAATATGAATGTCGGTGCCATTTTCAACAAGGAGTTTCACGATTTCAAGGTATCCGAATCGAGATGCAAACCCAACGGCACATCCCCAGTCATCATGTACATTGACATTGGCACCTTTTTCGATGAGAAATTGAACTACATCGAGATGCCCAAATTCACAAGCACGGTAAAATGCTCGGTCGTCGGATGCGTGGACATCAGCCCCTTTTTCGACAAGAAACTTTACCACATCAAGATGACCGTTTTTAGCAGCCAACTGCAACGGACAATCTTTCCGAATACGCATATCGGCTCCTTTTTCGACGAGATATTTTAACACATCCAGATGTCCGTTTATACAAGCTATTTCCACAAGTGAATATCCCAGTTGATAATTAGCATCGCAGCCGGCGTTTTCTATGAGGTACTTGAACATCTCCAGATCCCCGTTTTCACATGCACGTAATAAAGACATATTTTATTTGTACAAAATATCTCTTAAAAATCAGTTTCTTTCCGCGTACATCTCCTCCACGCGCTTCCAACTCCTCTCCATCATCCGCTTTCCACACTCTCGGTCGACGTTGTAACAAATAGGAATCCACCAAGAACCGATTTTGTTTGCCGCCTTCACTCGCTTTTTCTCTTCGTTTTTGTTGTAAATAGAAATGTACTTCTTTGCACTGCTTGACAAAACTAATTCGCCGTTTTCATATATCCCGCCTCCATTTTCCGCAAGGAATTTGACGACTTCGTAATGCCCAGTTTCATCCGCCCATGCAAAACAATTAAGATTCGAAGACCTCACATTTGCTCCACTTTTGACGAGAAATTTAACAATCTCGAGGCGACCCTTGTAAGAGGCCCAGTAAAGTGCTTCTCCACCCGCAGCATTAACATTTGCGCCATTTTCAACCAACAATTTCACCGTTTCCAACCAGCCGTAAAAAGACGCTAAATAAAGAGCTCGATCTTGCGCGAAATGGACATCGGCACCTTTTTCAATTAAAAAACTTTGCGATGTCAGTAGAACCGTATTCACAAGCTGTCTGAAGGGCGTGTCCCAGTAGTTTCTTTTCCATTTTTTGTTGATGAATAAAGTCGCTTGCCTCGTCAAACAAACGCAGAAAACACAAATGTAAAAGTTTGGCGAGCAGCATAGTTTCCATTTTGATGATAGTTTCTGTTTGAAATTTTAATAGAAAAAAATCAATTTCTTTCCGTGTACATCTCCTCTACTCGCTTCCAATTCCTCTCCATCATCCGCTTTCCGCACTCTCGGTTGAGGTCATAGCAAATGGGAATCCACCAAGTCCCAATCTTATTTGCCGCTGCGATTCTTCGCCGATTTTCAACCTTTTCGCAAAAACTAACATATCTCATAGTTTTCCTTGTAAGTAAAGACCTATCAGCACCTTTCTGGACAAGAAACCTTGCAATCTCAAAGTGTTTTGTAAAACGGGTATTACGAAGACCAACGTTTACATCTGCGCCTTTTTCAACAAGAAATTTGACAATTTCAAAATGACCGTATTTACATGCGGCTTGAAACGCCCTATGATCAGTAATGAGAGCGCCGTTTTCAAAGAGAAACTTGATTATTTCGATATACCCGCCTATACACGCCCCTTCAAGAGCCGTGTATTTCCCTGCCGTGTCGTTAACGTTGGTGCCTTTTTCAAATAGAAATTGAGCGACTTGAAGTTGTCCACTGTAACAAGCCCATTGAAAATGTCGATTCACATCGAGTCCATCCCATTTCTCAAAAAGAAACTGCACTATTTCCAAATGTCCCTTCATAACGGCCTGATGCACTGCTAAATCATCTTTTTCGGCCGTTTCCGCAAACACCTTGACTGCTTCAAGATCCCCTCTGGAACACAAATCTTGCATCTTCAAAATGTCTTCCATGGTTTTTGTAGATATTATTTTGGCAGAATATCTATAGAACTAAATCAATTTCAAAAGTCTGGAAAATGATTTTTTTCAGAAACTTTTTGGATGGAAGATTATTTGCGATGGCTGAGGATATGTGGTCTTTCCCGATGGAGGCGTTTGATGAGAGTTCGCCAGTCAGTCACAATCTGACATGTCTCTACACGAACAGCTTCAGCGGACAAGTCTGCGGACAAGCGTCTGCCGTGAATTTTACACACGGCAAACTCCCAGCGTGTAGAGCTCATCGAGGTGACTATCTATCCTCGCTGGAGACCTATCGCACAGCTGCCGTTGTCCCAGAGCTCGAGCATATCCAGATAGTCGGGGTACACTCCCTCGGCGCCGTGGAGGCACAGCAGTTCGCACACGCCCTCCAAGAGCAGGAAATCGAGCCCGTACAACAACGACGCATGTACGAGACGCTTGAGGATATTCCCCGCGACTTTGAGTCGACGAATGAGTGCTCTGTGTGTTCGGAGAGCGTCGATCTTCTATCCCTTCCGTGTCGTCACATTGCGTGTTTTTCCTGCTACAGGCAGCTACAGTCTGACACTTGTCCTATGTGCCGTGCCAGCATTCCGCGTGAGTTTGTACGTCGTCTTTAGTGTGTGTTGTGTGTGTGTGTCGTGTGTTTTGCTTTGACCCATTAAACAACCGTTTTTGACTGGACACGTGTAACGACTCGCTGTTTTAAAATCAAACTGATTTTAAAGCCTTATACCATACATTAAATGGCCTCAGCTATGCAGTTTAAAATTAACGGGCCTCAGCAGCCTTTCGACTCCCTTGGGCTTTTCACTCTTCTTAGGACGTACAGCCGTCGAGTGAACGAAAACGACCCCAACTCCCCAGTAGAGAACTGGGCACAAATTCTTACTCGGTGTATCAACGCGTGTAACGACCAACTTAAGTGTGGGTTCACACAAGAGGAAGCACAGGAGTTTTTCGACCTTCTCTACAACCGCAAGGCGAGTCTTGCTGGACGCTTTCTTTGGCAACTTGGAACAAAGACTGTGGACAAGCTCGGACTTATGTCTCTTCAGAATTGCGCGTTTTGTGTGATTGATGATTTGAAATCTTTTACTTGGATTATGAACTTTCTTATGCTCGGTGCTGGGTGCGGCTATCGCATTCTTCAAGAAGACATCGACAAGTTCCCAGTCGTCAAGTACGTTGAGATTGTTCGCCGTGACGAGAAGGATTCAGACTATATCGTACCCGATTCCCGCCAAGGTTGGGTGAAGCTTCTCGGTAAGGCGTTGAAGGCGCATTTCTACTCTGGAAAGGGGTTCACGTACTCGACTCACCTCCTCCGTTCCAAGGGAGCGCCTATTAAGTCTTTTGGAGGCGTGTCATCGGGACCCGAAGTTCTTTGCGACGGAATTGCGAAGATTAGCGACCTCTTGAACAAGCGTGCACAAAACGGCGGAAAGCTCACCACAACAGACGCACTTGACATTGCTAACATCATCGGTATGGTTGTCGTGTCCGGCAATGTGAGGCGTTGTCTCCCTAAGGGTTCGCTTGTATATGTCCAAGGCGGATTGAAGATGATTGAGACGATTCAGGTTGGTGATAGCGTTCTTACCACAAAGGGATTTCGCCAAGTGAAGAACGTCTTCGAGCAGGGTGTCCAACCTCTTGTTAAGATTAAGACAACTCAAGGCTCATTTCGGTGTACGGCAAATCATCGTATGGCAACACGAACGTTTAGTAACCCTCAAATCATCTGGAAGATGGCGAGCGAACTCGACTTTGCCGATTATATACTCTCTCTTGAGAGTCGGGATAAATACGCTATTGCCGATCTTAATATGGAAAGAGTGATTGATGTTTCTCAAGATGGTGAGTCCGAGACGTGGGATATTGAGGTCGATGAGATGCACGAGTTCTTTTGTAATTCGTACTTGACACACAATTCAGCGCAGATTGCTTTGGGCGATGTCAAGGACACGGAGTTTCTCCGCGCAAAGCGTTGGGATTTGGGAACGATTCCCAATTGGCGTTGCTATAGCAACAACAGCGTGATTTGTAATGATATCAACGATGTCTTGGACAACGACGAGTTTTGGTGTGGCTACCAAGGTAATGGAGAACCTTACGGATTGATTAACCTTAAGCTTGCTCAGTCATGTGGTCGTTTGGGAGAGACTCAGTACCCCGATCCAGAAGTGGAAGGCGTTAACCCGTGTGTGAGCGGAGATACCCTCATCTTGACAGACAAAGGAGAAATTCCTGTGATCGACCTTGTCGGCAAAGGGCGAGTTACACTCGTTATTGACGGAAAGGAGCATCTTACAACAGATGCGGGATTTTTCAAAACTTCTGATTCAAGTCTTCTTTACAAAATTACAACAAAGTTGGGAAAGACTGTGAGAGCAACAGCAGACCATAAATTTCTTCAATTGAAAGGATGGACCGAACTGAAGAATATTCAAATCGGTGACATTCTTCGTGTAAATTCAAAGACCTTTTTTAACATCGATCCAAATGAAGTTTGGGAGGAGGTTGTTTCTATCAATGAAGATGGTTACGAGCCTGTTTACGATTGTACAGTCCCTGCCATACACTGCTTTTCGGCAAATGGTATTCTAGCTCACAATTGTAGCGAACAGTCGCTCGCAAACTACGAAACGTGTTGTCTCGGAGAAATCTATCTTCCCAACGTAACTTCTTTTGAGGAGCTAAAGAAGTGTATCACATACATCTACAGGGCGTGTAAGCAATCCCTGACCCTTCCTTGTGTCGATTCAAAGGACACGGAAGACATTGTTCACAAGAATATGCGTATGGGGATTGGTTATACTGGAATTCTTCAAGCAACCGACGAACAACGGTCTTGGATTAAGCCTTGCTATGAGTACCTTCGTGAGTTTGATAAGGCTTATTCAGAGAAGCACAATTTTCCGCCTTCGATTAAGCTTTCGACAGTGAAACCCGGAGGAACGCTTTCGCTTCTCGGCGGATGTACAGCAGGAATTCACCCCGGTTATTCTCGCTACTACATTCGACGCATTCGTGTTTCGTCTGAGAGCAAGCTTATTCAGCTCGCAAAGGACCATAATTACCACGTCGAGTACGTTCAGAATTTCGACGGAACACTTGACTACAACACACAAGTCATTTCCTTTCCTTATTCTCTCCCAGAGCATACTATCCTCGCAGAAGATATGACAGCCATCCAACAGCTCGAGTGGGTTAAGTGGGCGCAGACCAATCTAAGCGACAACGCAGTTTCTGTTACGGTGTATTATCGCAAGGAGGAGTTGCCTGAGATTAAGGCTTGGCTAAAAGAGCATTACAACAACTCTGTCAAGGCTGTGTCGTTTTTGCTCCACTCAGAACACGGGTTCAAGCAGGCGCCTCTGGAGAAGATAAGCAAGGAAGAGTATGAGGCGATGTTAGAGTCGTGCAGTCCAATTGTGGATGTAGGAAACATCTGTGCGGTTGCCAGCGATGAGAAGTATGTGGGTGAAGGCGAATGTGTGGGAGGAGCCTGTCCTTTGAAGTGAGAAACGATTAAATAAGTGGTGAAAGTTATTTAATCTAAAAACGTTACTGTTCACAAAGTGTTGAGCTTGATAATCCTGCAAACTGAGCTTTACGTGCGAGACGTGTAATAGCGGGTATTCCGTAAATAAAAAAATTAATTAATTATTTTACAAGATAAATGTCAAAAAGATGTTCTGGAATTAACAAAGATGGTTATGAGTGCAGGAACAAACTGAATGATGAAACTGACAAGTTTTGTTATCACCACAAGATTAAATCATTACCTGAAGAGATAGAAAAACACGTTTACACATTTCTGCCTTATGACCAGCTTTATAAGGTTTCAAATGTTTCAAAACCCGCAAGAGAAGAATTTATTAGAATAGGAAGAAACCTTGTCAGTAAGGCTTGTAAAGTTCTTGATATTGAAGAGTCCGTACACGAGTCATTTAAAGACATGATGACAGGGCTATGGACGTTTTTAACTTTATCTGTCAACGCAAGCCAAAAAGATCAAACTTTTTTTGAAGAGGTGCTTTCGTATTGTCTTGCTCCGTTCAATAGTCCTTTGATAGATGAAATATACTCTTTTATTGCCGGCTTAAATGAGGCATACAATTTATTTGTATATATGGGCCCGGTAGAGGGTGGAGATATAAGACGTGATATAAAGAGTTTTCTAAATATCAACAAACGCTTTAAAATAAATGAAAAAATGATTGCTCTAGGAATGTTTCAAAAGATTGCATTTTATACTATTCGGAATGACACTCCAGAAGTAAAAGCGGGTAAAATAACCTTTTTTCTTAATTATATAACAAATGGAGATGGCAAATACAACCGTTTTTTTCCTGAAACAGTTGTGGAGGGAATTTTGAAGATTTTACAAGTTTAAGCCTCCTCAAGAGCCTTATCGCTCTCGACTACACCGTGCTTAGCGTGTTAAGCATCGCTACACTTCTTGGCCGTCAAAGTCTTGACACGTTGAAAATCAAGTTGAGAAAGAGCATTTTTGGTGATGGGGCGATCAGAATGAAGCTGCTTCAAAATAAGGAACATATTGCCGTTAGTGACATTGCCGTTAGTCACTACACTCCAAATCTTTCGGAAACCCACTGGTCAAAGATTGTTTTATGAACTCCGCATGTAGATTGTAACTTTCTAAAATCAACAAAAGAATAAAGAGCCGAGTCGATGTATATATTAAATTCTTCTGGATCTCGGTCAAGTAGTTTGAGGAGTTTTTTGCCACCATTTTGAAACTCGAGATTCCTCCAATCAATGTTCAAAACCTTATTACTAGCTGAATCGTATACTTTTGGAACATTGTCACAAAAAAATCCAACAATACCATGACCTCTGCGGTCTTCTAAAGTATCGTCTTTTAAGTCTAAAGATATAAAAGCACACTGTAAATTGTAAGCTTGTAAACCAACTGTCATTAGCATTGGAACCACAACTGGAAATGTGGAATAATAATCCAACACAAACTCGGGCAAATCGGTACTTTCTTGGATAGGTTCACGGCGAATTGGGTCATCTACAAACTCAACAAAATTCTGATAATTAAATGATTGGTAAGGCAAATTTACGATGCTATTTTCAATTTTCAAAACACAAGGCGCCATACAGTCATTTAAAATCTTAAGCACTGTAAACGTAGCAGACGAACCTTTTCCAGGTATGTCTTCATACATATTTTTTGCCAAACTTAAATAGTCTGTTGATTTAGCAAGAGTATGTCGTTCTCCTCTACAAAAAAGAACGTTAATTAAAGTAAAGATGTACCACTTAGAAGTAGAGTAGTCGAAAGTTGGACATATCAACGGTGATAGGCTGTCTCCAATTTTGGATCTAAATTTTGGATCTAAACTTAAGCGATTGAATATGTCAATCAAATACAATCTCACATTTGATAGAAACAAACCGCAAATAGCCGAATTGAGAAAGCAAGTTCCCGATAACTGAAAAAGTTTCCCGAAACCGCAACCAAAGGCTTTGTTAATATAAATTTCAAACCAAATTTGACATTCTAGTCTGTTGGTCGTTTTCTCTTGTTGAGGAAATGTAATGCTCTTGTAATCAACTCTATCTTCCACTTTTATGCGACTAGTTTTCTTTGGAACAAGAAGATAAGTTTCAACACCTGTGATACCATTTCTCTCAATAAAATATTTTGATATTTGAGTATAAGAATAAATCGTCATATGATTGAATTTTTTTATTTCTTGTAAAAATATCATCAAACGTCCTATTCTAGCATTAGGGTCTAGATAAATTAAGGTAAAATCACACTCTCCAGATGCATGTGTGAATATGCTGTGGTCAATTTTTTCGTCAAACTTGATAGGAAAATATATTAATTTATAAGGAACCGGAAACTCCGAGTGGCAAAACTTTTGAGACACTTCCAATTCGATTTCATTGTTTTCCA
>Ga0315901_10007403_pt1 | contig 12957 bp, 9 predicted proteins | sample LakEriMetagenome_10_FD_203761 | JGI IMG/M metagenome (GOLD analysis project Ga0315901, IMG submission 203761) | Freshwater fungal communities from buoy surface, Lake Erie, Ohio, United States - Buoy 2 MA116 | ecosystem: Environmental > Aquatic > Freshwater > Lake | place: USA: Lake Erie, Ohio... | reverse complement strand
ACAAACTCTGCTGCACGCCGCAGGTTGCTGGAATACCGAATCGACTGCTCGCTTACCATCGGATCGTCAGACATCTCCCTCGCTAGATCCAGCGCCCGTTTTCGGCAGTCATCCTTCTCCCACCTCCCGATCGCTTCGACCAATCGATCGACCGTCGCATGGCGCCTAGGAAGCCAGTTGCCGCATCCCAAGGCTTCCACCCGAAGCCCGTTGTCGAACTGATCGAAGGCCATCGCCACAATGGTTTGAGGAGTCCCGGTAGCAAGCGCCTGACTAGTAGTCCCCACCCCTCCATGATGCACCAGCCCTTCGCACCGCGGCAGTAGCCAGGAAAGGGGCAGATAGGTCGATGCTGCCACATGGTCGGGTAGTCTTTCGGGGAGATTCCCCTTCGGATTGCTCGACAGCAGCAACGCAGGCCGCTCCAGACGCCGCGCGGCTTCGATCGCCATCCGAAAGTACTCGCTGGCCTGTTCGTTGGCGCTTCCGGGAGCGAAGACGATCGGTCGCCGGGGAGCTGCTGCCAGCCAGCCCTCCAGCCGCTGCTTCTCTGCGGTGTCTTCCTCTGGATGATCGTCCAGCAGCGGAAAGCCGAACAGCGGCAAGGGATCGATCGTGTCCGAAGCAGAAGGCGCGAACCAGGAGGGGAACAGTCCTACCGCGCCATCAGGACTTCGCCACCAGCTTCCCAGGACGCTTCGCGCCGACTGAAGGCCAAGCTCCTTCCGCAGCGGCTGCATCGCGCGATTGGCGATGCGATCGATCACACGATCGGCCATGCGAAAGACGATCGGCCGCATCCAGCGAGGACCAAGACATTCCCAGCCTCGCGCCGTCCAGCGCGACGGGGAAGCAACCGATCGCAATAGCGACGGCGCCAGCAGCACGGAGATCATTCGCGTCTTCGGATGAACTTCGCGATAGGTGCGTCCAGCAAAATCGAGGAAGTGAGAGACCAGCATCGTGCGACCTGGAATCACCTGCTGCTCAAGCCAGCGATAATGAGGCAGCAGCGATCGGGAAAAATCGCCACCGAAGATCTGGCGTATTCCGCGCCTCGGGTGCCAAAGATCTGGATGACGAAGCAGCTTCTGAAATTCCTCTTCGCGGATCAACGGGTGAGTCGCTAGGCCAACGGCGCTGGCCAGTTTCAGATACCTCTCCGCCGCCGCAAACACCACCTCCTTGCCGGCTCGACGCAACTCCAGCGCCAACCCAAGCATCGGGTGGACATCCCCAAGCGATCCGGGGGCGGTGACGATCACATCGGCCATCGCTGGCTCCTTTACTTCCCCAAGCCGCCCGCGATTGCAAAAGGGTTGTGGCTACGATTCGTTGTTGCCACCGGTCAAGGCGCGGCGATGCAGATCAACCGCTTGTCGGTGCGGATCAGCAGATGGCTTGCACTGGCCGCCGGGGTCGCTCGCACCACCTCCGCAAGATCGATCGCACCCAGCTTCTCAAACTCACCGTTTGCTGAAAGAATCGTTACCATTCCTTCCTGACTGATCCCGATCAGCTTGTCACCAAGAACCACTGGGGAACTCGATACGTTGCCACCGATCCGTTCGCTCCAAAGCGTCTTTCCGGAAGGCATCTCCAGACAGCTGACAATGCCATTGTCGGCCCAGAGGAAGAGGTGATCGTTGGTGGCGACGGGAGTCGGCACATAGGGCGCTCCCCGCGTCACACGAAATCGCTCGGTGCCCGAACCGGCGGCATCGATCGCCACCAGCACATTGCCGCCCCCTCCCGAGCCTTCGGTGGAGATCAGCATGCCGTGAGTCACCAGAGCGCTGCTGACGACCCGCTTGCTGAACGCTGATCGACTCCATAGCTGCTTGCCAGTCTCCGCATCGATCGCAAAAAATCCGTCCCCCGTGTTGGCTCCCAGCAGCACGGTCCGCCCCTGGCTATCGATCTGCACGCAGGGGGCCCCGTAGCAGACTCGCGTCGCCGTGCGACTGAGCTGCCAACGATCCTGACCGCTGGCAGCATCCAGCGCGATCCAGGTATCTTCCCCTGGCGCAACTCCCTCAGGCAGCTCCTGCGCATCCTGGCTGTTGGCCAGAACCAGTAGCGACCCAACTCGAATCGGCGAACCCCCAAAGCCATGCTGACTGACATACCTCCCCAGATCGCGGCTCCATAGCTCCTTCCCCTCATGGGAAAACGCTTTGACCACCAACTGCTCGGGTGTCGCCCATGCCGCATAGACTCCTGTCTCATCCACGCAGGGAGTGCACGACGCAAAGGAGCTCAATTTGTGGATCGGAAACGATGGGGATGGAAACTCCTCGATCCAGATCGCTTTGCCAGTCGCCAGATCGCCACAGATCAATTGCCGCTTTGCCGTCTGCGGATTGGCGCTCAGCAGATAATAGCGATCCTGCCAAAGGACTGGCGATCCATTGCCTTCTCCTGGCAGATCGATCGACCAGGCAACCTGATCTGGCCGCCATGGCATGGGGACGCGACACTCGGGTAGCCATCCCTGGCCATTGGGTCCGCGAAACCGCGTCCAGGAAGTGGCGTCCATGGATGGCTGGGCGATCGAGCAAGGCGCGACCATGCACCCTACAACCAGCCATGCAACGAACTTCCATGTCGCATGCCGGAACAGGTTTTCTACATCGCGACGGACCATGAGCCATCTCCTATCGAACACCAAAGCGTTCAAGAATTCCGTGTCAATCTGCTAGTGTCTATCCATTGCCCACCCCAATCGCTTGAGTATAACTGCAGGCGACGTCGAAGCAGCAGATGGAGAGGATACGATGGCGATACCGCGATGGCTAGCTAGAGGCCTCTATTGGCCAACACTTGGCTGGAACATGCTGCTGGGCCGCACTCTAAAAGTGCGTCACTGGTGGGACCAGATCGAACCAGGACTTTATCTGGGTGCAGTTCCTCTGCGTCAGGATGTTGCCAGACTGGCAGAACTGGGAATTCGCCGAGTCGTCAACACCTGCGAGGAATTCCAAGGGTGGCCATCGCTCTACCAGCAACATCGCATCGAACAACTTTGGATCCCCACCACCGACTTCCATCCGCCATCGCTGACGCAGATCGACCAGGCGGTCGATTTCATCACCGAGGCAATCAGCCGGCGCGAAGGGGTTTACGTCCACTGCAAGGCGGGCAGGGCCCGCAGCGCAACGGTAGTGCTCTGCTACCTGATGCGCCAGTACGGCATCGACCCCGAGACCGCTCAACAGACCATCCAGGCCAAAAGGCCCCATGTCCTTCCGGTCATCTACCGCCGCGATGTCGTCCAGCAGTTCCATCGGCAGCTGCAAGCTGGTGCCGATGGAACGAATCAAAGCTGAACGTTTTCCCTCTGTCGTCCGGGTCAGGGAATTTCGTTGACAAGTTCCCCACCTGCACGCGTCAGCAGGAACCAGAAGGTCTCCGGATCGATCAGCGGCGAGATGCTTCGCACCGATCCATCCATGAACGCAACGTTCAGCGTGGGAACGCCGTCGTCCAGCCTTGTTCCGGCCAATGGGGCTTCTTCATTAGCAGTCAAATCGATCGGCGCCGTCCAGGGAACCCCCTTCACAGCAGAAGATTCCACCAGAAGGACGGTGTTGGAGAGACCATCGGTCACCTTAGCCAACCTCAATCCCTCTGCGGTAGGCAAGCCAATTCCTGCTTCATCGACATCGTCGTAGGTCTGATAAGCGGTCATGCCGGGTGGCAAAGGCATAGAAGGATGAGCGTAGATGGCAGGCATCTTCTCAAGAAGCTTGATGTTGTGATCGCTGTCCCATGGTTCGTCCAGGTGGAACTCGTTGTAGAGAGCCGCCTCTTCGATGAAGGGAAGAATCGCCACCCGCCAGCTCAAAAGCGGCTTACCCGTTTCTTTTTCGCAGATCGCTCGCGAGGGAAATCTCCTGTAGGCCGATTCATAATTCAACATCGCCAGCATCATCTGCTTGAGATTGTTGGACGACTGCATCCGTCGAGCTGCTTCGCGGGCTGCCTGGACGGCCGGTAGCAACAACCCTACCAGGACCCCCGTCGTCCCGACCCCTCCCATCCCGGCGGTCTGCATCTCCATGACATTCCTTGCCCCTTGCCGACGAGGGCTCATCAGGGCAATCCAGTCCTTCGAGACGCGATCCATGTAGCTTTGCATTGCCTGGGAAGTGCGACTACCATCCTGCATCTCGTTTTCCATCTGCGCCATGAACATTTGGCGCCCTTCGGTCATCAACGTGTTGAGGGCTCCTTCGATCGCTTCCCCTGCTGCGTCATCAGCACCCGCGATCACCACCTGCGTCGTTCCCTCGGACAGCCCTCCTTCCAGGCGCATGGCGATGTAGTCGACATTGGAAGCCAGCACCCCGACCTGCTCGGCCAACTGCGGCGGCATCTGCTGATAGGCCCCTTCGGCGAAGCCTTCCAGCATCGGCCGGAGCGTCTCGAAGGTCACCACCCCCAGCATCGTTTGCTCACCCTGCACCGAACCGACCAATTTGGCCAATTCACCCTGCTTATCCGATCCCTTCAGCATCCGTTTCAAATAGGCTGGCGTTCCCACGAGGTAATGTTTGTCATCCACTTGGTGCAACACCAAATCGATCGGACCTTCAAGTCGCAAGGTGCGGTATCGGAATCCGTCTTTCTCTTGCCACTGATCGTCCATGAAAATCTGAGGATTCAAATCTTCAGGATCGACCGGTTTGTTCAACAACACCCGTGCACCCACCAACGGCACCATGCCAACGGGTCCGATCACCACTTCAACTCGTTCGATCAGCAACGGATTGAATCCGATATTCTCTTCTCCGGCTGCCTGGACAACCTCCAGAGGCAACCACTTTGTGTTACGGTCTTTGAGCAGTTGCTGCGGCCACATCGCAACCATCGCGATGGCATCGGCCGGGATACTCTTGGTATCGACGACAGATGCCTTGGCGATTTCCTGCGCCGCCCCACGGTTGCCGGAGATACAAGCTGCGGCAGTCGCCAGCAACGCACAGACCAGCTTTCCGGCTACAAGTCGCTGCCTGTGGAATCGATACAACCCCATCATCCTGAACAACCTTTGCAAAAAAAGGGAACCACCGATACGCCACAGGACTCTATTGGACCCCCAATTATCGGGATTTTCAAGGAATTCGATGACGTTTCTCCCACTTTGGATTCCTTCGTTAACCCAGATAGACTGGGAAACCAGTGCAGGCCGTTTTGATTGAGTCGCCTGCCTGTAGGTTATCGCATCCATTCGGTGAAGCGGGAGTGATCGCATGCGGCAGGGACTGGCCATTGGAACGGAGGCAGAATTGGTGTGGAAGGTCGGGGCCGAGCATGTGATTGAGTTCGGCGCGGGTCGTAGCGGCTTTCGCCCCGAGTCGATCGTGCCAGGAGCGGTCGTTTTCTCGACCCCCAACATGATTTTGCTGATGGAACGAGCGGCCAGGAAGGTGCTGGAACCTTTTCTGGAGCCGCATGAGGAGTCGGTGGGCGCGCAGGTGCATGTCGACCATCTGGCACCAACCCCCCTGGGTGCATCGGTCCGAGGCGTCGCGCGGATCACCAAAATAGAAGGGCGCCTGATCGACTTTGACATCACCGCCTACGACGATCGCGATCAGATCGGTTCGGGCAGCCATCGTCGAGCGATCATCGATCTGAATCGATTTGCGCCGAAGGTAGCCGAGAAAGCCCAGCAGCTTTTCGGCGGACCTGTCGTTCCGATGCGCCAGGTAATCGAAACCCAGGCGCAAATCCCGTCGCTGCCGACGATGGGGATCGAGCTATCTGGGGCGGTGGCAACAGTGACGCTCAAGCGAGCCAACAAGCGGAACGCAGTCAATCAGCAGATGACCAGCGACTTCGAACAGCTCAACGATTGGCTCGCAGGTCGTCTCGATGTTCGCGTCGTCCTGCTGCGATCGGAAGGGGATGTGTTCTGCGCGGGAGATGACATTCCGGAAGTCGGCACCTTGGACCTGACGACCGCCCGCAATTTGAGTCTTCGTCAGGCGCGTACCTATTTGCGATGGGAGCAGTTGCCCCAAGTCTTCATCGCCGTGATTCAGGGACCAGCGATGGGTGGTGGCTGTGTCATGGCATGCGCCTGCGATTTTCGGATTGCATCGCACCGAGCTGTCTTTGGGATGCCAGAGATTGTGTTGGGCTGGCCACCCGGTTACGGAATCGCTCAGTTGACTGCGCTGGTAGGCAAGGGAAGGGCGATGGAGATGTGCGTCGCCAATCGCGTCCTTTCAGCGCAGGAAGCCCACCAGACCGGCTTGGTGACTCGGCTGGTTGCAGGTGGCGTGCTGGAGGCGGAGGCGCGACGCATGGCCCAGCAGCTGATCGCACTCCCTGCCGAGGCGATGCGGGAGACCAAGCGATTGATTCATGCGGATGAAGGGCTGCAACCCAAGTCGGCCTACTTGACCGATACGGAAGCTTACATCCGTTGCCTGGAGCTGCCTGACGCCCGCGAAGGAATCGATGCCTTCGTCGAGAAAAGGCCGCCGAAATTCTCTGGTAAGTAACATGGGTGCAGGGAAAGAATCATGGCATTATCGAAGCAACCTCGGCGATCTCCCTCGCCATTTGAAGGATCGCCCAGCCACTCAGCAGAGACCTCCAATGGACCGTCCGAGCGACAAGAGGGGAGGAACCAGGGGTTCTTTCGAGATGCTCGATTTCTGCCGATTCGCCTAGCGATCCTTTTAATGATCGCCCTGCCTCTTGGCTGGTTCGCTTGGCAGCGATGGGAATCTTCGCGGTCGCTGGCAACCATCCGTTCAGCCATCGCTCGTTTTGACGACCGACTCGGGATCGATTCGCTCGATCGATACGAGTCAAGATTTGGAAAAAGTGGCCAGACTCTATCGCTCCGTGCACGGGTGGCGCGGCACGCAAGACGCTATGAAGAGCTTCAGCGATTTGCAGACAGTGCATTGCGCGCCGGCGCACCGGCATCGATGGTGGAACGCGAACGGCAGTTGGCCGATGCACAAAGCGGATTCTTCGATGCCATTCCCCTCAGCATCGCTCAGATGCTGGAAACGTCAGGAGAAGAATTCCCAGAGGTTGCGGCGGCGATCGGTCAGGGGTTGTTGATCCAATTGAAGTTTTAAGAGCTGGGTAAACTGGTTGATCTGTGGCAGCGATACGATCCCAAAGCTCCGATGCCATTGGTACTCCAGGCAATGATCGATCAGCACCAACAGCAATGGGGTGCTGCACGGCAGAAGTTGGAGCAGGCTCTGCAACTCGACAGCGACTTCCTTCCCGCCAAGCTCGCTCTCGCCGAGTCCTTCCAGCAGCTTAACCAACCAGAAGAGGCAGCGTCCCTGTACCGCCAGCTGATGCCTCGTTTGATCGATACCCAGGAGGCCTCCTGGGGGTTGGCACAGGCGCTGGTAGGAAGCGGCCAGACCGAGGAGGCGATCGCCTGCATGAAGCAGTCACTGGAGGCTCATCCCAGGCAGTTTGAGATGGCGCTACTTTTGGGGAAGACACAGCTGCAGTCAGGTCAAACGGAAGAGGCGCTCCAGACTCTGCTCCCCTGGTCCAGAACTTGGCCTGAAGATGTCGAACTTAACTGCGCGATCGGCCAGGCATTGCAGCAGCAGGGAGACGATCAGCAGGCAGATGGCTACCTGGCCCGCACCGCGGAGGGCCGGGAACGACTGAAAATGCTGGACGGGATGATCCAATAGGCTCAGCAACGTCCCCAGGAAGCGGCTCCCAGGCAGCAGGTAGGGAGGCTTCTGATGCGGCTGAAGAATCGCGAGGAGGGAAGATTCTGGTTGGAGTCGGCGCTGCAGCGAGATCCTGACGCAGTCCTGGTTCACGAAGAATTGGCCAACTACTACGAGTCGATTGGCGATGCGGCACGAGTCCGTTTTCATCGCAGGCGGATCGACGAAATCAAGAATTCGACTAAAAAACCTTGACATCTCCCTTTCGGAACCACTTTAATGGAGGGAGTTTGTTTTGGGGGACTAGAGGCACCCCCAAACCCCGGTTGTTCCATCCCTTGCATCTACCGAACCCGACTCGCAGGGCTCGGTATCGCCGGGAACGCCTCTCATGCTTTTCTCCAAAAAGTATCGGGCAGGGTCGAAGCACTTTGCCATCTGGTTGCTTGGCCTTGCGGTGACATCCTCGTTCGCCTGTCGTCGAGAGCCCGCCGTTCCGCAGGTCCATGACTCCAAGAAGACTCGAACGCTGACGATGGAATCCCCCCCTTCCTCCAGCAGCGAGGCGACCGGGACGCTGCGTTTTATCGATCGACGCACCGAATCGGGGATCGACCATATTGCCCAGGATGGAGAGGATGCGAAGGTCTACAGCATCGAGGAGTCGGTCGGTAGTGGGGTGGCAGCCTGTGATTTCGATCGCGATGGTCGCGTTGATCTGATCTATGCCGGAGGAGGCACCTGGGATCCCGCTGCTCAAGCGGAAAGAGGAGCCCCCTCAAAGCTCTATCGCGCTACGGAGGATTTTCAGTTTCAGGAGGTGACCGACGCAGCGAGGCTGGATACATCTCATCAGTGGAGTCGAGCCCTTGCGGCAGGTGATTATGATGGCGACGGGTTCTCCGATCTCCTGATCACCAGTTGGTCTGGATTGCAGTTGCTGCTCAATTGTGGCGATGGCACCTTCCAGCGGGCGACTTCGTTCGCCAATCTGGAGTCCATGCCAGGGGGTACCAGCGCAGCCTGGGCAGATGCGGATGGCGATGGACTGATCGATCTCTACGTCGCTCGATACACCCAGTGGTCTTTCTCACACAATCCACCCTGCGTCACCCAAGCAGGCGTTCGGGACCTGTGTGGGCCTCGAGATTTTCAGGGACGCACCGATTCGCTTCTGATCAGCGATGGATCAGGAGCGTTGCGCGAGGATCGAGAGCGATTTCCACTGCAGCCTCACGGACGTGGCCTAGGGGTGCTGGCGGCCGATCTGGATGGAGACCGTCGGATCGAGTGGTTTGTATCGAATGACGAAGAACCGAATTTTCTATACCGCTTCGATCCTCAGAAAGGATTGGTGGAAACCGCGCTGCGTTGTGGCGTCGCTCTGGACGATTCCGGTTCGCCAGATGGCAATATGGGCATTGCCTTGGGCGACTTCAATCAGGATGGTCGATTCGATCTATTTGTCACTCACTATGAAACCGAGACACAGGGCCTGTATCGCAATACCGGACGACTTCGATTCGCGCACGCCTCGCGCAGTTCGCGAATCCAGACGATCGGAAACCAATTCGTCGGCTGGGGAACTGCATTCTGTGACTTCGATCTCGACGGAGATGAAGATCTTGTGTTCGTCAATGGTCATGTGCTCCGCCAGACTGGGATGTCGCCTTGGAAGCAGAGGGCAATGCTGCTGGAAAATCGCGTCGGCGCTTTTTACCCTGTCGACAGGGAAGAGGCGTTCCCAACCACAAGTGCTTCTGCTCGCGGTCTTGTGATCGCCGATTTCAACCGAGATGGCCGACCCGATGTGGCAACGAGCCACCTCCAGGATCAACCGATGCTGCTTGCAAACCTTTCCTCACCCCAAGGTCAATGGCTCGCCGTCGAGCTGGTAGGTACCCGAAGCAGCCGTGACCCCATAGGAACGTCGGTTCAATTGAAGGCAGGCGACTACTCCTGCTGGCGGCAACTGGCAGGCGGGGGAAGCTATCTTTCAACCCATGAGAAAGTCCTGTGGCTTTCGGTCCCCGACCCGGCACCCGAAGAAGGTCTCCTGGAAGTCCGCTGGCCTTCGGGAGTCGATCAGTCGGTGCGTATCGACCGATGGAATCAGCGACTTCTGGTGGTCGAAACCTCTACTCAGCAGGACGCATCGATTCCAGACAGTTCCAAGTGATGGGCTCTGTTTGCCTAGAGACTCAGCATCACGGCGTCTTCGCCAACGTCTTCGCCCAGATCGTGTCCATAGAAAAGACGTCCCACTGTCTTGGAGGCCATCAACAGATAGTTTCTTCGAAACCGGTTCTCGTCGATCTCGGTCGCCGGCATGCCACTCTTGGGAAAGGTGTACGTGCCCAATTGCTTGGCGTATACCTCCTTGCCTCCCGACTCCATCTCATACACCTTCACCGACAGATCCGATTTGCCTCGGTAGAGTGTCTGACCTTCCCTCAGCTTCAGGTTCTGCATCTCGACCACCAGGACGTAATCTACCTTCAGCCCCTTGCCCAGTTCGGCAAAGCCTTTCGATTCGATCGAATCGGTCGCATTCCACTGGTCAATCGCTTCCTGGCTTACCAACTCCACCTCTTTGATTTTCTGCTCGAACAATACCCGCAGATTGCGGGCCATCAGAATCCCGTTGGCATCAGCTCCTATGCCTTCGTCGGTGGCACACACCACGGCCACCTTTTTTCCTTTGAACTTCCCGAACTCCGGTGGCACGTCGTAGCCACGAAACGCGTTGATCAGATTGGCCGTCAGCTTGACGCATCCCAACTGAGGCACCATCAGGGCAGGGATCAGAAGGAGAGCAAACAGGCTCCAGTTAGTACGCCTTGCGATCGCACAGTGCATGATGCCATCCTTGGCAGAATTTGCGAGAGAAACGACGCGCCCCGTCTACGGGTTACCTCCCCGTAGGTGGCTTGTCCAACCCACAACGCGGCGGATCATACGGGGGGAAGAGAGTGGCAGGAAGAGCAATTACTCCCGGGTTGAAGGGATGGAGGTGTTGTTGAGTTATCGCCAACTGAATCGGCCTTTGGGCTGGATTCTGCTACACCATCCTTTTTTGTCTCCACCGGTGGGAAGCTCGAACCGCCGGCGGGGCAGGGGGCAGCTAGCAACCGCATGGGAATGCTAGCTTGAATCTCTGTCGGGTGGAGACCAACTACCGGGTGAACCGGTCTAGTCGATTGAACAATGGCGATAGTTCGCCTCACACTTCCGGGTGCTTACCGCTAGAGAATTCGATCAACTCGCTCGAAACCGTCTGGTAATTGAGTAGGGCCGCAGGCAGCGTCGATCAGCCAGTGAAGCTCTTCTCGTGGGGCGATCTGCTGAGCGGGATGGAGCATTGGATTGCGAGGCCCGTTCCAGCAGTCTTCGACCGCTTGACGTTTGGAATCTCCACAAACCAGGAAGGCGACGCGAGCTGCATCGTTGAAGAGTGGTAGAGTCAGGCTAATTCGGTTGCATCCCATCCGTTCTACCCACGTAGAAACCACCCCCAGCTGACGTTCCTTCAGGGCGGTGTTGCCCGGAAAAAGGGAGGCAGTATGCCCATCATCTCCCATGCCCAGCAGCACCAAGTCCAGCCTTGGCCATGGTCCAGCGTCGGACAGGCAGTGATTCCGCTTGCCATACTCTTGCAGCACTGCACCGTAACGTTGGGCTGACAGCACCGGATCTCCTGCGACGTAGGGGACTGCGTAGAAGGTAGGCCGGTCACCCCGCCAACTCTCTAGTAGCGATTGCCGCACCATCCGTTCGTTGCTGTCGGGATGGTCGGGTGGCACCGTCCTTTCATCCCCTAGGAACAGATCGATTCGACCTCCCTCCAATTGGCCTTCGGGAAGATCCCGCATCATCTCGTAGAGTTGCCTGGGGGTAGACCCACCTGCCAGAACAAGCGAACAGCGCGGCTGGGTGGTTAGAATTCGCCGGATGTTGCTCAAAACCCACCCTAACGCCGCTTCCGCCACCTGTTCGGCATCCGGCCGTTCGGTCACCAAAGTCTTCATCGTGCAGGCTCTCCCGTAAACACGGACCCGGGGCCCCTAATCCATCAACATGCATCCTACCGGATCCCCTTGAAAAAGAATCCTCCTTTTCCAGCTTGGAAGTGCGGAACTGCAGTACAAAATAGGGGTTCCCCAGAGAAGACGGATTCGCCTTCCAATCGGTAACCCCAGGATGTTGGCGAGGAAATGATGATGGATTTCCAGGCGGATAGGATCGAGCATGGGCATCCGCGCTGCGGACCGAACTGGTGGTTTGCCTTGCTTCTTTTTGGCTTGATGATGGGCAGCCCGATGCTTTGGGGGCAAGATCGCATCCTTGGCGATCCTTCGATCGACGCTTCGGAAACTGCGATGCGCGGGTCGCAGCGCAACGTGAACTTTTTTGAGTCGAAGATTCGACCGTTGCTGGCCAAGCACTGTTACGAGTGCCACAGCGAGCCAGCAGGGAAAATGGAAGCTGGTCTGCGCGTCGACACGGCTGCCGGACTTCGACGGGGCGGGGCGGGTGGTCCAGCGGTTGTCCCAGGCAAGCCATCTCAAAGTCGACTGATGCAGTCCGTCCGATACGACGACCCTACCCTGAGGATGCCTCCTGAGGAGCATGGGGGCAAGTTATCGGACGAGGCGATCGCTACGTTGGAGAAATGGATTCTGGCAGGTGCTTTCGACCCGCGCGGTCCCACTGCATGGGAGGAGCCGACGCCGGCTACCGACTGGTGGGCATTTCAGCCACTTCCCGCCAATCGCCCTACACCACCGCAGGTGGAGAATTCTTCGTGGTGCTATGATCCGATCGATCAGTTCATCGCCTCAGCGCATCGGAACAAAGGGCTGATGCCGGTTGCCGATGCAGCGCCGGAAACGCTGATGCGGCGAGTCGCCTTGGATCTAACCGGGCTGCCCCCTAGCGAGGCGGATCTGCGTTGGTTCCATCAACAGCAGGACCAACTGGGCAGCTTTCAGAAGGCCTATGTCGCCTGGGTCGACCGTTTGCTGGATTCGCGCGACTTTGCGATTCACTTCGGAAGGCACTGGCTGGATGTAGCACGATTTGGAGAGTCGACAGGAAAGGAAATCAACGTTTCGTTTCCGCATGCCTGGCGCTACCGTGACTGGGTCATCGATGCGATCGATCAGGAACTCCCCTACGACCAGTTTCTCCGCGAGCAGATTGCCGGCGATCTGCTGGAATCTTCGGATTCCTCCGATCAGGTGCGTCGGACGATTGCAACTGGTTTTCTGGCGATCGGCCCCAA
>Ga0315901_10007402_pt1 | contig 12957 bp, 12 predicted proteins | sample LakEriMetagenome_10_FD_203761 | JGI IMG/M metagenome (GOLD analysis project Ga0315901, IMG submission 203761) | Freshwater fungal communities from buoy surface, Lake Erie, Ohio, United States - Buoy 2 MA116 | ecosystem: Environmental > Aquatic > Freshwater > Lake | place: USA: Lake Erie, Ohio... | reverse complement strand
CGGACTCGGATCAGGCGTCGAGTTCGGCGAGCAGCTCGATCGAGCCGAGGTCGACGACGGCCTGGAAGTGCCGCGACGCGAGGGTCTCGACGAGCGCCTTGCCCCGCTCGTTGGCGAGGTCGAACGTGGCACCGACGAGCACGGCCGTGGAGCAGCTGGTGAGGTGGCCGAAGCGGTAGTCGTGCCACAGGGTGTCGAGCGGGTAGTCGGTGATGCCCTTCGCGACCAGCCGCTCGTGGTAGGCCTCGACGAGCGCCCGCTCGTTCGCACGACGATCCTCCACCGTCAGCGATCCGCCGAGGAAGTAGCAGAGGTCGTAGATGCCCGGGCCGCGGCCGATGCCCTGCCAGTCGATCACCACCACCGGCTCGTCGCGGTTGTCGGCGTCGAAGAACAGGTTGTCCACGCGGTAGTCCTGGTGCAGCAGGGTCCAGGGCCACTCGGCGATGCGGTTCATCACCCGCCAGTAGTGCTGCGAGATCAGCTCGCCGGCCTCGGCTCCGCCCTCGGGCAGCGAGTAGGCGAACTTGGCGTTGAAGCCGAGCCACAGCGTGGGCCACATCTGGGCGAGGCCCTCGATGCGGGCGTGCACCACGCTCGGCACCCACTCCATCTCGGGCGTCTGCACCCGGCCCCACCAGCCGGCGTGGAGATCGGCCATCGCGAGCACGGCGTCGCGGGCCATGTCGACGGTGACGCCCTCCACCTGGTCGCCCATCACGAGGTGGCCGAGGTCCTCCATCACGACGACGAACTCGGCGGTGCCGCTCACGATGTCGGCCAGGAACACGCGCGGCGTGCGGACCGGCGTGTGCGCGTCGAGCTCCTTCATGAAGCGGATCTCGGCCTCGTACATGCCGAGGCCCACGCCCTGGGCACGGTTCTCCTCGTACGGCGACGGCGACTTCACGATCACGCTCGACGGCGCCGTGCCACGATCGCCGGCGTACTGGAGGCGGATGCGGGCGAGCTCGCCCATCACGCCCACGCCGGCGCCGAGCGGCTCGAGCTCGATCGACGACACCGACGACCCCCCCGGCAGCGCACCCGAGCGGTGCAGCACCTCGGTCAGCCACTCGGCGGTGACGGCGGCGGGGTTGGCGGGGATCGCGATCGACGACATGGCCCGGGAGACTAGAGGTCGCCGGCGAGTTCGCCGAGACGGAGCTCGCCGTCGCGGGTCTGCCCGCCGAGCTCCAGGAAGCGCTCCATCGCCCGGCGTGTGCCGGGGCCGCCGAGCGTGGCGTTGAACGCCCCGCCCTCGGCGAGGAGATCGGCCTCCACCTCCTTCTCCGCGCGCACCACGCACGCCTTCGCCGCCGCGACGGCGTGCGGCGGGAAGCCGGCGATGCGCCGCGAGAGGCGGTGCACGAACGGCCACAGCTCGTCGGCCGGCAGCGCACGGTTCACCCACCCCCACGCCTCCGCGGTGCGGGCGTCGACGTCGTCGCAGCCGAGGATCACCTCGAGCGCCCGGCTGCGGCCGATCAGCCGCGGCAGGCGCACCGTGCCGCTGCCACCCGGCAGGATCCCGAGCGCGACCTCCGGCTGGTTGAACACCGCACCGGGATGGTCGCCGTGGGGCAGCGCGGCGAAGCGCATGTCGCAGCTGAGCGCGAGCTCGCTGCCGCCGCCACCGACGCGGCCCTCGATCACCGCGATCGTGGCCTTCGGCATCGTGCGGAACGCCTCGCACATGCGGTGGTAGCCGTTCAGCTCGACCGGCGGCGGCGAATCCGTGGGGAAGGTGAGGATCGCGGCGACGTCGAAGTGCGCGACGAAGAAATCGGGGTCGGCGCTGCGCAGCACCACCACCCGCACCTCGGGGTCGACCGCCAGGCGTTCCGCGAGGTCGGCGGTGCGCAGGAACAGCTCGATCGTGAACAGGTTGATCGGCGGGCTGTCGATCGTGACGGTGGCGACGCCTCCGTCGACCTCGACGAACAACCCCGGGATCCCCTCGTAGCTCATGCCGGCACAGTACGGCGCGGCGAGGGAGCGCCGGATCAGCGGAGCATCGTTGCGATGCGTTCGGCGACGTGCGGGGGCACGACGTCGTCGCGATCTCGCCTCGACCCCATCGTCACCAGCGCGTCGGTGGCGTGGACCAGCGAGGCGTACAGCGGTGGGCAGGTCGGGCAGCTCTCGAGGTGCGCCTCCACCATCCTCCGCTGCTCGTCCGGCAGGTCGTCGTCGAGGTAGTCGGACACCATCTGCCGTGCGTCCCAGCAACGCATCGGTACTCCTTCCAGCTCGCGCCGACGCTCGGCGCCGTCCGCCAACGACGTCGTGAACATCATCCGGCCGCGCCGCAACCGCTGCTTCGCCGCGGGCAGGCCGATGCCGAGGTGCTCGGCGATCTCCGCCACGGTCCACCCGACCATGTCGTGCAGCACCACGGCGCTGCGGTAGTGGAACGGCAGGCGGACGAGGGCTTCCTCGATCTCGTCGCGTTCGGTGGCCGCTCCGGCGAGTGCCTCCGGGTCGACGGTGTAGGCGTCGTCCTGCCACCGACGCTCCACCTCCTCGACCACGAGCTCGCGGGCCGATCGCCGCGAGCGGTCGATCGCGAGGTGGTGCAGGATGCGGTGCATCCAGGTGCGCAGGCCGGCCTCGCCCCGGTGCTGGTCGATCGAGGCGAGCGCCCGCACGAAGGTCTCCTGCACGAGGTCCTCCGCCAGTGCCGCGTCGTTCGTCAGTGTGCGGGCGAAGCGCAACAGGTCGGCGGTGAGCGCGGCGGCGTCGCGTCGGAGCTCCGCCGCCGCACCCGGCTGGGACTGCGTCATCGCCGGACCCCGGTCAGGCCTTCGACACCGGCCGGATCCTGCAGGTGTTCACTCCCACCAACCGGTAGAGCGGGCAGAACCCGACGGCCCCGGTGACGGCCATGATCGCAGCGACGGCGAGCAGGACGACGCCGCCGACGCTGCCGGCGCCGACCACCAGGGCCAGCACCACGGCCACGGCGGCGACGGCGAAACGGACGATGCGATCGGTGGATCCGACGTTCTTCATGATGTGTCTCCTTCGGCGGACCGGGCTGGTGTGCCCGGGCACCTCCACAGACGCACGAACGGCCGAAAGGGATACCGGCGACGCGTGGGACGTCAGACGAACTCGCGCAGGATCGCCCGGGTGCGGGCGTTCTCGTCGGGGTTGCCGGGGAACACGCCGGCGTTGAGGTCGGTCACGCCGACCGACGCCACCTCGTGGAGCTGGTCGCGCACCTCGGCCTCGGTCCCCACGATCGCGAGGTCCTTCGGACCCGACACACCCTCGAGGTCCATCATCGCCCGGTAGCTCGGCAGCGTGTTGTAGATCGCGAACACCTGCTCGGCGCGCGCCCGCGCGGCGTCGACGTCGTCGGTGACGCACACCGGCAGCGCGGCCACGATGCGCGGCTCGGGCCGCCCGGCGTCGGCGGCGGCCTGGCGCAGCGTGGGCACGGTGTGGTCGCGCAGGGTGTTCACGCCCACGCACCAGGTGGAGGTGCCGTCGGCGAGCGCACCGGTGACGCGCAGCATCTGGCTGCCGAGCGCGGCCACGAGCACGCTCGGCCGGGTGCCGCCGCCGACGTTCACGGCGCCCTGCACGCGGAACTCCTCGCCCCGGAACCCCACCGGCTTGCCCTCCAGCAACGGCATCATCACCGACAGGTACTCGCGCAGGTGACGCACGGGCTTCTCGAACGACAGCCCCCACATCATCTCCACCACGATCTGGTGCGACAGCCCGATGCCGAGCGCCAGGCGGCCGCCGCTCGCGGCCTGCACCGTGAGCGCCTGCTGGGCGAGCATCATCGGGTGACGCGGGTAGGTGGGCACCACGGCCGTGCCGATCTCGATGCCCGGCACCTCGCGGCCCACGATCGCGAGCGCGGTGAGCGCGTCGTGACCGAAGATCTGCGGCACCCAGTAGGTGTGCAGTCCGTCCTCGGCCACCTGCCGAGCCTCCGCGACGATCTGGTCGATCGTGCCGTCGTTGATCGCGTTCCCCATGGTGCCGATGCGCATGTGCGGCACCGTAGCCGCCCCGGCCTCGGGGGGCCGCCGATCGTCACGACTCGCGCCGAGGTGGTCGGCCGTCGAGGACCTGGAGCAATCAGGCGAGGTCGACGAGCTCGAGCCAGTCGGCGGAGAAGTAGTCCACCTGGCCGTCGGGCATGAGCAGCACCTTGGTGGGCTGCAGCTGCTCGACGAACTCGGTGTCGTGGCTCACGAAGATGATGCTGCCCTTCCAGCCGGTGAGCGCGTCGGCCACGGCCTGACGGCTCGGCGGGTCGAGGTTGTTCGTCGGCTCGTCGAGCAGCAGCAGGTTGTTGCGGCCGACCATCAGCATCGCCAGCGCGAGCTTCGTCTTCTCGCCGCCCGAGAGCGTGCCGCTTTCCTGGTACACCTTCTCGCCGGCGAGGCCCATCATGCCGAGCAGGCCGCGCAGCTGGGTCTCGGTGAGCATCACACCCGGCGGCACCGAGGCCCGCATGTTGTCGAGCAGGCTGGCGCGCACGTCGAGGTTGTCGTGCTCCTGCGCGTAGTACCCGACCGACACCTGGTGACCGAACCGGAAGTCACCGAGGTTGGCCGTGGTCTCGCCGGCGAGGATGCGCAGCAGGCTCGTCTTGCCCGCACCGTTGAGGCCGAGCACGAGCAGCCGTTCGCCGCGGCCGAGATCGAAGCTCACGTCCTCGAACACCGGTGGCCCGCCGTAGGCCTTCGACAGCCGGGTCGCCTCGATCACGGTGACGCCGCTCGGCGGCGGATCGGGGAAGCGCACCCGCAGGACCCGATCACCCGGACCGGCGTGCACCTGCTGGGCCTGCAGCCGCGCGATCTGCTTCTCCTTGCTGTGCGCCATCGCCGCCTTGGTGGCCTTGGCGCCGAAGCGGTCGACGACGGTCTGGAGCCGCTGGATCTCCTTCTCCTGCAGCGCCGCCTTGCGGGCGAGGCGCTCCTCGTCCGCGGCGCGGGCCGTGCGGTACTGGCTGTAGGTGCCCTTGTACTCCACCACGTGACCGGTGGCGTCCTCGGCCGGGCGGTCGAGGTGGAGCACCCGGGTGATCGCCTCGTCGAGCAGGTCGAGGTCGTGGCTGATCACCAGCAGCGCGCCGCGGTAGGCGCGCATGTACGACAGCAGCCACTCCTTGGCGTCGATGTCGAGGTGGTTGGTGGGCTCGTCGAGCAGCAGCACGTCGCTGCCGGCGAACAGGATGCGCGACAGCTCCACACGCCGCCGCTCACCACCCGACAGCACACCGATCGGCAGCTCGAGGCGGTCGGGCTTCAGCCCGAGGCCGTTGGCGATCGACCGGGCCTCGCTCTCCGCCGAGTAGCCGCCCGTCGACGCGAACTCGTCCTGGGCGCGGCTGTAGCGCGCCACGTTGCGGTCGCTCGGATCCTCCTCCATCGCGATGCGGAGCTTCTCGATGCGCTCCATCGCCTCGTCGATGCCACGGCCCGACAGGATGTGGGTGACGGCGTTGCGGCCCTCGAGGTGACCGGCGATGCGCGGCTCCTGCGGCAGGTAGCCGAACCCGCCCTTGCGCACCACCTTGCCGAGCGTGGGCTCCACCTCGCCGCCGAGCACCTTGAAGAAGCTCGTCTTGCCGGCCCCGTTGCGGCCGACCAGGCCCACCTTGTCGCGGGGCATGACGGTGAAGCTGGCGTGTTCGACGACGAATCGACCGCCCACCTCCACCGAGACGTCCTGCACCTGCAACATGGGCCTCCAGGGTGTCAGGCGATCAGGTCGGCCACAACGCAGCGGCCGAGTTCACGTTCGGGCACTCTCGGGACATCGCGGCGGCGCCGGACGGGCCGCCGGGGCCATTGGTACGATGCGGCACATGCTCGCCGAGGCGCCCGGCTCTCCCGACCCGTCGGTCGCGGCCGGCCCGGCGCCATCACGCGTGGGCACCGGTCGCCGGCACCGGGTGGGGGCCGTGCTCTGCGGCTGCGCCCTGGCAGGCGCCGCCACCGCGGTGGCGCTCGTCGACCCGTCGTCGCCCGGCAGCCCCTTCCCCGGCTGCGCCTTCCGGGCCGCCACCGGGTTGTGGTGCCCGGGCTGCGGGCTCACCCGCGGCACGCACCACCTGCTCACCGGCGACCCGCTCGCGGCGGTCGCGAGCAACCCGTTCACCCCGTTCGTGGTGCTCGCGATCGTGGCCGCCTGGGCGACGTGGACCGCCGCCACCTTCGGCCGTCGCGTCCGCAACCCGTTCACGCGCATCCCGGCGTGGGCGTCGACCACGCTGATCGTGACGATCCTGGCCTTCGGCGTGGCGCGCAACGTCCCCGCCGAGCCCTGGAGCTGGCTCGCGCCCTGATCGCTCCCTGATCGCGCCCGGACCGGGTTAGGGGCCGGTCGTGGTGGGTGCGGGCGCTGCGGTGACGACCGGCGTGGTCGGCACCGTCACCGCGGGTGCCGTGGTGGTCGTCGCGACGGTCGGGGCGGTGGTCGTCGAGCCACCCGACCCACCCGAGCCGCCGGACGGCGTGGTGGTGGTCGTCGTCGTGGCGGGCCGGACGGTCGTGGTGGTGGTGCCCGCCCGCACCGTCGTGGTGGTCGCCGAGCCGGCTCGCACCGTGGTGGTGGTCGCCGAGTTGCCAGACCCGCTGCCCGACCCGCTGCCCGTCGGACGGCCGTCGATCGTGCCCGACGAGTCGTCGGTGAACTGCGAGTCGAGGCACGACCCGGGTGACGTCGGAGCGGCACCGAGGTGGGTGGCGACGGCCTCGGCGAGCACCTCGCGACCGGCGGGCGTCGGGTGGATCCCGTCCTCGTTCAACACGTCAGGGTAGGCCGCCGTGATCGCACGCCAGTCGACCACGGAGATGTTGTCGTACACCTCCGGCATCGTGGTGACCACCTGGTTCACCTCGCGCACCTCGTCGCGGTACTCGCTGACCGTGACGAGCACGATCGGGATGTCGCCGAGCTCGGTGACGATCCGGTTCAGCGTCCGCAGGTACGCGTTCTCGTCGTTGCCGTAGTTCGTGCCGAGGAACACGAGCGCCGCGTCCCACCCCTCGTCGCCCCGTGCCCGCACGACGTCGACACCGAAGTCGATCCCGCGACTCACCTCGGCCTCGATCGCGACCCGCCACCCCAGGGGCACGAGCGCACGGCACATGTCGTTGGAGTAGCGCTTCGACGTGGAGGCCAGGATCGAATCGCCGATCATCAGGATCCGGTTGCCCGGCGCCGAGAAGGGGATCGTCGTGGTGGTGACCGCCACGGTCTCCGGCGTCGTCTCGGCCACCGTGGGGACCGTGGACGTGGTGGTGACCAGCGGCGGTGGCAGTTCGCCGACCCCGATCACCGCCGCGGGTGCCGGTGACGTCGTGTCCCCGCCCTGGGCCGTGGCACCGCACGCGCTGAGGCACAGCGCGGCGACGACGCAGAGCGCGCCCAGGCGGTCACGACGGGGGGTCATGAACCGCCCATTGGAGCGGAGCGGCGGGGCCGACGCAAGTCACCCCCGCCGCTCACGGCCCCGATCGGCGGATCAGCCGCGCTGCTTCAGCGAGTCGCGGATCTCGGTGAGGAGCTCCACCTGCGTCGGCGCGGCCTCGCCGTCCTTCTTCTTGACGTTGTTGTACGCCTTCACGATGAGGAAGAGGATGAACGCAACGACGATGAAGTCGATCACGGCGCCGATCACGAGGCCGATGCTGATCCGGGCTTCGCCGATCTTGAAGCCCACCTCGGTGTAGTCGGCCTTGCCGGCGATGGCGGCGATGATCGGCGTGATCACGCCCTCGATGATCTTGTCGATGATCGTCTTGAAGTAGAGGGCCATCACGAGGCCGACGGCGATCGTGACGATGTCGCCCTTGTTGATGAACTCCTTGAACTCCTTGAGCATGCTCCCTGACCTCCGGGTCTCGGTGGGCGCGCGAGCGCCCGCGTGTGTGCGCCGCCCTCTCCCCGGTGCGATGTTGTAGCAGGTGCCGGGTGCCCCTCCGTCACGTCGGGTGGCGGGGTAACGTCGCCGAGCGATGACTCCCGACCAGTACGACCTCGTGATCGTCGGGACGGGCACGGCCGGGATGGCCGCGGCCGAGTTCGCTGCCACTCTCGAGCTGCGCGTCGCTGCCGTCGAGCACGGCCGCGTGGGCGGCACGCGCGTGTGGTCCGGAGGGGTGCCGTCGAACGCGCTCCGCGCCGCCGGGCGGGTGGCCCGCACGGTGGCCACCGCCGGCAGCTTCGGCATCGACGTGCCGGGCGCGACGGTGGACCTCGATCGGGTGTGGGCCCGGGTGCGGGCGATCCGCGACGAGATCGCCACCGCCGACGACGACGTCGCCCGACTCGGTGTGCTCGGGGTGGAGCTGCTGCGCGGACGGGCCGTGCTCACCGGTCCGAACGAGGTGACGGTGATCCACCCGGACGCGACCGATGCGGGGTCGACCGATGCGGGGTCGGCCGAGGCGGGGTCGACGATCCTGCAGACCCGGTTCGTGCTGCTGTGCACCGGCAGCACCCCGACGCTTCCCGCGATCGACGGACTCGACGGCTCGACGGGCTCGACGGGCCCGCTGCCGGTCTACACGAGCGAGACGTTCTTCGACATCGAGCACCCCCCGTCGAGCATCGTCGTGATCGGCGGTGGGCACACGGGTGTGGAACTCGCCCAGGCCTGCGCCCGGTTGGGCGTGCGCGTGACGCTGGTGGAGCGGGAGGACGGCCTGCTCGCTGGCGAGGAGCCGAGCCTCGTCGCGCTGCTCACCGACGTGCTCCGCGACGACGGGGTGGAGGTCGTGCTCGGCACCGAGGCGATCGCCGTGCGACACGACACGGACCCACCGGCGGACCGACCCGGCGAGCCGGTGGTGGTCGTGACCCGCCCGGCGGGCACGGCCGCGGGGACGACCGGGCACAGGTCCGAGTGGCGCGCCGGCGCGGTGCTGCTGGCCACGGGTCGACGGCCGGACGTGTCGTCGCTCGGGCTCGACGAACTGGGCGTGGAGGTGCGGCCCGAGGGCGTCGTGGTGGACGAGCGCTCGCGCACCGTGTTCCGCAGCGTGTACGCCGTCGGCGACGTCGCGAGCGGCGGACGCCATCCCGGCGCCGCCACCAACGCGGCCGCGCTCGGGGCGGTGCACGCGGTGCGCGACATGTTCTTCCCCGGCCGGGTCACGATGCCCACCCTCGTCCCCTGGTGCACGTTCACCGATCCCGAGCTCGCCCACGTGGGCCTCACGAGCGACGAGGCCGAGGCGCGACACGGCGACGACGTGGACGTGTGGCGCCTGGACCTCGCCCACAGCGACCGCGCCCGCGTGGAGGGGTCGGCGGTCGGGGCGCTGGTGGTGGTGACCGCCAAGGACCGCATCGTCGGCGCCCACCTGCTCGCCCCCTCGGCCGGTGAGGTGGTGCACGAACTGGCCGTCGCCGTCGACCACGGTCTGAAGCTCGCCGACCTCGCCGACGTCGTGCACGTGCACCCCACGATCTCGGGCATCGTCGGCCGTCTCGCGGCGGAGTCGGTGCAGGAGCGGGCGCAGCGCTACCGCTGGCTGGTGCGCCGCCGATGAGGCACCTCCTCGGTCGTCGTGCGCCGTGGACGGCACTGGCCGCGCTCGGGCTCGCCGCGATCGTGGTCGCCGGCTGCACCACCACGTCCGCCCCGGCGCCACCGTCGCTCGTGCCGCTCGTCCCGCCCGAGGCGCTGCCGGTGTCCACCCCGGCGCCCACCACCACCGTGGCGTCGAGCAGCGATCCCAACGCACCCCTGCTCGTCGCGCTGCCCGACACGGAGTGCGGCTACGCCGATCCGCTGCCCGGCGGCGAGATCACCTTCGTCGTCGGCGACCGGCTGTTCGGCATGTCCCTCGACGCCACGATCGCGCGCTGCCTGCGGCAGCTGCAGCCCACCGAACGCGGCGCCGTGGTCTGGTCGCCCACCGCCACCCGTGCGCTGGTGAACACGACCACGGTGTTCGACGTCGCCGGCGTGCGAGCCAGCGGCTTCGAGATCGGGGCCACGCGCCTGCAGTGGGAGTACCCGGCGGGCGTCGCGCTCGTGGCACCCGTGCAGTCCGACCGAGTGCTCGTGCGCCGCGACGCGGCCGATCCGCGCAACCGCAGCGAGGTGACGTTCCTCGGACGCACCAACGTCGCCATCTCCCACCCTGCCGGCGGGGTGCGGCTCGCCGCCGGGCAGGCCGGCGACGGCGCCCGCGGCGTGTTCGCGGCCACCGACACCGGCGAGGGGACGAGGGTGCTCGTCACCATCACCGACCCCGGGCTCGACGTGCTGGAGCTCGCGGCCGACCCGGCTGGCGACGCGATCTGGATGATCTCCGACAACGGTGCGCAGTTCCGGGTGCACCAGCTGCGGCTCGGCGACCTGCTCCTCGCGGAGCTCACCAGCGAGCAGGCTCCGATCTCACGGCTCACGACCGGCCCGTCCACGCGCTCGCTCGCCTGGCGCGTCGGGCTCTGCAACAGCGTCACCACGGTCGACGTCCTCGACGAGCGCACCGGCGGCGCGATCCGGGTGGGCGACGGCACGCCGCTCGCCGGTCAGTCGCTGTCGCCCCTCGGCTGGCTCGACGCGGCGCGGCTCGCGGTCGCCGCCCGCCCGCTCGGGTGCGACGGACCGGCCGACGTGTGGATCTGGAACCCGCTCGACGGCTCGGCCACGCTGCTCGTGAAGAACGCCGAGTTCCCCGCGGTCCGCCTGGCCGCGGTGCCGTCGGGTCCGTTCGCCGTCGATCCCGCCGCTCAGCCCGCGGTGCTCTGACCCGTGCCCTGATCCGTGCCCTGATCCGTGCCCTCACCGTCGCGCCGGGCGGCGCGCTCGGCGGCGCTCTGGGCGCGGACCTCGTCGAGGTCGTCGAAGCGGTCGATGCGACGCAGCGACGGGAACACCGCGGCCCACACCCCCACCACCACGAGCGTGCCGATGCCACCGCCCACCACCGTCGCCGGCGTGCCGATCGCCTGCGCGGCGATGCCGCTCTCGAACGCACCGAGCTCGTTCGAGGCACCGATGAACACGTTCTCCACGGCGAGCACCCGCCCACGCTTCTCGTCGGGCGTCACGAGCGGCACGAGCGAGCTGCGGATGAACACGCTCACCATGTCCGCAGCGCTGAGCACCAGGATCGCGGCGAAGGCCACCGCGTAGCTGCGGGTGAACCCGAGCACCACGGTGGCCACCCCGAACACGCCCACCGACACCAGCAGCGTCGGACCGATCCGGCGCCGCACCGGTCGCACGGCGATGGCCACCGCCATCAGCGCCGCACCGATGCCGGGCGCCGCCCGCAGCCAGCCGTACGCGACGTCACCGACGCCCAGGCGCTCCTCGGCGATCACGGGCAGCAGCGCCACCGCACCGCCGAACAGCACGGCGAACAGGTCGAGCGAGATCGCCGCGAGCAGCACCGGGGTCCGGCGGATGAAGCGCAGCCCCTCGAGCGCCGAGTGCAGGCTCGGTCGTTCGTCGGGGTCGGGCGGCTCGGGCTGACGGACGAAGCGCACGGTGAGCAGGCCGAGCCAGCCGATCGCGATCAGCACGGACGACCCCGCGTAGGCCACCCACGGATCGATCGCGTACAGGAAGCCCGACGCCGCCGGGCCGACGATCACGGCCGCCGTCCACGTGCCGGAGAACAGCGCGATGGTGCGCGGCAGCCCGCCCTCGGGCGCCACCATCGGCGGCATCGAGCGGATGGCGGGCGCCTGGAACGCCCGACCGATGCCGTACAGGAAGGCGATCACGAACAGCGGGCCGACCGAGGTGGGCCCGCTGAAGGCGTACACGGCGAGAGCGATCGAGCAGACGAGCTCGCCACCGACGGCCGCCAGCGCCACGAGCTTGCGCGAGAACCGGTCGGCGACGCTGCCGGTCACCAGCACCAGCAGCGCGGCGGGCAGGAACTCGGCCAACCCGATGAAGCCGATGTCGGCCTCGTTGCCGGTGAGGTCGAACGCCTGCTTCAACAGCGCGGTGGCCTGCAGCGCCACGCCGGCGTAGAGGGCGAAGCTCGCGAGCAGCAACCGGCGGACCGGGCGGGACCGCCACACCTCGCGGGCCGTGTACTCGCGAGCCGCGTCCTCTCGCCCTGTGAACTCGCGCTCGACCGACGCCGGCACCGGTGTGAGATCGGTTCGCGAAGGGTCGTCGGGCGTGGACACGGCAGCGAGCGACCGTAGCCCACTCGGTCGGTGGACGGGGTCTGTCAGACTCCCCGCATGAGTTCGCTCGCCGACGACACCCGCTGGCTCGACGCCACCGACCAGGCCGACCTCGTCGCCCGCGGGGAGGTGCACCCGACCGAGCTCCTCGACGCCGCGATCGAACGGATCGAGCGGATCGACCCGCAGCTCAACGCCGTCGTGATCCGCTGGTTCGACCACGCCCGCGAGGTGGCCGCCGGGGTGGGAGGCAACGGTCCACTGCCCGACGGGCCGTTCCGCGGTGTGCCGTTCCTGCTGAAGGACCTGTGGGCGGCCTACGCCGGCCAGCTGCTGTCGAACGGCAACCGGGCGCTCAGGGACGCGGCGATCCCGTCCGCGGCGGACACCACCCTGGTCGGCCGGTTCCGCGCCGCCGGGCTGGTCACCGCCGGGCGCACCAACAGCCCCGAGTTCGGCAGCCTGCCCACCACCGAACCCGAGGCGTGGGGCCCCACCCGCAACCCGTGGAACACCGACCACTCCCCCGGCGGGTCGAGCGGTGGCGCGGCGGCCGCGGTTGCCGCGGGGCTCGTCCCGATCGCGCACGCGTCCGACGGCGGCGGCTCGATCCGCATCCCGGCGTCGTGCTGCGGGCTCGTCGGGCTGAAGCCCTCGCAGGGCCGCATCACGCTCGGGCCGTTCCGCGACGAGAGCAACCTCGGCGTCGAACTGTGCGTGAGCCGCACGCTGCGCGACACGGTGCGCCTCCTCGACGCGGTGCGCGGCCCCGGCGTCGGCGACACGGTGATCGCCCCGGCTCCCGACCGG
>Ga0315901_10007398_pt1 | contig 12961 bp, 8 predicted proteins | sample LakEriMetagenome_10_FD_203761 | JGI IMG/M metagenome (GOLD analysis project Ga0315901, IMG submission 203761) | Freshwater fungal communities from buoy surface, Lake Erie, Ohio, United States - Buoy 2 MA116 | ecosystem: Environmental > Aquatic > Freshwater > Lake | place: USA: Lake Erie, Ohio... | reverse complement strand
GGTTTCTCCTATTTATTCACACGATGTTCCGCAAGGATGGATTGGTAGTTATAGACTTGAATTGGTTGGAAATGCGGGAACGGCAACTATCCCTTCTTCAGCTCTTGTAGCTTATTCTAGCGTAATTTCAAATGATTTAAGTAATCCATCGGCTTGTCAAGGAGAAACATACGATCCTGGTGTAATTTTACCAGTTGGAGTAATTGGGCCGGAAGGTATTCAAGTATGCTCTCAGGATACGAGTAATCATCCATTAGAAACTCTATCAAATCCTTCGCCAGCTGGTAGTGAAGTTATAACTATTTCTGGTATTTGGGGATATGCGCCAACCCAATGCGGCCGATCAGGATTTACTGACCCAACTCTAGCAGGTATTTTACCAGCGTGTAACTAATAATTTGGTAAATCAAAAAATTTTACTTATGTTTGAGTTTTTAATCAACGACAATGATCAGCACTTAAAGCACTGTAAGTTAAAAATAAAATAAACTGTAAAAACTAAAAGCACTGACAGCACTATGCCCGTTTTTGTGTTTAGATTAGATATTTATTACTGAAATATATTTATTAGTATGAATTTATTAAACGAAGTAGATAAACCCAAAGTGACAAAAACAGTAGTAGTATATTCTGGTCGCTTTCAACCATTTCATAGAGGACATTATGCATCTTATAAAAAACTTGTAAGTAAGTTTGGTGCTGGCAATGTTTATATAGGAACTTCAAATGATACAAGTGGAACTAAGTCTCCCTTTAACTTTTCCGAAAAGAAGAAGATTGTAACCACAATGTTTGGTATACCTGATGATAAGTTTGTACAAATTCGTAACCCATATCAACCAACCGAAATACTTAAAAAATTCGATGGACAAACAACACAATATATCGCAGCTGTTGGTGAGAAGGATTCGGATAGGCTTCAAGGAAAATACTTTAAGCCGTACAAGGGTAAATCGGGGTACGGGTATGACGAAATTGGATATGTGTATGCAGTACCACCGGAACCAAACCCGATAAGCGGTACAGATGTTCGTAATAATTTAGGAAGTGATGATATTGAAAAAGCTAAGAAATTCTTTTTAGTTGCTTATCCAAAATTTAATCAGAAGATATTTGACATGATAACAAAAAAGATAAAAGGACTTAATGAATATGGCGCATTAAGAGGAACAGGTATGGCCGGCGATTTCGGTCCATCACCTGTTAAAAAATCCGATGATGAAGAAGTTGAAGAAGGATTGCCAGGTGGAGCATTTGTAGGATTGGTTTCGCCTCAAGGATATATAGGTGGAGCACCCGACCCAAAAGATGTATCTAAATTAAGTAAAAAGTTACATAAAAAGGATGATGAAGATTCTCATAAAAAATATGTTTACGATCCTATTGCAGAAATTATATCAAATATAGTAACCGAAGAGGTATTTAATGAATTTATAGAAAGCTATTTTGGCGAAGCAGAAAATCCTGTAATGGATAAGGAAATAAGTTATAAAAAAGCCGATGGTAGTGATGGTAAAATAAAAGTTAGAGATGCATTAAGATTAAAAAAAGACCACCCAGCTCATATAGAAGCTAAAAAAATGATTGGCCAGGAAAAACCTGAACCAACGGCAAAAAAAGAAAAGCCCGAAGGAGAAAAAAGTAAAGAAGGCGATGAAAAAGGTGAAACGGAAAAAGGTGGTAAAGAACCCGAAGCCGGCGCTAATAAACCTGAACCAAATAAATTAAGCGGATCTGAATTAAAATCAGCGGCCGAACAAACGCCTCAAGAAAAGCACGAATCGGATATAAAGCAACAATTAGATAAAGAAAAGTCTAATTTGAGTAGCGAAGATAGTAAGGCAATTGATTCATTAAATAATCCAAAATCTCCCGAAAGAAAGGGATTGATGGATAAATTAAAAAGCGGAGCTAAAGCACTTGGAAACGGAGTTAAACATATGTTACACCATAAGAAAGAAATGATTGGTGATAGTTTTAGCGCTGTTAAATCTTTAGCTACAACTGGTAAAATTGGATCTGTTAAAGATGAAAAGGGTAGAGATGCTCATTGGTCTGATTTTGCTAAAAAAGATTCAAAAGGAAAAGCTGTTATGGAAGATGTGCCGGTTTTCAAAAAAGATAAGCACGGCCATACGGTTAAAGATGATAAGGGAAATCCTGTACAAGATACGGATAAAAAAGGTAGACCAAAAACAGAGAAAAAACCCGTATTTTCAGATACAGGTGCACTACCACACGAAGAAAAAAAGCTTTTTGAAAAATCTTGGGAAGCAAGTAAAAAACAAAAGAAAGGATTAGTTGGATTAGCAAAAGAAACGGCACTGTTAGTTGGTTCAATCGCAGTAACAGGTGGTATAATGGGTGGAGCTTCCGCAGCAGCTAAAGGCGCTGGAGTTGGTGGTGTATTAAAAGGAGCTGGAGCAAAAATTGCTTATAAATTTGGAGGAGGACATTTTGGCAGTTATCTTGCAAAAGATATAGTAAAACATTCCGCGTTTGAAAGTTTAGGAGCTAGCGGATTACAAGCCTCTGCTGGTGGAATTGCACTGGGAGCAGCTGGTATATTTGAAATAACCGGAAATGATAAAATTGATAGTAAAAAGTTTATGCAAAATTATATAGCAAAAACTATTGAGACTATTAAAAATTATAAGTTATCCGATAAACAAATAATTGATGCTATAAAAAGATACAAAAAAGAAGAACCAAAATTAAAAGCAACTTCTAACGCTTCTGATTTATTAAAAGAAGAAGCTATATCAAAATCAAAAGTTGAAAACATAGCAGATTTTGTAAAGTATTCAACGGAAAGACTTAAACTAAAAAATAAACCAAAAGTAAAATTATTATTAGGAAGACAATATGCTGAACAAAATTCATCTCTTGGTGGATATAGTCCTGAAACAAAGGATATAGTGGTTGTTGTTCCTAAACGAATGACTGCTGATATTTGCCGTACAATAGCACATGAGTTAGTACATAGAAAGCAAGATGAAATGGGATTAGTAGGAAACTCAGCTGAGGCCGGTAAAACTGGCTCACCCGTTGAAAACCAAGCTAACGCAGTTGCCGGTATATTACTTCGTGATTATGGTAAAAAGAATAAACAAATTTACGCAGAAGGAGCAATAATATCAGAGGTGAGTAGATTATCCGTTTCCGATAGTGATAGACCAGATGGTGCATATTTACCAAAAGGCGCAAAAAGAAAATTGGGCGCAAATGATGGTGTTAATCTTTCAGACCATTGGTTTCATAATGGGGGATATATTCAATTAGAGTTTCCCGAAGCGGACCAAATTTTAGGAGATGATGATGCTAACCAAATTATCGTTAAGTATGTTACTAAAAATGTACCTAGAATGACCGGTGAGCCGACTAAATTCACCAAAAACCCTGAAAAAACCAAAATAATAAACGAAATGAGTAGAAATGATATTCATTTCAAAAATATATTTCAGTATTGGAGAGATGGGAGTGCAAAAGAAAAACAAAAAATAGCATATGTAGTTACCGGTAACAAATTCGCAAAATCAAAAGAAATAGTTAAAGCCCTAATGGAGCTTGATTATGATGAGATTAAAGAATTAGAAGATGAATTGAAAATAAGCCCATTCAATGAACATTCCGAAGCGGGTGGTTGGGTAGGACCAAACGCAGGCCCTTGGGTAGATGATGAAACGGCAGAAGATATAAATGTTCCAGTAAATCCAGGCGATGAAGTTCTAATGGGTAAGTTCAAAAACAAACGTGTAACGGTAAAGGATATAGGTAGTGATAAACATGGAATGCCAACTATAAATGGTAAGCAAGCAACTACATTTCGTACTATAAACGAAGGAAACTATATAGTGGGTAGTATGCAAAATGACCAAAGTTTTCGTTCACCATATACGGATAAATGGGAAAGATTTGATGATAGGGCAAAAACGCACGCAGAAATAGTAGGATTCACAGTACACAGCCACACATCAGATCATTATCCACAAAAAAAGAATGGTGTCGTAATGCCATCAAGAAACCCTTCTGAAGAAAACGGACCAGGTAAAAGATGGATTCATCCTGTTAAAGGTATTGAATATGAGATTGATAAAAAAATTAAATGGGAAATGTACCCATTTAATTCACGTCCACAAGCATATAAACCGCCCCCAGCAGTCGGTACGCAAGTTAATATATTCAATTATACTGCGCCGAATATGATAAAAGAAAATATGGAGGAAACAAAGCAACTAATTATGGAAGGTGGTGCATATGGACACATGTCGCATCCATTCGATGATATGAATTTAACTTTTGGCGACCTTAAAGATATTATTGGTAAAGCATTAGATGGTGAACTTGGTATAGTTAGAGAGAAAACGGATGGGCAGGCATTGGCAATAAGCTGGAAAAATGGAAGATTGATTGCAGCTCGTAACAAAGGACATCTTGCAAATGCCGGAGCAAGCGCAATGGGAATAGAAGATGTTGCAACTAAATTCGCAAATAGAGGCGGACTTACCGATGCATACAATTTCGCAATGCGTGATTTGACAGTAGCAATCGGTGGATTATCCGAAAAACAAAAAGAAAAAATATTCCAAAATGGTAAATGTTTTATGAACCTTGAAGTTATATGGCCTACATCTGTAAATGTAATTCCGTATGGTCAATCGTTACTTATATTCCATAATACGACTTGCTATGATGAAACGGGTAAAGCAATAGCAGCTGACCAAACGGCAGCTAGAACCTTAGCCGGAATGATTAAGCAAGTAAATGCAGATGTTCAATCAAAATATACAATTCAAGGACCACCCGTAACTGAAATTCCAAAAAGTAAAGAGTTAAGTTCTAAAAAGGGCAAATATCTTTCTAAACTATCTAAATTACAAAGCAAGTTTGGTTTATCTGATAGTGATACCGTTTCAGTATATCATCAAAGTTGGTGGGAAAATTTCATAGATACTAAAGCACCGGTTAAAGTTGATAAAATAACAAAAGAGGCTTTAGTTAGACGTTGGGCATTTGGTGATAAATCATTTAAGATTAACACCATATCAAACCCTGAATTAAAAAAGTGGGCAGATGATAATGATAAAGTAAATGTAATAAAACAACAAAAAGATAATGTAAAACCATTTGAAGAAATCTTTTTAGGAGTTGGTGCTGATGTTCTTGAATTTGTTGGGTCTGTATTAACTGTACATCCTGATAAAGCAATTCGTAATATGAAGCAAAGATTGGTAGCAACTGCTGATCAGGTTAGAACAGCCGGAAGCGCTACACAAATACAAAAATTAAAAACCGAATTGGGAAGACTTAATCAATTAGGTGGTATAGATAGAATAGTAGCATCGGAAGGTTTAGTATTTTTCTACAACGGAAAAACATATAAACTTACAGGCACATTCGCACCTCTAAATCAGATACTTGGAATTTTCTACGAATAATTCTATATATATACTAAACAGTTATAAACTTATACTATGGCAAAAAGAAAAAATTGGGATGAGAAATCCAAAGGAATGCACAAATCTCGTAAGGTTATCATTGATACCGTATTCGGTAGAGAGGATAATACACAAAGAGTTTTTGGATATGAAGGTGAAGTAAAAGAAAAAAGAAAAGTTGGCGATAGATGGACCGATAAAGATGGTAAAGAGTGGGAACAAAAAGAGGGATATGTAGCATCCGTTACACAATTCGATGATGTTAGAGAATATCTAAAAAAACTTACGACTTGTACAAACCCCGAATGTAAGACTATAGAATATACTAGAACCGATAAAAAACTTTGTGCTAAAACCGGATTTTGTATAGATTGCTTAAACGAATATGAAGCAAAGTTAAGAGCCGATGGTACTTATCCTTATTATGAAGATTACAAAATAAGTAAAAATAAATTAGCAACGGTTCGTGACCTAAAAGTAAAATACGAAGAAGCATTAGCAGGTATCAAAACTCAAATAGATATGGTTAATGAGGATGGCACAATAAGCCAATGGAAATGGGATATTGATGTTGAGCAGGTAAAAAAAGATATACTTACAGATATTGATGGGGCACAAACGGCAATAGAATTACTATTGGAAAGAATAAGATTGCTTGAAGAAAAATTTATAGAACTAAATCACCCAGAACTAATTAAATAATATGAAGTACGCAAAAGATATAGTAACTATTGGGGTCTTATTGATAATTTTGTATTGTATGTTTTTTATACTAATACCAAGCTCAAAGTTAGCAGAACAAACTTATAATAAGATTGATTCACTAAACAATCATGTAGATTCTTTGGAAACTATAAACCATAAATTAGATAGTCAATTAGTAATATATAATACTCAAATTACTGAAATCGACAAAAGTATAGACAGGATTAAAAATGAAAAAATAACAATAAAAGAAATATACCATGAAAAAATCAATAATGTTGACAATTTTGATGTTCGTCAGCTTGATAGCTTTTTCACAGAAAGATACTATCCCAACAAATAAATGTTTTCCGGTTCCGATTGTAAGATTGATAACAAAGGATTTATTAAGTGGGGATTCGGCAAAAGCATTATTAAAATTAACAGAACAGCAATTAGATTCTACTATTCGCAAAACATATATTCAAGACTCCATTATAGGAACTTATAAGCAAAAAGAAGAAAACTTTAATTCTATAATTAAGATTGAACGTGAAAAATTTGGAACTTTACAAAGTTATACAAACAAAATTGAAAAGAAAAACAAAATTTTAGGTTTTTCAAATTATGGATTGATTGTGATTTTAGGAGTAGTTGCATTTATACTAAAATAAACTACCATGTCAGTACAGGGACAACAAAAGAAAACTCTTAAAGAGATTATAGCAGAAGAGTATCGTAAATGTGGGCAAGACCCAATTTACTTTATGAAAAAATACTGCGTTATACAACATCCGACACGAGGTAAAATTCCATTTCATTTATATCCATTTCAAGAGGAATGTTTAACCGATTTCAAAGATAATAGGTTTAACATTATTCTAAAATCTCGCCAGTTAGGTCTTTCAACACTTTCCGCAGGATATATTCTTTGGAAAATGTTGTTTAATCAGGACTTTAATGCACTTGTTATTGCAACAAAAGTAACGGTAGCAAAAAACTTGGTTGAGAAAGTCCGTGTTATGCATGACCTATTACCAGTTTGGTTAAGAGATGGTGGTAATAGTTCAGTTGAAGATAATAAACTATCACTCAAACTTAAAAATGGTTCTCAATGTAAAGCAATAGCATCTTCGCCTGATGCCGGACGTTCGGAAGCCCTATCACTACTTGTTGTGGATGAGGCGGCATTTATTCGTGATATTGATGAAATATGGTTATCAGCACAATCAACACTATCTACGGGTGGTGCCGCAATTGTCCTATCTACACCAAACGGTGTCGGTAACTGGTTTCATAAAATGTGGGTAGATGGTGAAAGTGGAGCAAACGGATTTCATAATATAAGATTACACTGGACAGTTCATCCTGAAAGAAATCAAGATTGGAGAGATGAGCAGACTCGTATTTTAGGAATTAAAGGAGCAGCACAAGAATGTGATTGCGACTTTGTAAGTTCTGGTGATACTGTAATAGACCCACAATTACTTATGTGGTACAAAGATACATATGTAGTAGACCCTATTCAAAAACGTGGATTTGATGGAAACCTTTGGATATGGGAACACCCTAATTACAACCGTCAATATATGGTAGTAGCCGACGTTGCGCGTGGCGATAGTTCAGATTATTCGGCAGCTCAAGTAATTGATATTGAAGATTGTTCTCAAGTAGCAGAATATCGTGGGAAAATAGAAACAAAAGATTTTGGAAATTTTTTAGTAAGTTTAGCAACCGAATATAATAACGCACTACTTGTAATTGAAAACGCAAATGTGGGTTGGGCATGTATTCAACAGGTAATAGATAGAGGATATGCAAACCTATTTTATATGAGTAATGACCTTAAATATATAGATGTTGAGAGGCAAATGACGAATAGATATTATAGAGAAGAAAGGCAAATGGTGGCTGGTTTTTCAACTACTGCAAAAACACGTCCGCTTATTATCTCATCGCTTGATTCGTATATTCAAAACAAAGATATTCTAATTCGTTCTGTTCGTTTAATAGATGAACTATTTACATTTATTTGGAATGGTGGAAGAGCAGAAGCTATGAAAGGATATAACGATGACCTTACAATGTCTATGGGAATTGGACTTTGGGTAAGAAACACAGCATTACGATTAAAACAAGAGGGAATTGATTTGACAAAGAGTATGTTAAATTCAACTCAAATAAGTAATTACAACGGAGTATATACAATAAATAGTATGAAACAAAATCCATATGAAATGGATATAGGTAATAAAGAAAAAGAAAATTTAACTTGGTTACTTCGCTAATTTATTTATATTTATAGATTGAAACCTTTAACATATGAAAATAAGTACACTAAACGAAATAATAAAAGAATTAGAAAATCCTTGTTGGAAAGGATATGAGCAAGTAGGAACAAAAAATAAAAATGGTAAAGAAGTACCAAACTGCGTACCTGTAAAAGAAGAAACGCAAGAACTAAATTGCGATGAAAACGGAAATTGTTGGGAAGCAGAACCACCACGATATCAAAGTACATCTATGGGATATAGAGAAATGAATGAGGAAGAAGAAATAGATGAATATGATGTTGAAACCATAGAAGAGGAAAAGGATTTTATAAAGTTTATGAGAGAGTATAATCAATTACTTTCCGAAGCAACTTGCCCGTGTTTGTTAGAAGCAGAGTATCAGGGACGTACTGTAAAGTTAGGTAAACCAATGCAAGGCGATGTTAAGAAATTCAAAGTGTATGTTCGTAACGATAAGGGTAATGTGGTTAAGGTTAATTTTGGTGACCCTAATATGAGAATTAAAAAATCAAATCCAGAAAGACGTAAATCATTTAGAGCTAGACATAATTGTGATAGTCCCGGACCACGTTGGAAAGCTCGCTATTGGTCTTGCCGTAAATGGTAATTTGGCGATTCCAAAAATTATACATATATTAGTAGTTAAAATTTTCAAATGGCAGATAAAACATTTTTTAGTAGGTTACAAAAATTATTTTCAACCAATACAATAGTCCGTAAGACGAGTAAAGGTACGAAGATAATTGATACCGATGAATATCAAAATATGACAACAAACCTGGTAGACAGGTTTATGAAATTAAAGGTTACTAACTATGCTTCGGGTCAAATCGACTCCTCATTGGCATATCAGCAAGTTCGTATAGACCTTTTCCGTGATTACGATTCAATGGATCAGGACCCAATTATTAGTTCTGCTTTGGATATTTACGCTGATGAAACTACCGCAAGAAATGAATTTGGTAATGTATTAAAAATTCATCACCCAGATGATAATGTAAAACAAATACTTGAAAATCTTTTTTACGATATTCTTAATGTAGAATTTAATCTTTGGCCTTGGACAAGAAATCTTGTTAAATATGGTGATTTATTTTTACAATTAGAAATAGCAGAAAATACTGGTATAGTTAATGTATTTCCATACTCACCATATGAAGTAACCCGTGTAGAAAATTTTGACCCTGAAAACCCACAAAGAGTAAAATTTGTATATGCTCCATACCAAAATCCATTGGGAGCTTATGGTATGAGTTCTAAAAAAGAATTTGAAAATTTTGAGGTTGCACACTTCAGATTAAATAATGATTCAAACTTTCTACCATATGGAAAATCAATGATTGAGGGTGGACGTCGTATTTGGAAGCAATTATCTCTAATGGAAGATGCTATGTTAATTCATAGAATAATTAGAGCACCAGAAAAGCGTATATTCAAAATTGATGTAGGTAATATACCACCAAACGAAGTGGATAACTACATGCAAAAAATCATAAATAATTCTAAAAAGACTCCATTTGTTGATGAGAGAACGGGCGATTACAACTTAAAATATAATATCCAAAATTTAATGGAAGACTATTATATGCCTGTTCGTGGCTCGGATAATGGTACAGCTATTGATACACTAAAAGGTATGGAATATACAATGATTGAGGATATTGATTACCTTAAAAACAAATTAATGGCATCACTTAAAATGCCAAAAGCATGGTTAGGATATTCCGAAGATACAAATGGTAAAGCAACTCTTGCGGCTCTTGATTCTCGTTTTGCAAAAACTATTGAAAGAGTACAAAGGGTAATTATTTCTGAGCTAACAAAAATAGCAATTGTTCACTTATATTCACAGGGAATAAATGATGACCGTTTAACCGATTTCAGTCTTGAACTGACTCTACCATCTAAAATATATGAACAAGAGAAGGTTGAACTATATACATCTAAAATATCTTTGATTGAATCAATGCAAAGAACTAAAATGTTATCAAAAGAATGGATGTATGAAGCAATTCTTGGAATGGCAAAAGATGAGCAAGATGAACAAACACTTGCTATATTAGAAGATACAAAGCAGGCATTCCGACTTCAATCAATAGAAACGCAAGGTGTAGACCCGGCACAACAACCCGAACAACCAACTAATGTAGAAGAAGAAATCCAAAAAATAAAAGAAGAATTGGAAGAGGAAGGTAAAGTAGGACGCCCAAAAGACCCCGTAAGATATGGCAAAGATGACCATCCACTTGGTAGAGACCCACTCGGAATTAAAACTCTTAAACAAAAAGAGGATTCTGTAAAATACAAACCAAGAAAACCGTATCAGGAGATATTCAAAGATATGGATGGAAATAAGAAGAAAATAATAAACGACTAATACCCTATTGTTATTAAATTGGTTTCCTTTTATATTTATATGAAACCAATAATCAATAATGGCAGGTATTTTAGAAATTAGGCGTGGTTCAAGCGTTATAAGTTTGGCCGATGGCGAATTTTACTTAAATGGGGGTATAAATGCTGTACAAATAGGTAGTGGATCTTCTATAATTACATTATTACCATTAAATAAATCTATAAATGGAGATATAATTCTTAATGGAAATGTATTCGCTAATAATTTAACAGGATCTGGCGCTCTTGGTTCTGGAATAACAGCCACTGGAACAGTTGGTGGTATTGAATCCGGCCAAACATTTGGCTCAGGAACAGATTTTACAACATTGTGGCAAGATTTACTAGCACCATATGTTTCATCATCGATGAGTAATCTAATTCTTAAAAATGGATTAACTAATATATCAAGTACAGATAGAGAAGTTGGCTCATCTTTTAGTTTTAATACATATGAATTAAATTCTACAACCGATTCAAATAGCGCATATGCTATCAACGCATCTGTAACTATGAGTGGAGCAACAAATGGTACTAATCGTACAGATAGTATAGGAACATTATCTGCAACAAAAACATCTATAATAGGTTCGGTAACACCATCACGAAACACAGTTGGTAACATAACATTTACGGTTAATGCAAGAACACCAGATAATACTAAAAACATTACACCTTTGGTATTAAACTATGCGTTCAAATTCAGAAATGTATTAGCAGCTAGTACAACTGATGTAACGAATAATACAACTGCTCAAACGGTTTATAATGAATTGGTTGATTCCGAATTAACAGACTCGGTTAGTTGGACAGCGGTTTGCTCAAATGATAATGCTGATACAAGCAAATATACTTACATTATATATCCATCTACTTATGCTGATTTAACAACTATTTCTAAAGGATTGAGCGATGTTAGAACAGCATTTACAAATATAGGAACATATACTATAACTAATGGTAGTTCTGTATCTACAACATACAAAATATATAAATCAACACAGCCAGGGGCTTTTAGACTTGGTGATATACTAACTATTTCATAATATGCCACTATATTTTCCAGATAGACTAGAAAACAATAATCCAAATTATCCTATTGCCGATATAAGTGATATACGGGGTAATGCTATTACACTTACAAATTTATCTCAAACTGGCAGTAGTATACCTGAACCAAAAAGAAAAACAGGCACTATTATATTTGTTAGTAGCACGCAAAAGTATTATGCGTTTTATGGCGCTACCACGTCAAGCGCTAATTGGAATAATACGGGAAATTGGAAAGAATTAGCATTTGAATCAGAACTTGGTAGCTATATTACAACCGGTAGCGTAGGAAGTACGCAAATAATTTCGGGTTCATTAACGATTCAACAAGGCATAACCGGATCGGTTCAAACCGCATCATTTACTCCAAATGCATATGTATCGGCATCATACGATAATGGAAATTTACAATTATTTAGAGGAAATTCTACTAGTAGTTCATTTTTATTAAATTCAGGTGCATTTTCTGGATCATTTAATGGTAATTTAATAGGTACAGCAAGTTGGGCCACAAATGCATTAACTGCATCATTTTTTAGTGGGTCTATTACAAATGCAATTACAGCTTTAACATCATCATATCCGATAGCGCTTACGGGATCTACTTTATATAGTTATGGTTCAAATATATTGGGTAGTACGGCTTATAATGTTAATCCTAATGATAACATAATGCTTGGTTCACAAGCGGGATTAAATATAAACACACCAACTAGTATTTCAACTATTTTTATAGGAAAACAAGCCGGTCAATATGCAGATGGAACTTTTAGATCTATTTTTATAGGTGAAAGTGTGGGCGTAAATAGTAGCGCATCTTATAGTCATTTTATAGGATTTAATGCTGGTAATTCAAGCGGAAATTTAATTGGTTCAACATTTATTGGGCTTAGGGCGGGTAGATTTGCCATAAGCGCAAGCTATTCAACAATAATAGGACATAATGCGGGTACTGATGGTGTTTCTACTGCCGGCAGTGTAGGTAGAAATAACATAATTATTGGTACTGCTGTAACATTGGAACCGAATAGACGTGATTCTATAAACATAGGTGGAATTATATTTGGAACTGGATCATATTTTTCTACAACAACAATATCA
>Ga0315901_10007397_pt1 | contig 12961 bp, 25 predicted proteins | sample LakEriMetagenome_10_FD_203761 | JGI IMG/M metagenome (GOLD analysis project Ga0315901, IMG submission 203761) | Freshwater fungal communities from buoy surface, Lake Erie, Ohio, United States - Buoy 2 MA116 | ecosystem: Environmental > Aquatic > Freshwater > Lake | place: USA: Lake Erie, Ohio... | reverse complement strand
AAAATTATGTAACTTTTTCAGCATCTTTACTTAACACCACCGAAGCGGAGTCGTATTCGTTAGGTGATAATACCGTTTTTAATTTTTTATATTCACCACCTTCTTTTTTTGCTTCCCATTCTTTTTTATCCGTCAATCGGTAAGTCCAAGATTCATCATCTTTAATTTTATATTCACCAGGTTCCCAAGTTGAGATGTCTTTATTTTTATTCTCGGGTCTTTTACTTATAATCTGGCTTGGTATTTTATTACCTCCTTTATGTGATGGAAATTCATCAGGTTTTGTCCATTTATAAAAAAACTGTCTTATTTTAATACCTGAAGGATTGTTAAAATCTAAAACTAACGTATGGTCTTGAGCTCCTTTTACAAACTTTTTCATTTTATCCACTTGACCTTGAGCTCTTGAGTCAGCGTTTCCACCCGCAGAACCAACAGTTGACATTCCGACATAAGCCTTACCGTCTTTACTTTCATCAATTGTTGCAACCCATTTAACAGAAAGATTTTTAGAATCTACTTGTATTTCTAATTTGGTTATATCAGGGTTTATTCCTGATTTCCAAACTTCTTGTAAAGCTTGATTAATACTTTTACCTTGGTCAAATGTAATACTAGATGACCATTTACTTGGTGGTGAACCTCTTAACATATATCCACCAAACCCATCCATTTTTCTTTTATCAAATGAATGTAATGCGTCACCTTTCATTGGAGCGTTAGAAGGTACTTTATAACCACCGCTAATTTTCATTGGTAAAGTTATATTATTACTTGATTCAGTAACAATACCCATAATAGATTTAATCCTACCAATTTCTTCAACTAAAAGTTTTTTCATTTAGATTAACATTCTACTTTATAAATATTAATCTTCATCAAATAACTTATCTGATAATTCATCAATTTTAATATCTACGTACTTTTCCAACATCTCAGCGGTTTCAAGATATTGTTTTCTTAATTCATGAAAACGTTCATCTTCAATCTCTTCGAAATTTGAATAGTTTTTAAAACAATAATGGAACCCTTCTTGTCTGATTCTTACTTTAACCATTTCAAAGTTTTCCAACTGTTCCTCTATTTTTTCTAAACTCATATTTTTTATTTTAATAAAACATTAACCAACCTAAAGTAACTCCAGCTAAAATCCCTACAAAAGTACCAATTAAATACCATTTCTCATTAAAATCTTCCATTTTATTTATTTTTTTAACATTACTTCATCAATGAATTGTCGTATAGTTCTAACAACTTTTTGTCTATCAGTATTCAAAACATTAGGGTCGTAACCATCAAAATTTATTTTCTCATTTTCCTCTAACATATTAAGTATTTTCCATGTCATTTCTTTTTTTGACATAAAGGAATTAATAGTGTACCAATCCCCATCTATATTAAAGGATACTGACTTAACTATTAATGGTTTTTCTTCCCCAAAACTTAAATCTTTTACCTCAACCTGAGCTCGCCTTCTCAAAAAAAGAAGAAGACTTTTATCAATCTCTTGAGTCTCTTCTTTTAATATACTTCTAATTAAATTTTTCATCCCCATTTCTTTTTAAACATTTTTTCCATCCCTTCAGTCATCTCAACATAATCTTTAGGTGCAACCATTCCATGACTTACATTGACTAAATGTTTAGCCTTAGCATTGGTTACACAACCGTGTTTGATAAAATTCTTTTCAAGTTTTTTTGCGTAATCAGCATCTTGATAAAGAAACGTAAAATCCTCATCAAATTTACCAATAATATTTAAAACTTTCTTACTTAATAAAATTGACCATCCAACCAATTGTTTCATTATTTCATAACCGTAGTGAACATCTTTATCAAAACCCATATCAGTTTGGTATCCACTATCATCATCCATGGGTGACATTGATAATAAATGTGGGTCATTTTCATTAGCTTTCATCATATTATCAATAAAGTTTTTTTGATAAATTGTATCGTTATTAGTAATTAATACCCAATCATTTTTACAAAAATTAAGCCCTATATTTAAGAATCTATTATAATTAAATTTCTCATATGGTTGGATTACTGTAACGTTTGGTTGTGGATACATGTGTTTTTTTTCAGTATCAGTTTCAACCATTATAATGTTAAATTTATAATTTTTCGAACTATTATTGATACTATCAATACAGTTAATATTCATTTGCCTTATTGATGGGTCCTTACAATATGAAAGTATTATAACATCTATTATAGGTTTTGGTTTATAGATGTTTTGGGAAACCCCCATAATATCTAACATTCGTTTTATATCTTCTTTAATAACTCCACTCATTTTTTACAAACAATATCTTGTATATCATGAAAATAAGTATCCAACGTATCTAATTTAGTTGGTAACCTATCCTCATCCTTATTTAATTTTTGTAATACCCTTGATATTTCTTTTTTTTGTTTGAAATCTAAATTCTCTTTAGATAACAGTTGGAGTATCTCCCCTATAGAATTAACATTAAATTTATCGCATATTGATGAATGTTGTGAATTATCTACGGTATTAAACTTTACAACCTTATTAGATTCTTCTTTTAATACTTTTCTGATTAAGTCTCTCATATTAAATAAATATCATATTTATATGTATGAAGTATATTATAAATGAAAAACAAAATGAAGATATTAAAAGGAAACTACCTTTAATTAGAAGGAAATGGTTAATTGAAAAAATCTTAAATGTTGTTGTGGATAATATGTATGTGTGTGATTATGATGATGAGGAATGGTTTATTCAAGCAGTTGTTTATGAAGTGTTTGAATATAAAAACCAAGAACCTCAATTAGTTAATATATCAATGCCTGATTTATCAGAGTTTATTGAAGAAATCTTTTCAGGTGATATTAAGGAATACTATAATGAGCATCGTTCAATGTGTGAATAAAAAAATACCCGAGTGGTGTTCTCGGGTTCAATATCTTAATTCCAATCTTTTTTGTGTTTAGACTTTCTTGAATACACGTTTTTAGGAGTCTCAGTTCTAGACACGAATCTTCCATCGAAGAAACCAGCTTGTAGTTGGTCTTGTCTGATTTGAGTTCTTTTCATCTTATGTTGGTCGTAAGTTTTCATCGTTATATTTTTAAAGGGTTTGTATCTATCGGTTTTGTTATACAAAGATAATGCGTTTTAAGTTATCAGCCAAATGTTTTTTAATATATTTATTAAATATGGAAAGTTTGATTAAAAGTATTTTAAAGGAATATAGTAAAGACGATGTGGTCTTAAAACGAGTTGGTTTTGTGGACCAATTATATTTTAAAATACTTGAGGAGGATAACAAAAAAAAGAAAATTCAAATCCCTCCTCAAGCCAAACCAATCCTTGACAGATACTTGTCTAAAATAAATCCTTTCTACGGAACATATCAAGATAAAAAGAACGATAAGGAAGGTAAAATCAAATTCAATATTAAGTACGATACTCACTATTTAGAGAGACTTTTTAGATTGTCTGACCCTGAGTATCAGGAAGGTGGTAAATTCTTCAATAACAGGATTGTAAATCCTCAATATTATGAAGGTATTGATTTTGTTAGAAACGCGGCTGATAAATTTGCACAACAAATTTTTTTAGGTAACCTTGGTGATGGAGATATTGTTGAGGCAACCGCAGTGTCAGATGGTAAATTATATAGTGTAATTATTAAAATGAATGAATTTAAAGATAAAGAACCGACTTACACTCTTTACTTGAAAACTCAAATTAAAGGAGCTCCTTTCTTTGGTAAAAAACATCAGAAAAAAATTAGATTAAATTAAAAACCCCCACTTTTCAGTGAGGGAATGGTTCACTACCCTATCGCGGTGTACCTCAGCGGTTGGTTAGGGTCGTCCAACTTACCCACTTAACTACCACCTTTCGGTGTATCGACCCCCACAGAGAAGAAGTTAAACTTGTTCTAAGTGTCGCTCTGATTTTCGGTTAAGATTTATCGTTATCAAATCAACAATACAAAGATATGTGTTTTATATTAGAATTCCAAATTTTTATTGAAAATAGTTTCATCTTTTTTAAGGTATTGGTTTTTAACTTTTTCAATTAGGGATTTTAAAGCGGTCGCACCTTGTGGTGTTTTTTTAAGGTCTTCAAATTTAGGATTACCTTTAAAACCAATCTTAGAATAAGAAGTTCCGTTTTCTTTACCCCAAACAATGTTGGTTAAACATAACTTGTCAATTTTCTTTTGTTCTTTTTCTTTTTCTTTCTCGAATAGAATATCATCAACAACTGAGTCAAGTGTTTGTGGGTAACCAAACTTTTCGGGTAAGGTTTTACAATAATCAAAAACCTCATTTAAAAGTTTAGACATTCCTTCGTAAGGTTGGATATTTGTATTTCCTCCGTGTCCGTCATTTTTAGCATATGCGGTTTTTTTACCGTTTACAAAAACATCAGCTATAAAACAAATAGTTTCTTCACTAAATGTTTTGTTAATCTTCAAATTTTTAAGTTCTATCTTCATATCGTTTTTTTTTTGTCTTACAAAGATATAAACTTTATTTGAATTACCAACTATTTTTTTAAATTTCAAACATGTCGTCACACCATATAGGTGTTTTTTCCCCAACATAAGACCCTTTGGTATTGAAATCAAAATATTCGATTGCTTCTTCAACTGACATACCTTGTAATACCAAAATTTCGACACATTTTTTAACAGAATAGATTAATCTCATACTGTTTTGGTCAATTCCAATTACCGCTTCATCAAATCCATCCGCTTTTAGAATTTCATCATCATAGAAGTATTCAACAATTTCATTTAACATATTAAAATATATTAAATTAAGTACCCATTGTCAAATATTCATCCCAAGAACCAGGTAAATCAGTTCTCATGTTAGCACTTATTGTCGCTCTTTTAGGTATTCCTGTTGGGGTGATTTTTTCGGTATTGTCATCATAAAATACCGCGTCAAACGCCTTATAAAACTCTTCTAATCTTCGTCTGATATCACCATATAATTTATCACTATTAATAGTTTTATCACTATATGTATATGGACCGCCACTACCAATCCCTCCACTTCTTTCAAATGAAACACCTTCTGATGGTTTGATTATGTTATATAATTTAGTATAAACGGCTTGGAGATTAGCGTCTGTTATTGCAACATCTTTACCTATATACATTTGGTCTTTAGCTATAATTTTTTTAACCAAATCCAACATTTCATTTATTAATGACTGTGCCCTACTAAGTTCTAATCCTTTACTATCAGGTTCCTTTTTAAATATTCTTTGTATTTTATTCGCGATACCACTGTTGTTCATTATTTTTTCTCTTTCAGCAACTAACTGTTGGATATATTGAGCTCTCAATCCAGCATATGAAGCCTCATCACTTTTACCTAATTTTGTCGTATTTCTAATCAATGTTGTACCACAAGCGTCTGTGGTAAATAATCTACCTTTAATACTATTAACATCAAGCGGGTTTTCAACTTCTTTTTTTGTTTTTTCATCTATTAATGATTTACCATTTTTTAATACTTCAATTTGAGGAATGTCATCGTGAGCATCATCAGTCGTACATATAAAATAAAATTCTATTTTACCGTCTTTAACTATTTGAGCAGACTGTTCTGCGGTAATGGTAAATGTATCTGACCTACCTCCTTCTAAATCACCTCCAGGTTTTGATTTACCGTATCCATAATTAAATGTTCCGTCACCATTTTTGAGGTCACCATATCCTGGATTAAGTAACCATGCGGGTATTGATGGTAGACTACCGTATGTGGGTACTCCTCTTGAGGCATCACTATTATTTAAATTTGCGGTATAACCTCCTGCGCTATTGTATAATAATGTTTTATTAGCAAATAAGAAAAATTCAGCATTTTGACATCTGTGTGTCGGTACGTAAATTCTAACTTTAAGTCCCGCAGCACAATCGGGTTTAGGAATTGTGGTTGTTGTTGTCACTAATGGTTTTAAAGTTGTTGTTGCCGATGTTGCTGGTTGGGCGATTTTAACTGTTATTTCGATTGAGCTTGATTGTTCGTCTTTAAAAGCTTTTAATTCTGAAGCATATATTCCATTTTTTTGGTTAAACCAATTGTTTTTTACATCACCGTTAACTTTATAATCCTTACCTGTACAAGCATAACCTTGGGTGTCATTCGCGGGAATTTGTGGGTCTCCTTTAATACACCAAGGAGTTTCATTTTTGTTGCTGCTTATGAATTTTTTACTAGGGTCTTGAGGTACAAACTCAACAGGAGGTACCTGAACGCTAGATTGAATTACACCTTGGTCTTTTAGCGATTGGAAATACGATTGTATATATTGATTAAGATAATATTCTCTAGCCTTACTTAGTTCTCCAACATCAAGTCTATGTTTTTTAAAATACCCCGTTTTTTCATTATCTGTATTTGGTAATGAAGATTCTCGAGAAGTAAATTTAACACTTACTATTGAGTTTGGGTATTTCTTAACGAATTCTGTTACTTTAACTAGTTCAGCGTCTAATTTATCTTTTATTGTTTTACCCAAAGTATCAGATTTATCTACGGCTGAGGTAGTATAATAACCTGATTCATACTTATTTATTAATGTAACAGTACCACCTGAATTAGGGTCGATGGCTTCTCTTATAAGTCCATATAAACCTAATATATGTTTTCTGTCTTCTTCAGTAATTAAAAATTTTCTCATATATTTGAATGGTAGAAAAAAAATAGTATCTTTGTATAAATATAAAATGTTTTAGAAATGAATAAAGTTATTTTGGTTTTTGTTTTTGGTTTGTTATTTTCATCTTGTGCAACTCAACAGAAAACTGTTGAATTGTCAAATGGTAAAATGGTTACTCAGAAAGAATACGAAAAGATGTTAAACCACGCTTTCAAAGTCGCTGATAGAGAAGGTAGAAAATCAGTAAGAGGTAAATTGAGTAGAAAACAAATACGTGAGATTCATGAGGAAATAACGGTTACTACCGATACAATAAATTAATGAGGTCCTTAAACCTCATTTTTTATTTGATATCATCGTACTCATAATCACTATTATCATTAGACGCTTTTAAATTCGCCAACTCTAAGGATAGTCTATTAATTTCATCTTGTAAAATTTTCATATCACCCAATTTTTCCTCAAACAATTCATAAGTCACATCAATGATTAGTGACTCTTCTTCTGTAAGGTCCTCTTCTTTAATTAGAACTTTAGATAATATCAATTCTCTATATCTATCTTTTAAACTTTTAAATCTGAACATGTCATTTTATTTAAAATAAATAACTTTCGGGAAATCACCAAATACGAATTTTGTCACATCACATAACCACATTTCCATATCATACGGAATATTAAGATATTCTTTAAGAGAGTACCAAGCACCTGAACCTAATTCAACACCTTCAATTCTTCCTAAATCAATTAATTCTAATTTTTCAGCGGTTTCAAATTCTTTATCTGACAATGTGACGTAAACTTCATTTTCTCCTTGGGAAAGGATTTCTAAAAAAGAATCCGCCCCCATTACCATTTCTAATTCCTCCTTTTCACCTTCCCATTCAGGTAGGTCAACATACCATCGACCACTTTCTTCTTTATAAAATTTAAAATTTCTCATTATCTATCAATTCTCTACAATTTAAATCCCAATCCATGTGGTCTACATTAAGTGGTCTACATTTATCTTTACTGTCCATAATGTCTATCAACTCTATAATATCATCATCCAAATGAAATAGAAAATCTTTATCCTTTAAGTATAATATTTTTGGTTGTTGATTTGTGAAATGAATGTTTTCTCTTTTTATACCACATTCATCAGCAACTTCGAACAATTTTGCATTTTGTTCTCTAATCCACCACCACCCTTTATCGGCAACCGCTTCATTACTGAATCTAGATGTTACAATCCAAACTTCATGTCCTTCTTCCACCAATTCTTTGGCGAATTTTTGTACAACCTTTCTAGAAAGGGTTCCATCAAAATCAAAACTAACTTTCATAATAACAAAAGTAAGTCTTTTTTTCTATTTTTTCAATGAGGGAATTATTTCTTCTTGGAAAAAGTTTTGGATTTCTGCTTCGCTATCCTCATCTTTTAAAACGTTTTGCAATCTAACATCATCATCACTTAGTGTACTGTAGAAATCATAGTCCAATAAATAACCTCTTTCATCTGTTACAATAACACCAAGGAATTCATCACCATTAAATGTTACTTCACCATAGTACCCAACCTCACCATTATCCTCTATTTCTTCAGAAAATTCAAATGTGAATGGTCTACCTTTTAAAATATACTTGAATTTCATACCCTCTCTTTCATCAATGTCATAAACATCGTCCTGATTGAAAACAAAATCTTCGGGGTTACCTCCTTTCTGTTGATATTTATCAAATGCTCTCAACACATCCATTTCAGATGGTTTTAATTTTTCACCTCTACCTTTTTTAGAGTATAAATCTAATACATCATCAAGACTCTCTTTAAGTAAGTTATATTGTTTTTCGGTTATTATGAATTTCATATTAGTAAATGTTATATTTATAAATATGATGTCTGAACAACAAATCGAAAAAGCTCTTCATAAGATATATCAAACTTTATTATTTAAAGACGAAATTAAATTTAGGGTAGAGGTTGAGCCTCGTATGTATGAAGAAGAATATTTGGTTTATTCTATAATTACATACTTTACTGTTGACCATGCTAAATTTTGGCCCGATTCACCTGATTTTTCTTCTGAATATAATAAATTGATTAACTTTATTCGTGAGGATTTTGAGGAAAGAATGGATGACGTTACAAAATATGTTTTACCTACAGAATCTTACTCTGTTTGGATTAGATTTGAGCATTACAACACGGATGTGTACAAACCATTATTGGATTTTATTGGTGAGATAGGTACTCCTTTTATTAGTGAATTTACTGAAGTTAGTCCTAATATTGAAATAGTATTAGACGAGAATAGTGAATCAGATTATGATACTGTTGTTAGGGAAATAGAAACAAAATTTGATGTTGATGATTTATTAATTTACTGGGGTAATATTTCTTAACTCATCTCATAGTGAGATTCAGCTTCACTTAAATAATCAGATAATAGGTCATTAAAGTAACTGTCGTCCATATCAGGATAATATCTATCATCAGTATAAAATTTTGGTTTTTCAACATCTTCGTTAAAAATTATTTCATTAAATACACATTCAACGTCATCGTCACAATTATCCATATAATCATCAATATATGCGTCATCAACTTCATTAAAGAATTTTTCAACATTTATATGTAATATCGCACCTTCATCATTCAATTTTTCTATTGTACCATATTGTTGTAGAGCATTTTTTAATCCATCATATAAATAATTCACATAAGCATCTGATTCTGCATTTGACACCGCACCAGTAATAGCTCTACGGATTTCATAATCTTCATCCCAATCTTCAATTAACTCTTCATTACTTTCTTCATCAAAACGTTCTTCACTAAAGTCAGGATTATCTTTCTGAGCTATATGTCTTAATAAATTACGTAATCTATTTTCATTTTCTTTATCAATACTATACGTTAAGGCCCCTCTCCAATCTACATCATTATTATCCCATAACTCCCAAGCATCACCCGATAATATAGTTTCAAATAAAGTAACCTCAACGGTTCTTTCAATTTCACGACCTGCAGGTGATGTCATTTTTCTTTTATATCTTCTAAGTACAAAGTCACCATCAACATATTTTCCAATATCATCAACACTTAAATATAATGTTATATTATAATCAATTGCGGATTTTTCAATTATACCCATATCCATTAACTTTCTTTGTAAACTTCGTGACCTAAATAAATCAGGTCTTTTTGTGTATATTTCTTTTATAACCGTATCAGGTAAATCAGTTAATTTAAAATCTCTATCTGAAGCATATTCGGAACCAAAACTTACAATAAGGTACTGACCATCGTCTTCAACAAAGAATAATGGTAATATGTAATTGTGATATTCTTCTTTTGGTTTTGAATTCTTTGGTCCTTTTAATTGGTATAATACACCGTCTCTACCAATTGATGCGGTTAAATGACTTTTATTGATTGTATATTTACCACCAGGTAATTTTTTAGTTTCTCTTAATGAATAAAGATTGTTACTATAGGCCGTTCTACCACAGTGACCCATTCTTGAGCATTCTTCAGTTGAGTCGTTTGTTTCAAGGTCCACCCAATAAAAACCTTCACCATCTTCGTTTCGGAAATCTTTTATGATTGGGTGTTTTTCAACGTAGTTAATTTCACCTCCACTTACACCTAATGAATCATGCCATTCTTTTGATTTTTGTAATAACTCATCTATTGAAAGATTTTTATACTCACCAAGATTACCATCTAAACCAACTCGAATCCAATCCATTATTTCGGTTATTTTTCTACCGTAAACTAATCGTATTCTACCTGAATTTAATTTATCAATTGCATTTTGTCTGGTTAATTCAGGTTCAAGTCCTCTGTCTCTCCAACTTTCCATGTTGTGTAGTTGGAGGTCAATTATTTTATTTGCCATCCATACGGCAAGTGACCCACAAGTATTGGCTAAATATTCTGAATTTTCTTCATTCAAACCAACCTTATCAATTAGGATTTTCTTTTTAGAGGCTTCGTTAATAATCTCAGAGTCATGGATTGAGTTATAATCTCGTAACTGTTTTAGGATGGACTCTTGTAATCGTTCTTTTTTTAATTTTTCGTACCAAGGTTTGGTTTTTTCGTTATAGTTATCTAATGTTGAGGTTGATGTTGAAATGTGAACCCTATCACTTAATTCGGGTAGAAAGTCTTTAATGACACCACCTAATTTAGCTCTATGACTATGTAATATATCTGAATCTCCTAATTTAAAAGGTTTTTTCATTAAAAAAGTTATGTGAACATCATAACCTGAATAGTTATCAGGTACGACATCCACCGCGACTCCATAATAATCGTCAATATCTATTTTTTTAAGAAATCCTTTTATTAATAATTCAGCAGACTTTTCCCACTTGTTTACATTCATACTAATAAATACCGCTAAGATTTTAAATCTTGCACCATTATCATGTATTGACTAACATCTTCAGGAGTTAAATAACCAAGAACATCATTTGTTATTTCAGTATCATAAGTTAAACTACCATCACTATCCAATATGGCCATTTCATATAATCCTTCTCTACCTCCATAAGAGTAGTCATGTTTTACTACTGAAACCCCATACCCATTATCAAACATCATCACTCCAGCAACACCGTTATGAAATGGTTTAAAATTTAAGTCCTCAAATGTTTTAATATCTAAACCCAATTCATAAATTAAATCAACAGGTCTCATACTTAAAACTTCACTAGCTTTAATGATACCCATATCATTGGTAATCTTAAGTATTTTTTCAATATTTTTCATTCTTCTTCGTTATCTAATTCTTCAGCCAAGACATGTAACATAAACCCTGGCAAACATAATACCAATGGTATTATCAACAAAAGTACTGAAATTATTTTAATACCCCAATAAAAAATTTTTTTCATTTTTCAGATTCAATTTCAATTTCTTTCTTAGTTTTTTTCTTCTCGTTAACTTCAAGATAGATAGGAATTTTCACATACTCAGGAGTAATTTGGTCCATACCAACTCCAACACAAACTTCAATATACTTTACTTCGTTGTCCATATTATTTTTTATTTACAATTGCATTTTTTAATGTGTTAATTAAAACACCCAATTCATTAGAATCATGAAATCTAACTAATGGGTCAGTGTTGAAAAATTCAACGTACCATTCTCCATTTTTTATCTCTTCATTTGTTGGTGTAATAAAAGTTAAACCATCAACAATATCAAGGACATAATAATAAGTTTCATCCTCATCATATTCTTTTAATTCCTCACTTTTAAAACCCAATAATATTAAATCTCTTTCTGTCATTTTACAAGTTTTACTTTCTTAACAATTCCTTTTTTATCTGTTTTATACTTTATTCTAAAAGAATCTTCGTATGTGTACTCACCCTCTTCAAAATTTAAACAATACCATTCACAACTATCGTGATGATAAAGATGAACATGTAATTTTTCAAGATACTCACAACGTTCATATGATATATCTTTATATTTCCAATTAGAACAACTAACTAAAAATAGACTTAAAAAAAATAAAAACTTTGTTGTCATAAATCAATTATCAGAATAAAAATCATTACCAGAACCTTTAACATATTGAACCGAGTTACCTGACGGTGTATGTAATTCGACAAACATTGGTTTACCTGTATACAAACAAAGTTCAAATTCATGGTACCTTGGTTTCATTGAAAGTAGTAGTGTTCTTTCTGGTCCTAACACTTTTAAATTAACTTCGTCTAATGATAAATCGTTATCAATGTTAATCTTAATACAATGTTCAGATGTTGCTTCAGCTTTAAGGTCTTGTAAAACAGGTTTTGTGTGCATCTTATCCTTTTTTAATTAAATATACCGCGATTTTTCCTTCATATCTGTCAAGGTAAGCGTTTGTTCCAAGTTCAATATGTAAAGGGACCATTTTTTCAATCTCATATCCTATATCCAACCAAGATTGTACCTCATCTTGTTTATTCGTAATTATAAATATTTTTTCCATATCATTGTTCCATTGTTGGTTTTAACCACATTAATTTATTTTCAAAAATATATCTCTTAAGTGTTGGGTAATCCTGTAGGGTTTCCAACGTGTGCATAGTATCATGTTTAAAACACTTTAACAATTCTTCACGAATTCTTTCTGAAGATACGACACCCATCTTTTTTTCATAGTTATAGTTGTTGATGTGGTAGTCTAAATATTTTAAACTAAATCCTTTGGTAATTGCAAAACGAATTGCTCTTAAAATACGAAGAGGGTCATCATTAAATGTTACATCAGTTTCTAATGGTGTTCTTAACACTCCGTCCTCCAA
>Ga0315901_10007396_pt1 | contig 12961 bp, 8 predicted proteins | sample LakEriMetagenome_10_FD_203761 | JGI IMG/M metagenome (GOLD analysis project Ga0315901, IMG submission 203761) | Freshwater fungal communities from buoy surface, Lake Erie, Ohio, United States - Buoy 2 MA116 | ecosystem: Environmental > Aquatic > Freshwater > Lake | place: USA: Lake Erie, Ohio... | reverse complement strand
AGCCCCTCCACCAGCCCAAGACGGCCGGCGGTGGCGGCGGGCATGCCCCGATCCTGTTCGCGGACCTGCACGTCGAGAAAGTGCAGGACACCGTCACCACCGCGGCGTCGGCTGCGGCGGAGGTCAAGAACCAGGGCGACGGCTACCTCGGCAACGCCGCCGACGGGTCGATCCAAGCGCTCGGTTACCAGGAGGTCGCGGACCAGATGTGGACCCGCCGCCTGCGGACGTCACAGACCGGCTCGTATCAGTGATCGAGCCCGCTTCCGCGACGACCATTCCATGCCACGGCCGCCTTCGGGCGGCCGTGGTTTTTCATTGGTCCGTCGCCTCGCGACGGGTGTGGCTATAGTTGACGCCATGGCTTCGGCGACGCTTCCCATCGAACCGGCATCCGGCGACGCAACGGCCGCGGCGGCGGAGGCGGCAGTAGGCCGCACGCTGCGATGGCAGATCGCCGCCACGCTGGTGGGCGCCACGCTCCTGGCCTGCTCGCTCGTCGCCCGGTTCCTCTGGGCGAAGGATTTCTACCCGGCAATTCCCGCGGCCTTGGCTGCGCTGCTGTTGGGCGCCCCGCTCGTCGCCGCGGCCGTCAAGGACCTGCTGAAGGGCCAGGCGGGCATGAACGCGCTGGTGGCCCTGGCCGTCGTTGGCGCGGCGGCGTCTGGGAAGTACCAGGAGAGCGCCGCGGTCGCCTTGTTCATGATCGTCTCGGGCCTGATCGAGAAACGAACCGCGATCGGAGCTCAGGCGAGCATCGAGTCGCTCGTCAGGCTCGCGCCGACGAAGGCTCACCGGCTCGTGGCCGGGGCGACCCGTCAGGATGCCCGCGAGGAGGAGGTCGAGGCCAAGGATCTCTGCCCCGGGGACCGCGTCCGCGTCCGCCCCGGCGACACGATTCCCGCCGACGGTCGCGTGCTCGGCGGCACCAGCACCGTGAATCAGGCGAGCATCACCGGTGAATCGCTGCCGGCCGACAAACTGACGGGCGACGAGGTCTTCGGCGGCACGATCAACCTCACCGGGGCCCTCGACATCGAGGTCACGAAGGCGGGTGCCGACACGCTGCTCGGCCGCGTCAAGGATCTGATCCTGCAGGCCGAACGGACGCGGACGCCGATCATGCGGCTGGTCGACCAGTACGCCGTCTGGTACACGCCGACGGTGCTGATGCTCGTGGGCGTGGTGCTCTTCTTCGCACTCCGGAGCGACCCGGAAACCGCCTTCAGCCGGGCGATCGCGATGCTCGTGGTGGCCTGTCCCAGCGCCCTGATCCTGGCCACGCCCACGGCGATGGTGGCGGCGCTCTCGGCAGCCGCGCGGCTGGGTGTTCTGGTCAAGAGCGTGGTCACGCTCGAGGCCGCCCGCAACCTGACCGCGATCGTGTTCGACAAGACCGGCACGCTGACGACCGGAATCCTCGCCGTCACGCGACTGGCGCCGGTCGAGGGCGTCGAGGGAGCCGAACTACTCAGGCTCGCCGCATCGGTCGAACAGGATAGCCGCCATCCGGTGGCCCGGGCCGTCACGGAGATGGCCCGCCGTGCGAACGTGCCCCTCACGCGGCCCGATGCCTTCGAGGAGGTTCCGGGCCGGGGTGTGGTGGCCGAGGTCTCGGGCAGCCGGGTGATGGTGGGCCGGGCGGCTTGGCTCGCCGGAGCGGACGGAGGTCTTGCCGCCGCGGAGGTTCGCGCGATCGAGGAGGTGCAGGCCAGCGACGCCGCCGATGGGTTGAGCGTGCTGTTCGTGGTTCGGGACGGCAGGCTCGTCGGCTGGATCGGCCTCGAGGACAACGCCCGGCCGGAGGCGGCCGAGGCGGTGGATCGGCTGCGGGCCCTGGGCCTCAAGCGGCTGGTGATCCTCACGGGCGACCGGCGGAGCGTGGCGCGGCGGGTGGCCGAGCAGATGCACTTCAGCGAGTTCAAGGCGGAGGTGCTCCCGCACGAGAAGCTCGAGATGGTCGACGCCCTGAAGGCGCAAGGTCATCGCGTGGCGGTGATCGGCGACGGCGTCAACGACGCCCCGGCGCTCGCCGCGGGTGACATCTCGATCGCGATGGGCGCCGCGGGCAGCGACGTGGCGATTCATTCCGCGACGATCGCCCTGCTCAACAGCAATCTCAACCGCGTGCCATTTCTGATCGAGCTGTCGCGCCGCACGATCGGCGTCATTCGCCAGAACATGGTGATCGGCGCCGCGTTCATCGTGGTCTTTCTGGCGCTGGCAGGGGCGGGCTACGTGTCGCCAGTGATGGCCGCCTTCCTGCACATCGTCAGCGGCCTGATCGTGGTCTTCAACTCGGCCCGCCTCGTCCGCTGCGGCGAGGAGATCGAGCGATCCGAGGCCGAACGGCTCGCCGAGGTCGAGGCTAGCCGACGTCGCGACGCTGGAAGAGCAGCACGGCCAGGCTGAGCAGCGCCACGGCGACGAACCCCGCGTAGAGCGTGGCGGTGCCGATGTAGCCGCCGGTGATCGGGTGGCCCTGGGTGAGAGCGTCGGCCGGCCAGAAGAACTGCAGGTTCGGCACCGCGACGTAGAACGGCCAGCAGACCGCCCGCAGCCAGGCGGGCCGGTCGGCCGCCCCCACGACCGTTCCCAGGAAGTATTCGCTCACCAGTCCCAACAGAAACACTGTGAGGCAGGCGAGGAGCGTGGGGATCTGTCCGAGCCGGGTGCTCGCCGCGATCGCCACGGCCGCGAGCACCAGCAGCGCTTCGAAGACCAGGAGCAATCCGATCATCAGTTGCGGGTTGAAGTCCACGACGGGGCTCTGGAAGCGCCAGTCGCGGTCGATGCACCAGACCACGCCGAGGGCCGCGGTCAGCGCGGCCGCAAGGCTGACGGCGAACACGCTGGGAAAGGGGCGGCGATAGAGGTAGTTGGCCAGGCCGGCGCCGGCCAGCGCCAGCCCGCCGAACAGGATCGAGAACACGAGCACCGGCAGGTCGAAGGCCACTTCGGTGCCGACGCCCGGCTGCACCCGATGGCGGATCGCCAGGAGGAACACGGCGGCGAGCGACCAATAGCCGACGGCGAGCGCCGCCGCCACGCCGACGTACTTGCCGACCACCAGCACCGGCCGCGGCACGGGCTTGCTCACGACCGTGAGCACCGTCTTGTTCTCGATCTCCCTGGTCAGCACGCTCGTCGCGGTGAAGGCGGCGAGCAGCAACCCCACCAGGAACAGCGTGCTCAGGCCGAGATCGATGAAGAGCTTGGTGTCGTCCTCGAGGGTGAAGGCGGCGAGGTTGACGTTGAGCACCAGCGCCACGATGCCGGCCAGCACGAGCACCACGAACACCGGTTGGCGGATCGATTCGAGGAAGGCGTTGCGGGCGACGGCGAGGAGGAGCATGAGCTGTCGGCGAGCCTGGGTCGTGGATGCCAGCCGGGGATGTGGCTGGCGGACGGCCACCTTACCACCGGCCGTCGCCGGCCTGGGGTGGTCCCTGCCCCGGGCGGGTCTGCGGGTCCCGTCCCCGGCCGGGGCAACCGGTGAATCCCGCGATGGTAAACTCCGTTGTGGCGTCAGTCGCGGGCAGCGTGCCGCGCCGGCCGTGGGCATTCTGCAGCCGGACCATGCATTCCGTGATCGACGATTCCCTCGTCTACCGCCGTGGCACCACCGCCGCGATCGCCGGGCTGGTAATTCAGATCGGCCTGACGCTGGCGACGGCGCTGGTGGGCCTGTGGACGCAGAGCCCCGCGATCCAGGCGGCGACCTGGCACATGCTCGGCGGCCTGCCGATCTGGATCATCCTGGCCCTCGTCTACGCGCAGTACGACGCGGAGCGCCGGGAGTCGCTGGCCGCCGAGAAACTTGCGACCCAGGACGCGGCTTCGTCGGTGCTCTTCGGCGACCTCTCCGACGAACTCCAGCGGGCCCGGCAGCGGCTGGCCAACCTGCTCGGCTACGGACTGCCGGGCGTGAGTTTTCTGGTGGCGGTCTACCTGATCGTCGCCGGAGCGGCCTTGCTCTGGCGATTCTGGCGGCTCGCTGCCGCGGCGGGGCCGAGCGTGGTGATCACCCTCGCGCCTTCCGCCAGCCCGGTGGGGCTGCTCTTCGTCTCGGCGACGATCGCGTTCGTGGCCTTCATCTCCGCCCGCTGGATCAGCGGCTACACGCGGGTCAGGGCCTGGCGGCTCTTGCGGGGCGGAGCCAGTTATCTGATGAGCTGCTTCGTGCTGGCGGCGCTCGTGCTGGCGGGGGCGGTCGTGGCGGCGCTCCTCGACGACACTTCGTTCTTCCGCATCGTGGCAGTGGCGGTGCCCTGTGTGATGATGCTCGTCGGCGTCGAGATCCTCCTCACCGGACTTCTCGAGGCCTACCGGCCCCGGCGGCCCGGTGAAGTGCCACGGCCGGCGTTCGACAGCCGGGTGCTCGGCCTGCTGACGGCCCCGGAATCGCTCGGGCAGGTGGTTGGCGAACTGATCAACTACCAGTTCGGCGTCGAGGTCTCGCGGAGCTGGCTCTACCGGCTGCTCGGGCGGGCCATCACGCCGCTGACGATCCTCGGAGGAGCCGTGCTCCTGGCCATGTCGGCGCTCGTGATCGTCGGTCCTGACGAACAGGGCGTGGTGATGCGGTTCGGCGAGGTGCGAGGGGCGGCGCGGGGCCCCGGGATCCACCTCAAGCTGCCCTGGCCGCTCGAGACCGCCGCGACCTATCCCGTCGGCAAGGTGCTCCAGATCGAAGTCTCGAGCGACCCGATCGGCCGCACGGCGAATCAGGAGGCGATCCTCTGGAGCAGCGGTGACGACCGCTTCGACACGATCGGTATGGAGTACTACCCGACCGTCCTCGACGCGCGGGCCGAAGACGCGGGGGCAGGCGGGCTGGCGGTCATCGCGGCCGACCTGGTCGTCCAATACCGCGTCCGCGACCTGCTCGACTTTCTGGAAGGGTCGCTCTCGCCGAAGGAAGCGATCACGCTGATCGCCCAGCAGGAGGCGAGTCGCTACTTCGCCAGCCACACGCTCGACGACCTGCTCACCCGCGGTCGATCGGAGGGGGGCGTCGTGCTGGAGGAGGCGATTCAGGAGCGGGCCGACCGTCTCGGGTTGGGGCTCGACGTGGTGGGCGTGTCGGTGACGGTTCTCAAGCCGCCGGGCGGGAAGGTGGCCAGGGCTTTCCATAGGCAGATCGGCGCCCAGCAGGAGCGGGAGACGCTCATTCAGGCCGGGCGGAAGGAAGCCGTGACGACGCTGGCGAAGGTGGCCGGGTCGGTCGATCACAGCAACCGCATCAACGCCGCGATCCTGGAGCTCGACGCGCTGCGGGCGACCGCGGGCGACGATCCCGCCGCGGCCCGGCGGATCGCGATCCTCGAACTCGACATCGAGTCGCTGCTCGGCGAGGCCCGGGGCGAGGCGGCGGAGCTGATCCACGCCGCCCGCGGCTACCGCTGGTCGAAGGCGATCGGTGAGCGCAGCGCCCGCGAGCGGTTTGCCGGCGAGCTCCTGGCGTTCGAGAAGTCGCCCAACTACTACCGCGTGCGAAAGTTCCTCGAGGTGCTCGCCGACGGCCTGGCGGAGCGGCGAAAGTTCATCATCGCCGGCGACCAGGGGGACCTCCCGATCCTGCAGATGGACTTCAGCGACCCGACCTCGGCCCTCGACACCCTGCTTGGCCAATGACCATGGAGCGTGCCGGCCCGGCGTGGCGGCACGAACACGACCCCTCATGAAGAACTCGTTCACGATCCTGATCGGCGGCCTGATCGCCGCGGCGCTGCTCTCCTACATGTTTCTCTACCAGGTCCGGTACGACCAGGTGGCGGTCCGCACGACCTTCGACAAGGCCGACGCGGGGAGCGTGCAGGACACGCCCGGGCTCAAGTGGCGGCTGCCGTGGCCGATCCACAAGGTCACCCACTATTCCAAACGGCTTCAGCTGCTCGAGGACAAGATCGAGGAACTGCAGACGGCCGACGGCAAGAGCGTGATCGTCCGCACCTACCTGACGTGGCGGATCGAGAATCCGCTCGATTTCTACGTCACGCTCAAGGACCCGAGCGAGGCGGCGCGGCAGCTCGCCAGCCGGCTGCGGGAGATCCGTGGCATCATCAGCCGCTATCGGCTCGACGAACTGGTCAATCTCGACCGCGACAAGCTCAAGCTCGCCGCCATCGAGGACGAGGCGAAGCAGGCGCTCGAGAAGTCGCTCGAACAGTCGGGCTACGGTCTCAAGGTGGAGAGCGTGGGCATCTACAAGCTCGTGCTGCCGGAGGCGACCACCGAGAAGATCTTCGAGACGATGATCAAGACCCGCGAGCGGCTTGCGGAGAACGCCCTCCAGGAGGGGCAGGCCCAGGCATCCGCCATCCGGAGCGAGGCCAAGAGCTCCCGGGACAGGATCCTGGCCTTCGCCGAGCGGCGGGCGCAGGCGATCCGCTCGCAGGGCGACCGCGAGGCCTCGAAGGAGTATGAGAGCTTCGCCAAGAACGAGGAGTTTGCGATCTTCCTGCGGAAGGTCGAGGCGCTGAAGAAGATGCTCGACCACAACACGACGTTCGTGCTCTCGGCCGACAGCCTCGGCATCCTCGACTGGTTCAACCGCGATCCGGGGCAGGCACCGCCGCCCGCCGGAGCTCCAGCCGCCCGGCCGCCGCGGCCAGCGGGCACTGGAGCGGGACGATGACGACCGACGGCGACCGGACCGAGTCCGACATCGAGCAGCTCGATCCCGCCCAGCAGTCGCTCGCCGAGGCGCTGCGGGTGAGCTTCGGGATCCTCAAGGCCGCGCTGGTCCTCGCGCTGGTCGCCTACGCCTTCAGCGGCACGTTCAGCGTGGGCTCCAACGAGGTGGCGCTGCGGCTGCGGTTCGGCGACTACGTGGGCGGCCCCGGCCAGCGGGTGCTGGAGCGGGGCACCTACCTGGCGGCGCCGTTTCCGCTCGAGCAGGTGGTCAAGATCGACACGCGACCGATGACGCTCGCGATCGACGAGGCCTTTTGGTACGAGTCGGGCGAGCGTGACCAGGGCATGACGCGGGATCAGATCCGCAACTCCCGCGCGCGGCCGCTGAACCCGCTCCGTGACGGATCCCTCGTGACGGGCGACCTGAACATCGCCCACGCCCGCTGGACCGTGACGTACCGCGTGAGCGACCCCGTGGCCTTCATCACCAACGTCGGCGAGCGTCCGCTCGCCGAGAGTCTCGTCGGCTGCGCGGCACAGCAGGGGATCGTCCAGGCGATCGCGCAGCTGCCGGCCGACGACCTGCTCAAGGGCGTGGTCAACCGGGAGGTGGCGACGGCCGTGGCGCAGCGACGGCTCACCGAGATGGGCACGGGCCTGACGATCGATCAGCTGACGCTCGACAAGGTGTCGGCGCCCGTCAGCGTGATCGGCAGCTTCGACGCCGTCACCACCGCCGAGTCGGATCGTTCGCAGCGGATCGTCTCGGCCCAGCAGGATCGGGCGCGAATCCTGGGCGAGGCGGCGGGCGAGGGGGCCGAGAAGATCCTGGCCTTGCTCGATCGGTTCGAGCGGGCGGGCGAGGCAGGCACGCCGGACGAGATTGCGACCGCGGAGCGCGAGATCGAGGCGGCACTCGGCGACCTGAGCATCGCGGGAACCGCGATCGGCGGCGAAGTGGCCCAGGTTGTCAACGCGGCCAAGACCTACCGGACGCAGGTGGTGGAGCGGGTGAAGGGAGACAGCGAGACGTTCCAGCGACTCCTCCCCCAGTATGAGCGCAACCCGCGGATCATCCTGTCGCGTCTCTGGGAGGATGCCCGCGAGCGGATCCTGACCGGCGACGTGGAGACCTTCTACACCGTGCCGGGAAAGCTCGAACTCCAGCTCAACCGCGATCCCATCATCCAGAAGGAACGGCAGCAGGAACAGATGCGGTCGCTCAAGGAAAAGCAGGCGGAGTCCGCCAGGTGACCGCGCCTGCGGCCGCCGGCACTCACAGGGAGGATGCGATGATCGCGACGGATGACGAGCGGCAGGATCCCGCGACCGCTCCCGGAAGGCCCGCCGACGCGGCCGAGGGCGTCGACATCAAGTGCGTGGGGCTCACCAAGACGTTTCGCGACTTCTGGATGCGGCCGCGGGTCCGGGCGGTGGAGGGAGTCGATCTCGAGATCCGCCGCGGGCAGGTCTACGGGCTTCTCGGCCCCAACGGTTCGGGGAAGAGCACGACCATCAAGATGATCCTGGGACTGATCTCGCCGACGTCGGGCCGCATCGCGGTGCTCGGCCGGCGGCCCCGCGACGTCGCCTCCAAGCAGCGGATCGGCTATCTGCCGGAGGAGAGCTACCTGTATCGCTTCCTGTCGGCCCGCGAGACGCTCGACTATTACGGCCGGCTGTTCCGCCTGCCCGCGCGTCTGCGGCGCGAACGGATCGACATGCTGCTCGACATGGTGGGGCTCGATGCGGTCGAGCACCGGCCGGTGGGAGAGTTTTCCAAGGGCATGCAGCGGCGGGTCGGGCTCGCACAGAGCCTGATCAACGACCCGCAGCTCCTGATCCTCGACGAGCCCACCAGCGGCATGGATCCTGTCGGGGCGAAGCAGATCAAGGATCTCATCGCCGACCTCGGCCGCCGCGGCAAGACGGTGCTGCTCTGCACGCATCAACTGTCGGACGTCGAGGACCTCTGCGATCGCGTGGCGATCATGTTCGGCGGCCGGGTGCGGGCCGAGGGCACCTGCGACGAGTTGCTCGAGCAGGAGGATCGCACGACGATCCGCACCGCCGCCCTTCCGCCCGCAGTGGTCGCCGAGGTTCGCGGCGTGCTCGAGCGGCACGGGATCGGACCGGTGGCCGTCGAGCGGCCGCGGCGGCGGATGGAGTCGCTGTTCCTGGAGATCGTCGAGCAGGCCCGCGCGGAAGGGGCTCGGACCAGCGGAGCCACCTCCGGGGGCCGGGTCGCCGACTTCCTTCGATCGGGGGTCGAGCCGTCGCCAGCCTCGCCAAGCGCACCGGCGGTCCCTGCATCTCCATCCCCGCGGCCGGTCGTGAGCACCAAGGCTGAAGACCCAGCCGCGGCGGTTCCGACCGCGGTCGAGCCCTCCACTGCGGCTCCTGCCGCGTCCGAGCCCACCGGTCCCGTCGACACGGCGCTCATCGATCGACTCACCAACCGCCAGCCGTGACGTCGGCCACGATGAACAGACCATATCAGCCCTGGCGCCTCGCGGTTCGCCCGCTGCTCGCGCTCGCCGTAGGCAGCGTCGCCGCCGAGGCCTCCGCCACGGTGCTTGGCGGTGGAGTTGGTGGCATCGCGCAGGCGGCCGTCGCGGCCGGCTGCATCTGGTGGATGTGGCGGGAGTTTCAGGCTGCGCCGCGGTGGCGGCGGCAGGTGACGGCCGTCGCCGCCGGCGTGGCGGGCATGGCCGTCGTCTGGTTCCTGGTGCGGCATGGCCGGCCGGTCGAGGCCACCGGGCTGGCGGGTGTGATCGGCATGGCTGCCGGCTGCTGGCTCGGGCTCGCGGGCATCCATCTGGCGCTCTCGGCATCCACGGGCATCACCGGCGTGGCCCGCGCCGTGCTCGATGAGGCGGTCCGGATGCGGGCGTCGTTGGGGCTCGCGCTGCTCGTGCTCGTGCTCGTGCCCACGCTGCCGCTGGCGCTCGACCATTCGGAGCGGCTCCACTACCGCATGCAGTTCCTGCTGAGCTGGTCGCTGGGCATCACCGGCGTGATCCTCGCGCTGCTCACGATCGTCCTCGCCTGCGGCTCGATCTGCGGCGACATCGACTCGGGCCGGATTCACATGACGCTCGTCAAGCCGCTGCGGCGGTGGGAGTACCTGTTGGGCAAGTGGCTCGGGATCGCGCTGTTTGACCTGCTGATGGTGGCGCTCGCCGGGGCAGGCACCGCCACCTTCGTGCGGCTCCTGGCCGCGACGGAGGCGACCGACGCGCAGGACCGTGCGGCCGTGACGGACCAGGTGCTTACGGCCCGCGTCGCCCTCCAGCCGGAGCCCGTGAATCGCGCCGACTATGATGCGGCGATCGCTGCTGCGATCCGGCAGCTGGAGCAAGACGAGCCCGACGCCTTTGCGCGGAACCCCGGGGCCGCCCGCCGTCGGATCCGCCAGGAGTACGACTGGCAGTGGCACACCGTCACGCCCGATACGGTGTCGACCTTCGTGTTCGAGGGACTGGGTGACGTGAAGCGGCGGTCGTCCGGTATCGCCGACGCCACGCTGCAACTGCAGCTCAAGCCGCGGGCCTACAACGTGGACGTCGATCTGGCCGACGTGCGGTTTGCGATCTGGCTCAACGATCGGCCCTGGCCCGTGACCGACGGCGTCCACGTGGAGCAGACCCTCCCCACCCAGGCGGTCCGCGTCCTCGACCTGCCGGTGGACGCGGTGGACGACGAGGGTGCGCTGCGGATCACCGTCGCCAATCGCAATCTCGTGCCCGCCGGCGAGACGAGGCCGACCGCGATCACGTTTTCCCCCGGCGACGGCCTGCGCATCCTCCACCGCTCAGGAGGGTTCGACGGGAACTTCATCCGCTGCCTGGCGGTGATCTGGATCAAGCTCACGATGGTGGCGGCGGTGGCGGTGGCCGCAGCATCCGTCCTGGGTCTGCCGATGGCGATCCTCGCCTCGCTGGTGGTGTATGCGACGGCCCTCGGAAGCGGCTTTCTCCGCGACGCCCTGGGCCTCTACAACATGGTCTCAACGTCGGCGCTGGGGTCCGTGGTGGAGCGGGCGGGCCGGGCGGCGACGCTGGTCGGCGAGTTCCGTTTCTACGAGGCATTCCGAATGCTGTTCGGGTATGTGACCGACCTCGCCCTCTGGCTGACGCCGGCCTTCTCCGACTTCGACGCCGTCGGCCGGCTCGCGACCGGGATGCTGATCCCGCCCGCCGACGTCCTGGCATGCCTGTGGCGGATCGGTCTGGTCTATCCGCTCGTCATCGGCCTGGCCGCCTGGGCCGTGTTCGAGCGGCGCGACCTGATCCGAACGTCGACCTGAGAAGCCCCGGGGGCAGCAGCCCATGACCGACCGTGTCGTCGAAGTGATCGCCGCGACGCTGCTCATCGCCTGCCTCGTGGGTGCCGGCGTCACCGCGCGTTCGATCGGCCGGCAGCGGGAGACGCTGGGCCTGGTCGTCTCCATGGAGGGTACCAAGGGAATGCCGCCGCACGTGGCCCTCGCGACGGCGGCGCTGGGAACGTTCCGTGGGCTGGCGGTCGACGCGCTCTGGGCGCGGGCCGATGCGCTGCAGGATGCCGGCGAGTTCTTCGAGGCGCAGACGCTCGCCCAATGGATCACGGCGCTGCAGCCGCGGTTTCCGCGGGTCTGGGGATTTCAGGCCTGGAACCTCGCCTACAACATCTCGGTCTGCACGAAGGCGGCCGAGGAACGGTGGGAGTGGATCAACCGCGGGATCGACCTGCTGCGGCGGCAGGGCATCCCGCTCAATCCCGCCGACGCGAATCTGCCGACGGAACTCGGCTGGATCTACTTCCACAAGATCGGCGGCAAGACCGACCGCGAGCACTGGTACTACAAGGCCCGCCTCGTACGGGAGTTTCGGGAGTTCCTCGGCGACCTGACCGGAGGCCGAACGACGGCCGAGGCGATCGAGCGGTTCCGCCGGATCGCGTCGGCTCCGGACGACCTGGAATCACTGCGGGGCGACCGCGACGTCGCCGACGCGCTGGCGCTCCTGGCGGAGCACGGCGAGAAGCCCGATGAAAGGCTGCTGCGGATGCTTGGCCGCGCTGCCCTCTACGATGCATCGCTCGACACGCAACTGCTCGCCGGCAAGGCCCTGCCGACGGGCACCAACCGCGACCTGCTCGCCGCCCTGCTCGCCGACCAGCGGCTGTCGCAGGCGGTCTTCGAACGGCTCGTGCCCCACCTGCAGAAGCGGGTGCTGATCGACCGCTACCGCATGTCGCCCGACTTCATGCTCGAGCAGATGGAGCGGTATGGGCCGCTCGACTGGGGCCATCCTCATGCCCACGGCATCTACTGGTCGGAACGTGGCTTCGCGATCGCCCGGGAGGGAAGGCATCGCGAGCGGCTCAACGAGCTGACGATCATCCGCACGCGGCTCGGCAACCTGCAGCACCTGATGCGGACCGGGCGGATCGAGTTCGACCCGCTCTCCGACCGGCTCGACGTTCTGCCCGATCCGCGGTTCATCGACGGCTACGAGCGCGGGATGCAGAACGCCGTGCAACTGATCCAGTCGGCGGAGGGCGTCTCGGCGGCGGAGTTCGGCCGGGCGACCGTCGACGACCTGCTCCGTGGGTACGAGTCGTTCCTGGAGCAGGCGACCGTGTTCGCCTACCTCTACGGCGACGAGCCTCAGGCCGCCGGCTGCTTCGGGAAGCTCGTGTCGATCGCCCAGGAATCCGGCCGCGGTGACCAGCCGCTCTACACCGAGGGCCTGGAGGGATTCCTGGCCCTGCGGCTCGGGGCTGTGATGGACATCGACGTCTCCAACACGCGGCAGTTCCTCGATGCGATGGTACAGCGGGCCATGCTCGATGGTCTCGCCAAGGGTCGACTCGACACCTTCAACCGGTTCATGCGGCTGGCGTACTCGGTCTACGACCGCAGGTATGCAGCCAGCGATCCGGGCACGAAGCACGTCGCCAAGGAGGCGAAACTGCCCCCGTTCCCCGAGCTCGTCGAAGCGTCGTACGAAAGCGCGATGCGGCAGGCGGCGACGCCGGTGCTCATGCGGGCCCGGATCTGGGCCTGGACGCCCGAGACGATCCGCTCGAGGGTCTGGAGCCGACTCGGCGAGACGCTTCGGGCCCAGGCCGCCGCTGCCGATCTGGACCCGATGCGGACGTTCCCCGCGCCGCCGGAGGCGGCGGGTGAACCGGAGTGAGGTGGCGTCGCCGGAGGTATACTTCAGGCCACGAACCGGAGCACGAGCGGCCGCGGCCGACACGAACCAATCCATGCATGCGGGCTGCGGCAGTTCGGGGTTCATCAGCGCAGTGCCGGCCCTTGCGGCACTCGTTC
>Ga0315901_10007395_pt1 | contig 12961 bp, 11 predicted proteins | sample LakEriMetagenome_10_FD_203761 | JGI IMG/M metagenome (GOLD analysis project Ga0315901, IMG submission 203761) | Freshwater fungal communities from buoy surface, Lake Erie, Ohio, United States - Buoy 2 MA116 | ecosystem: Environmental > Aquatic > Freshwater > Lake | place: USA: Lake Erie, Ohio... | reverse complement strand
TCCCAGGGCTTGACGCGGTCGACGTACTCGTTCACGCGGTCGGCCAGCAGCATCACCTCGCGCAGCGCCTTGCCGAACTCGCGGCTGTCGTAGAGCGCGAACACGGTGTCGGCGTGGGCGCGCAGGCCATCGAGCAGCACGCGGCCTTCGACGCCGACGTCGGCGCTGAGCTTGCCGCCGAAACGCTTGCCGATGAAGCCCGCCGCGCGGCTGGCGATGTTGACGTACTTGCCCACGAGATCGCTGTTGACGCGGGCGACGAAGTCCTCGGGGTTGAAGTCGAGGTCTTCGACGCGCGCGTTCAGCTTGGCGCAGATGTAGTAGCGCAGCCACTCGGCGTCGAAGCCCAGATCGAGGTAGCGCACCGGGCTGATGCCGGTGCCGCGGCTCTTGCTCATCTTCTCGCCGCTCACGGTGAGGTGGCCGTGCACGTAGACGAAGTCGGGCACCTTGCGGCCGCTGAACTTCAGCATCGCCGGCCAGAACAGCGTGTGGAAAGTGACGATGTCCTTGCCGATGAAGTGCACCTGCTCCAGCGCCGGGTTGGCCATGAAGGCCTCGAAGTCGAGGCCCTGGGCGTCGAGCAGCGCCTTCAGCGACGCCAGGTAGCCCACCGGCGCATCGAGCCAGACGTAGAAGTACTTGCCCGGCGCGTCGGGGATCTCGATGCCGAAGTAGGGCGCGTCGCGGCTGATGTCCCAGTCGCCCAGGCTGACGCGGCCTTCTTCGTCGCGCTTGAACCACTCGCGCACCTTGTTGGCCACCTCGGGCTGCAGGCGGCCGTCCTGCGTCCAGGCTTCGAGAAACTCCACGCAGCGGGGATCGGACAGCTTGAAGAAGAAGTGCTCGCTGGTGCGCAGCACCGGCGTGGCGCCGCTGAAGGCGCTGTAGGGGTTCTTCAGCTCGGTGGGCTGGTAGACGGCGCCGCAGACCTCGCAGTTGTCGCCGTACTGGTCTTTCGCGCCGCAGTTCGGGCACTCGCCCTTGACGAAGCGGTCGGCCAGGAACATGCCCTTGTCGGGATCGAAGAACTGCTCGACGGGTCGCTGCTCGATGAGCCCGGCCTCGCGCAGCGCGGTGTAGATGGATTTGGCCAGCGCGTGGTTCTCGGGCGCGTCGGTGCTGTGCCAGTGGTCGAAGGCGATGTGGAAGCCATCGAGCATGGGCTTGCGCGTGGCGGCCACGCCGGCCACGAACTGCTGTGGCGTCAGGCCGGCCTTCTCGGCGGCGATGGTGATGGCCGCGCCGTGGGCGTCGTCGGCGCAGACGAAACGCACCTCGTGCCCGCGCAGGCGCTGCAAGCGCACCCAGGTGTCGGCCTGGATGTATTCCATGATGTGGCCGATGTGGAACGGGCCGTTGGCGTAGGGCAGGGCGGTGGTGACGAACAGCTGGCGGGTCATGGTGGAATTCTAGGAGTCGGGGGCCACCCCGCCCTCGATCCGAAGACAGAGACCCGCCCATGCGTCCAACCCTGCTCATTGCGCTGCTGCTGACCCACGTCCCGGGTGCGGCCCTTGCCGACGACGACAGCCTTCGCCGCTGTCGCGCACTGGCCGCTGACGCTGCGCGCCTGGCCTGCTATGACGCCATCGCGCTGGCCCCGGCTGCAGCGGCGGCCGCCGCCAGCGCGGTGGCGCCGCCTGCCGCGCGGTTCGGCCTGCCCGAGGCCCCGGATCGCATCGAGCGTGTCGACAGCCGCATCGAGGGCCGGTTCGAGGGCTGGCGCCCGCTCGACCGCATCCGGCTCGCCAACGGGCAGGTCTGGCAGGTCATCGATGGCAGCCGCGGCGTGTACTGGCTCGACAGCCCGCGCGCGGCGGTGCGCCGAGGCGCCCTCGGCAGCTTCGTACTCGAGATCGAGGGCGTGAACGCGCTCGTCCGGGTGCGCCGCATCGAGTGAACCACGGCGCCAGCGTGGGCGGAGCGCCCCGATAGACTGGCCAGCCCTTCTACCTTCGTTTGCTCCCGCCGCCTCATGACCGCCCCCTCCGAAGCCGCCATCCAAGCCGCCCTGGCCCGCGTGATCGACTCCGCCACCGGCCTGCCCCTGGTGCAGCCCAAGGCGCTGAAGAACCTGCGCATCGACGGCGGCGAGCTGCGCTTCGAGCTCGAGATCGGCTACCCCGCCCGCAGCCGCCATCCCGAGATGCGCGAGGCGCTGGCTGCCGCGGCGCGCACCGTGCCGGGTGTCACCGCCGTGCACGCCGAGCTCGTGACGCGCGTCGTGTCGCATGCCGTGCAGCGCGGCGTGCAGTTGCTGCCGGGCGTGAAGAACATCGTGGCCGTGGCCTCGGGCAAGGGCGGTGTCGGCAAGAGCACCACCACCGTGAACCTGGCGCTGGCGCTGGCCGCCGAGGGTGCGCGCGTGGGCATCCTCGATGCCGACATCTACGGCCCCAGCCAGCCCACCATGCTGGGCCTCGGCGGCCCCGAGCACCGGCCCGAAAGCGACGACGGCAAGACCATGAAACCGCTGGCCGCGCACGGCGTGCAGGTCATGAGCATCGGCTTCATGATCGAGCCCGACCAGGCCATGATCTGGCGCGGTCCGATGGCCACGCAGGCGCTCGACCAGCTGCTGCGCCAGACCAACTGGGCCGATCTCGACTACCTGCTCGTCGACATGCCGCCCGGCACCGGCGACATCGCGCTCACGCTGAGCCAGCGCGTGCCACTCACCGGCGCGGTGATCGTGACCACGCCGCAGGACATCGCGCTGCTCGACGCCAAGAAGGGCCTGAAGATGTTCGAGAAGGTGGGCGTGCCCATCCTCGGCATCGTCGAGAACATGGCCGTGTACTGCTGCCCGAACTGCGGCCACACCGAGCACATCTTCGGCGCCGACGGCGGCAAGCAGATGGCGGCGCAGTACGGCGTCGAGCACCTGGGCTCGCTGCCGCTGGCGCTGAGCATCCGCGAGCAGGCCGACAGCGGCCGCCCCACCGTGGCGGCCGACCCGGCCGGCGAGATCGCGGCGCTGTACCGCGCCGTCGCCCAGCGCATGGCGCTGGCCATCGCGCAGAAGGCGCGCGACTACTCCGGGCGCTTCCCGACGATCACGGTGTCCAAGGACAGCTGATGGCGGGTTCAGGAGATCAGGGATAACCCGGGTGCGTCGTTGGGGGGCTGCCCAGAGCCCCGTTTGACCTGCGAAGATCGGGTTCTGTCCAGGACAAACACAGACAAACCATGTTCCAGGCCTTGAAGCCCTTGCTCGCCGCCGGTGCCGATGACGCACCGGCCCTGGGCGCGCCCGGCCGCCAGGCGCTGAGCTTCGGTGGCCTCAGGTCCCTGATCACGCGCACGGTGGCCACGCTCAACGCCGCCGGCATCGGCCGCAACGACGCGGTGGCCATCGTGCTGCCCAACGGCCCCGAGATGGCCGCCTGCTACGTGGCCTGCGCCAGTGGCGTGACGAGTGCGCCGCTGAACCCGGCCTACCGCGCCGACGAGTTCGAGTTCTATCTCACCGACCTGCAGGCCAAGGCGCTGATCGTCGAACGTGGCAGCGCCTCGCCCGCCGTGGACGTGGCCCGGCGCCTGGGCGTGCGCCTGATCGAACTCGTGCCGCGCGCCGAGGGTGGCGCCGGTGACTTCGACCTCGACCTGCCGGCCGCGGCGCCCGCCGCGCACGGCGGCGATGCCCAGCCGGGCGACGTGTCGATGGTGCTGCACACCTCGGGCACGACCTCGCGCCCGAAGATCGTGCCGCTCACGCAGGCCAACCTGGCCGCCTCGGCGCAGAACATCGCCGCCACGCTGAAGTTCACGGCCGCCGACCGCGGCCTGAACATCATGCCGCTGTTCCACATCCACGGCCTCATCGCCGGCGTGCTGGCCCCGCTGTCGGCCGGCTCGATGGTGTTCTGCACGCCGGGCTTCAACGCGCTGAAGTTCTTCGCCTGGATGGACGAGGCCGCGCCCACCTGGTTCACGGCCGTGCCGACCATGCACCAGACCATCCTGTCGCGCGCCTCCAAGAACGGCGACGTGATCGCGCGCCATCCGCTGCGCTTCATGCGCTCGTCGAGCTCGAGCATGCCGCCGCAGGTGATCAAGGAAGCCGAAGAAGTGTTCGGGGCGCCCTTGGTCGAGTCCTACGGCATGACCGAGGCCACGCACCAGATGTGCAGCAACCCGCTGCCGCCGCTGGCGCGCAAGCCCGGCACCGTGGGCGTGGCCGCCGGCCCCGAAGTGGCCATCATGGGCGACGACGGCACCCTCTTGCCGCGCGGCGGCATCGGCGAGATCGTCATCCGCGGCGCCAACGTGACGCCCGGCTACCTGAACAACGACAAGGCCAATGCCGAGGCCTTTGCCGCCGGCTGGTTCCGCACCGGCGACCAGGGCCAGATGGACGCCGAGGGCTACCTCAGCATCACCGGTCGCCTGAAGGAGATCATCAACCGCGGCGGCGAGAAGGTGAGCCCGCGCGAGGTGGACGAGATCCTGATGGACCACGCCGCCGTGGCGCAGGTGGTGTGCTTCGGCATGCCGCATGCCAAGCTCGGCGAAGAGGTCGCGGCGGTGGTGGTGCTGCGCGAAGGCGCTGCAGTCACCGAGCGCGAACTGCAGGAGTTCGTGGCCACGCGTGCCGCCGACTTCAAGGTGCCGAAGAAGATCCTGTTCATGGACGAGATCCCCAAGGGCGCCACCGGCAAGCTGCAGCGCATCGGCCTGGCCGCCAAGCTGGGTCTCGGCTGAGACCCCGATCCACCCCACCTGCCCGTCTGCCTCCAGGAGACCCGCCCCACCGAACTGGTCCGCCCGACGTCATCGCCACAGATCACCGCCTGCGAAGGTGGTGCCCCGCAGTTTTCCCATGTGACTTCCCTCTGAATCCAGGAGACGACATGAACTGTTCCGCACCCTGCAAGACCGGTCCCGCCCGCCTGCTGTCGACATGGTCGACCCTGGCCGCGCGACTCAGCCTCCCCCTCGTGGCCCTGGCCGCACTGGCCGCCGCGCCCTCGGCGCGGGCCTGGGAGCCGACCAAGCCGATCGAGTTCGTGGTGCCCGCAGGCACCGGCGGTGGCGCCGACCAGATGGCGCGCTTCATCCAGGGCATGGTGGCCAAGCACTCGCTGGCCAAGCAACCCGTCGTGGTGGTCAACCGCTCCGGCGGCGCGGGAGCCGAGGGCTTCCTCGACGTCAAGAACGACAAGGGCAACGCCCACAAGATCGTCATCACGCTGTCGAACCTGTTCACCACGCCGCTGGCTACCGGCGTGCCGTTCAACTGGCGCGACATGACGCCGGTGCAGATGCTGGCACTCGACCAGTTCGTGCTGTGGGTGAACGAGGAGTCGCCCCACAAGACGGCCAAGGCCTACGTCGATGCCGTCAAGGCCGGCCCCGACCGCAGCTTCAAGATGGCCGGTACCGGCAGCAAGCAGGAAGACCAGATCATCACCGTGCTGCTCGAGAAGGCCGCCGGCAAGAAGATGATCTACATCCCGTACAAGGGCGGTGGCGACGTCGCGGTGCAGCTCGTGGGCAAGCACGTCGACTCCACCGTGAACAACCCCATCGAGGCCGAGAGCCACTGGCGCGCCGGCAAGCTGCGGCCCTTGTGCGTGTTCGACTCCAAGCCCATGCCCTACGCCACCAAGCTGACGGCGACGATGGCCTGGAAGGACATCCCGCCCTGCGCCAGCGCCGGCCTGCCGGCCGAGTACCTGATGCTGCGCGGCATCTTCATGCCGCCGGGCGTGACGCCCGAGCAGGTGAACTACTACCTCGAGCTCTTCAAGAAGCTGCGTGCGCTGCCCGAGTGGAAGGAGTTCATGGAGAAGGGCGCCTTCAACCAGACGGCGCTCACCGGCAAGGAGTTCTTCGACTGGCTCGGCCGCAACGAGCAGCAGCACCGGGTGCTGATGCGCGAAGCCGGCTTCCTGGCACAGTGAGCGGCTGATGGAGGACTCTCCCTCGATCGACTCCCGCTGGCCCGAGCTCGCCGTGGCCGGCCTGCTGCTGGCCGTGGGCGGCGTGGTCGTGGCCGACAGCCTGCGCATCGGCGTGGGCTGGGCCGACGACGGCCCGCAGTCGGGCTACTTTCCCTTCTACATCGGCCTGGTGCTGATCGCCAGCAGCGGCTGGGTTCTGATCGGGCAACTGTTGCGCTGGCGGGCGGCCGACCGGGAGGCCTTCTGCACGCGTGAGCAGGCCGGCCTCGTGTGGGCCATGCTGTGGCCCGTGGCGGTGTACATCGGCGCGATCCAACTGCTCGGCATCTACGTCGCGTCGGCGCTGCTCATCGGCTACTTCATGACGCGCCACGGCCGCTACCGCTGGGTGATCACCTTGCCGGTGGCGGTGGGCGTGCCCTTGACGTTCTTCATCGTGTTCGAACGTTGGTTCCTGGTGCCCCTGGCCAAAGGGCCGCTGGAACGCCTGATCGGGCTCTGAGCCTCTCACCCGTCTTCGAAAGCGCCCGATGGAAGAACTCGCGAACCTCGCGAACGGCTTCGCCGTTGCCGCGACCTTGCCCAACCTGGGCTTCATGTTGATCGGCATCGTCCTCGGGGTGCTGATCGGCGTGTTGCCCGGGCTCGGCGGTGCCAACGGCATCGCCATCCTGCTGCCGCTGACCTTCGGCATGAACCCCACCTCGGCGATCATCATGCTGAGCTGCATCTACTGGGGTGCCTTGTTCGGCGGTGCGATCACGTCGATCCTGTTCAACATTCCGGGCGAGCCCTGGAGCGTGGCCACCACATTCGACGGCCATCCGATGGCGCAGCAGGGCAAGGCGGCGCAGGCGCTCACGGCGGCCTTCACGAGCAGCTTCGTCGGTGCGCTGCTGGCCGTGGTGCTCATCACGCTGCTGGCGCCGCTGCTGGCGCAGTTCGCGCTGAAGTTCGGGCCGGCGGAGTTCTTCGCCGTGCAGCTGCTCACCTTCTGCAGCTTCGTCGGCATGAGCAAGGAGCCGGCGGCCAAGACACTGGCGGCCATGATGCTGGGCTTTGCGCTGGCGGCCGTGGGCATGGACGCCGTCACGGGCCAGCTGCGCATGACCTTCGGCCAGACCGAGCTGCTCAAGGGCTTCGACTTCCTGATCGCGGTCATCGGCCTGTTCGGCATCGGCGAGATCCTGCTGACGATGGAGGAGGGCCTGGCGTTCAAGGGCAAGAGCGCCAAGATCCGCTTCGCCGAGGTGCTCGAGACCTGGAAGGAGATGTTGCGTTACTGGAAGACCTTCCTGCGCAGCACGGCCGTGGGCTGCTGGATGGGCATCACGCCGGGGGGCGCCACGCCGGCGTCGTTCATGAGCTACGGCATGGCACGTCGCCTGAGCAAGAACCCGCAAGGCTTCGGCAAGGGCGACATCGAAGGCGTGATCGCGCCCGAGACCGCGGCCCACGCCGCCGGCACGAGCGCGCTGCTGCCGATGCTGACGCTGGGCATTCCGGGCTCGCCCACGGCGGCGGTGCTGCTGGGCGGCCTGCTCATCTGGGGCCTGCAGCCGGGGCCGATGCTGTTCGTCGAGCAGAAGGACTTCGTCTGGGGCCTCATCGCGAGCATGTACCTGGGCAACATCGTCGGCCTGATCGTCGTGCTGACGACGGTGCCGTGGTGGGCAGCCATCCTGCGCATCCCGTTCGCGGTGATCGCGCCGGTGATCATCGTCATCTGCGCCATCGGCGCTTACACCGTCAACAGCTCGATGTTCGACGTCTGGACGATGTTGATCTTCGGCGTGCTGGGCTACTTCTTCAAGAAGCTCAAGTACCCGCTCGCACCGCTGGTGCTGGCGCTGGTGCTGGGCGACATGGCCGAGGGCAGCTTCCGCCAGGCCATGCTGTCGTCGCAGGGTTCCTTGTCCATCTTCTGGAGCAATGGCCTGGTCGGCAGCATCTTCGGCCTGGCGATGCTGCTGCTGGTGTGGCCGCTGTGGGGCCACGCAAAATCGCTGCTTCGGGCACGCGAGCGCGCAGCCGGCGGTTGAACTCGGAAGAAGGCTTGGGCATGAAGATCACGGTCGTGGGCGCCGGCGCCATTGGCGGCTACCTGGGCACACGCCTGGCGCTGGCCGGCGAAGACGTCACGTTCATCGCGCGACGCCGCAACCTGGAGGCCATCAACGCCGACGGCTTTCGCCTCGTGCTCGAAGACGGCGCGCAGGAGCACGCCAGGAACGTGCGCGCCGTGCAGCACATGGCCGAGGCCGGCCCGCAGGACGTGGTGCTGCTCACGCTGAAGGCGCACCAGCTGCGCGAGGTGGTGGCCGAACTGCCCGCGCTGTACGGCCCCGACACGATGGTCGTGAGCATGGTCAACGGGGTGCCCTGGTGGTACTTCCATGCGCTGCCCGGCGCGCACCAGGGCAGGGCCGTCACGGCCGTCGACCCCGACGGCGCCATCGCCCGCGCGATACCGGCCGAGCGCGTGATCGGCAGCGTGGTGTACCCGGCGGCCGAACTGGTGGCGCCGGGCCTCGTCAAGCTCGTCGAGGGCAACCGCTTCACGGTGGGCGAGCCCAGCAACGAGCGCACGCCGCGGGTCGAGGCACTGAGCCAGGCGCTGATGAAAGCCGGATTCAAGGCGCCGGTGTCGCGCGACATCCGCAGCGAGCTGTGGATCAAGCTCTGGGGCAACCTGAGCTTCAACCCGATCAGCGCGCTGACGCACGGCACGCTGCAGGACATCGCCCGCTTCGCCCCCACGCGCGAGCTGGCGCGCCGCATGATGGCCGAGGGCCAGGCCGTGGCCGAGGCCCTGGGCGTGCGCTTCAAGATCACGCTCGAGCAGCGCCTGGCGGGTGCCGAGGCGGTGGGCGCCCACAAGACCAGCATGCTGCAGGACGTCGAAGCCGGCCGCGCGCTGGAGCTCGAGGCCCTGGTGGGTGCCGTCATCGAGCTGGGCACGATCGCCGGCGTGCCGACGCCGACCATCGACGCGATCTACGCCGCCACCAAGCTGCTGGAGCAGCGGTTCCTGGCCGATCACGGCCGGCTGGCCATCCAGCGCAGCTGACCGGCCCGCGCCCTCAGCGGGCGCTGCGGCTCAACCGGGCCAGGTCGTCGGGCGTGTCGGCGTCGGCAAAGGCCTCCGCGTCGTCGAAGTGCACGGTGGCCGCGCCCTGCGCCAGCGCGAAGCGGGCCACGCCCCGATCGCCACGCGCCAAGGCCACCGCCAGGGCCGGCGCCAGCGAACGGTGCACGAGCGCGAACACCGGCTGCGGGCCGTCGGCCGTCGCGGCGATGGCCAGCGGCGCAGTTGCCGCGGCCCGCACACCCGCCATCAGCCGCTGGGCCAGATCGAGCGGAAAGTGCGGGGCGTCGCAAGGCACCGTCAGCAGCCACTCGGTCGACATGAGCCGCAGCGCCGCCTGCCAGCCGGCCAGCGGGCCGGGCAGATCCTCGGTCTCGTCGGGCCAGATCGGCAGGCCGAGCGCCGCATAGCGAAGCGCGTCGCGGTTGGCGTTGAGGGCCATCGGGCCGACCTGCGGCGCCAGCCGTGCCACGGCGTGGGCGGCGAGGCTGGAGCCCGCCCAGGGCAGCAAGGCCTTCTCGACGCCGCCCATTCTGCTGCCGCGGCCGCCACACAGCACGAGGCCGGTGATGGCCTCGCGCCGGGGTGGCGTCATCGCGTGGCCGGGTGGGCCAGGTCGCGCAGCAGCGTGGGGCCGGCCTGGCGCTCGACCTCGACCATCAGGCCCTTGAAGAAGCCGGCCAGCGCCAGCAGCTCCAGCAGCACGAACATCGGCGCGACGAAGAGGCCGACCAGATCGTCGACGAAGGCCGGCTTGCGGCCCTCGTAGTAGTGGCCGACGAACTGGATCACCCAGCCCAGCACGAAGGCGCCCAGGCCCCAGGCCCACCACGCGCCACCGGGCACGGCGTGCGCCAGTGCCGCCAGCACCAGCCACAGCGCGCTGGTCGCCACGCCCAGCGCCAGCGCGCCGCGACTCAGCGTCCAGGCGATCACCAGCGCCAGCACCAGCCACGCGGGCGACAGCGCCAGGCCGCCCAGCTCGAAGGCCGGGCGCGACAGCAGCACGAGGCTGCCGAACATGATCATCGGCACGCCGACGAAGTGGGTGGCGATGTTGCGCCGGTCGCGGTGGAACTCGGCGTACTGGCCCAGCAGCTGCAGGGCCGGGCGGAAGGGGCTGGCCATGGGGTGTGTCTCCTGCGCCGCGGTGGCGCCATGCAGCACTCTAGCGCGGTCGCCGCACCTGACAGAATCCGCGGTGACCAACCGGGGGAAGCGCGTTGAGCATCAAGAGCGACCGATGGATCCGCCAGATGGCGGAGCAGCACGGCATGATCGAGCCCTTCGAGCCGGGGCAGGTGCGGCAGTCGCCCGACGGCCAGAAGATCGTGAGCTACGGCACCAGCAGCTACGGTTACGACATCCGCTGCGCGCCGGAGTTCAAGGTCTTCACCAACATCTACAGCACGGTCGTCGACCCGAAGAACTTCGACCCGAAGAGCTTCGTCGACATCGAGAGCGACGTCTGCATCATCCCGCCCAACAGCTTTGCGCTGGCGCGCACGGTCGAGTACTTCCGCATCCCGCGCAACGTGCTGACCATCTGCCTGGGCAAGAGCACGTACGCGCGCTGCGGGATCATCGTCAACGTCACGCCCTTCGAGCCCGAGTGGGAGGGTTACGTGACGCTGGAGTTCAGCAACACGACGCCGCTGCCGGCCAAGATCTACGCGGGCGAAGGCTGCGCGCAGGTGCTGTTCTTCGAGAGCGACGAGGTCTGCGAGACCAGCTACAAGGACCGCGGCGGCAAGTACCAGGGCCAACGAGGCGTGACCTTGCCCAAGACCTGAACCCGCCCGGGCTGTTCCACGAGGGGCGGAACCGGCGAATGGCAGTCCGGCATGAAGCGGCGACAACTGCAGCGATGGGCCATGCCGAGCCACTCCAACCGCTCGATCTCAACGGGGCTGTCCTCGGGCTGCAGTCCCATAATCGCCACCCGTTGCCGCTGACTCGGCCTTCGCCCATCGATTCGACATGAACTCCTTCCGATCCCTGCTCCCGACTTGGTTCGTGCCCGGTGCGACAGCTGCCGCCGCCCTGTCTTTGCTGGCCGCCTGCGGCGGTGGAGGCGGTTCGGATCCGACGCCGCCGTTCGGGCCGAGCCCGACCATCAGCGCCAGCGCCGTGGCGCTGGAGGGCACCACCAACATCCAACCACAGTTCGGGCGCCGGGTCGTCCTCACGCTCACCGGCACCGAGCTGGCGGCGGGCAACCTGAACGTCAGCAATGCCGCCTGCAGCGGGCTGGAGCGCGGGTCCGCCGCGCCCTACGAAAGTGGGGCGACCACGGCCTACTACTTGTGCACGGTCAATGCCATCGGCACCGGTCGTTTCGACGTGCGCCGGGCCAGCGATGGCCTGACGCTGCGCAGCAGCGAGTACACCGTACCCGAGCCCCAGGTGCGGCTGGAGTTCAACAACGACCCCACGTTCTTCCTGCAGCTCACGCTGGACACCCGCGCTGCCAACACGGTGCGCAACTTCCTCGACTATGTCAACGCCGGTTTCTACAACCAGACCGTGATCCATCGCCTGACGCCCGGGTTCGTGGCCCAGGGTGGCGGCTACACCGGGCCTGTCGGCGCCGCGTCGCCGACCCTGAAGCCCACCCGCGCAGCGATCGCACTGGAAATCGTGCCCGGGCTGCTCAACACCACGGGCTCGATCGCGATGGCGCGCACCAGCGCGCCCAACAGCGCCACATCGCAGTTCTTCCTGAACCTGGCCAACAACACGCCGCTGGACGGCGCCTATGCGGTCTTCGGTCGCGTCACCACCGGCGCCGGCCTGCTGGGCCCCGGTGGGGCCATTGCCTCGGCCCCCTGCACCGTGGTGAGCTGGCTGCCGGCCGACGGCTCTTGCCTGCCCACGCCCAACCTGGTGATCACGAGCGCGACACAGCTGCGCTGACACCGGTTGCAGCCTGTGCGGCGGGCTCTGAGCGAGCCCGCCGCTCGCCACCTTCTGGGCGCCATCGGGCCCCGGGCGCGTTCAGGGCAGTGTGATCACGGGGCTGGCGCTCCACAGCTTGGGCGCGTTCGGGTCGCCGCCGCCGACGATGAAGCTGCCGGCCTCGCGCGCCAGCGGGCGCCAGCCGCCGTCCCAGTCCCAGGTGCTGACGAACACGCGGGCGCCGCTCAAGCTGGCCGGGTCGCCCAGTGCTTCGCTGGGGATGGTGAAGCGCACGGTGCGCGTGGCGGCGTCGCTGCTGATCTTGGCGGCGGGGGTGATGCTGCGGCCGTCGGCACGGGCATCGGCGCCTTCGGGCCCGAAGAGCGCGTTGCTCCAGCCGTGCGCGCGCAGCCGCAGGTGCCAGCGCATGCCCTGGGGCAGCTCGGCATCCTGGCCCGGCATCGCGCGGGCGCCGTCGCTGCGGCCGGGCAGTTCGATGAAGACCGAGAAGGCCACGTGGTCGAAGCCGTTGGCCGGGCCCCAGACCCGCGTGAGGTCGGCCATCTCCAGCTCGAGGCGCAGCGCGCCGCCGGCCGACAGCACGCGCGTGCGCCGCAGGTCCATCTGGCGGGTGTAGCTCTCGTGCGTGGGGTAGACGTAGCGGCCTTGCAGGCCGCCGCCGGCGCCGTCGTGAATCGGGGCCTGCGGCACGTCGGCCAGCACGCGCCAGGGCAGCGCCACACGGAAGGTGGCGGCCTCGCTCACGCTGGCCTCAAGCGGCGTGCCGCTGCCGGCTGCGCGCAGCACCACGCGGTGCAGCAGGGCCGGGTCGGTCATGCGGCGGGTGTCGATGCGGGCGCTGAAGCGGCCGTCGGGCCCGGTCACCAGGCGCTGGGCGCGAGCGGCATCGCCGTCGACGACCACGTCCAGCAGCGCACCGGGCGCGGCGCGGCCGGTGATGTCGAAGTCACCTTGCGCCGCCTCGGTGGGCAGGACGTCGAGCGTCGGGCGCTGGGTGATGGCCGGCCCTGCCGGCGCCGGGGCGGCTTCCACGGCCCACACGGTG
>Ga0315901_10007394_pt1 | contig 12962 bp, 9 predicted proteins | sample LakEriMetagenome_10_FD_203761 | JGI IMG/M metagenome (GOLD analysis project Ga0315901, IMG submission 203761) | Freshwater fungal communities from buoy surface, Lake Erie, Ohio, United States - Buoy 2 MA116 | ecosystem: Environmental > Aquatic > Freshwater > Lake | place: USA: Lake Erie, Ohio... | reverse complement strand
GGCGTGGAAGTTACCGCCGGAAATCATCTGGCCTTCTTCGGCAAAGACCAGCGGGTTGTCCGTCACCGCGTTGGCCTCGCGCAGCAGCACCAGCGCGGCGTGGCGCAACTGGTCCAGGCAGGCGCCCACCACCTGGGGCTGGCAGCGCAGGCAGTACGGGTCCTGCACGCGGTCGTCGCCCTCGCGATGCGAGGAGCGGATCTCGCTGCCCTGCAGCAGGGCGCGGTAGTAGCGCGCCACGTCGATCTGCCCGGGCTGTCCGCGCAGCTCATGGATGCGCGGGTCAAACGGCCCGTCGCTGCCGCGCGCGGCGTCCACGGTCAACGCACCGATGACCAGCGCCGACTCGAGTACCGGTTCGAACGTGAACAGCGCGTGCAGCGCCAGCGCGGTGGAGGCCTGCGTGCCGTTGATCAGCGCCAGACCTTCCTTGGCCGCCAGCTCCAGCGGCGCAATGCCATGCGCGCGCAAGACCTCGGCCGCGGGCTGACGTTGCCGGTCGACGATGAACTCCCCCTCGCCCAGCAAGGCCAGCGTCATGTGCGACAGCGGCGCCAGGTCGCCCGAAGCACCCACGGAACCCTGCGCAGGGATGTGCGGCACGAGACCCGCGTTGAACACGTCCAGCAGCTTCTGGATCACCACCGGCCGCACGCCCGAGTGCGCGCGCGCCAGGCTGGCCGCCTTGAGCGCCAGGATGAGCCGCACCACGGGCGCGGCCATGGGCTCGCCCACGCCCACGCTGTGCGAGCGGATCAGGTTGCGTTGCAGGGCGGCCAGATCATCCGCCCCGATGCGGGTGCTGGCCAGCTTGCCGAAGCCCGTATTGACGCCATAGACCGGCACATCCCCCGCCGCGGCCCGCTGCACCACCGCCGCACTGGCCTCAATGGCAGGCCATGCGGCAGCTTCGAGTTCAAGCTGCAAACCGCCAGCGTGCAGGGCCTGCAGATCATCGAGGGTGAGGTGGCCGGGTTTCACGATCATCGGGAGCCGTGTCAGTTGTGGAGTGCTCGAGGATGGTGTTGTCGGAGGGCTCGCGGGCCCGGCGAGGCACGCAAGTCCCTCCGCTCATGTCCCCCGCAGCGGGCTGAAGCCCGCCGCTCCTCCTTTACTTCGCTGCGGGACTTACCTGCCTCACCGCGCCTGCCACCATGGCCGCTCGAGCCGCGATGAATGCCTACGAACGCTCGAGCCCTTGCCAGCGCGGGCAGCTGGGGTGCAGTGCGCAGCGAAGTAAAGGGGGAGCTCTTCGCCGCGGGCGAAGAGCGGAGGACATGAGCGGAGCACTGCACCCCAGTTGCCCGTGCCCGCGAGTCAGCAGTCTGCGCCACTCACCCCACCATCGGTAAATCCAACCCCCGCTCCCGCGCACAGGCCACCGCATCCTCGTACCCCGCATCCGCATGCCGCATCACGCCCGTGCCGGGGTCGTTCCACAGCACGCGTTCGATACGCCGGGCGGCAGCCTCGGTGCCATCGCAGACGATCACCACGCCCGAGTGCTGCGAGTAACCCATGCCCACGCCGCCGCCGTGGTGCAGGCTCACCCAGGTGGCACCGCCGGCGGTGTTGAGCAGCGCATTCAGAAGCGGCCAGTCGGAGACGGCATCCGAACCGTCGCGCATGGCCTCGGTCTCGCGGTTGGGGCTGGCCACGGAGCCGCTGTCCAGATGGTCGCGGCCGATCACGATGGGCGCCTTCAACTCGCCCGAACGCACCATCTCGTTGAAGGCCAGGCCGGCGCGGTGGCGCTCGCCCAGGCCGATCCAGCAGATGCGAGCGGGCAGGCCCTGGAAGGCGATGCGCTCGCCCGCCATGTCGAGCCAGCGGTGCAGATGGGTGTCCTGCGGGAACAGCTCCTTCATCTTGGCGTCGGTCTTGCGGATATCTTCGGGGTCGCCCGACAGCGCCACCCAGCGAAACGGCCCCTTGCCACGGCAGAACAACGGCCGCACGTAGGCGGGCACGAAACCCGGAAAGTCAAACGCGTTCTTCACGCCGGCATCCAGCGCCACCTGGCGGATGTTGTTGCCGTAGTCCACCGTGGGAATGCCCAGCGCCTGGAAGTCCAGCATAGCCTGCACGTGTACGGCGCAGCTGCGGCGTGCGGCTTCGCGCAGCTCGGCGTGGCGCGTGTCATCAGCGCGCGCGGCCTGCCACTGCGCCAGGCTCCAGCCGGCAGGCAGATACCCGTTGACCAGGTCGTGCGCCGAGGTCTGGTCGGTCACGATGTCGGGCCGCAGGCCGCCGGCGCGGACGCGCCGCACCAGCTCGGGTAGCAGCTCGGCCGCGTTGCCGAGCAGGGCCACCGAGCGGACCTGGCCGCTTGTGATGTAACGCTGGATACGCCCCAGGGCGTCGTCCAGATCCGTGGCCTGCTCGTCGACGTAGCGCGTCTTCAGCCGCATGTCGATGCGGCTTTGCTGGCACTCGATGTTGAGCGAACAAGCCCCGGCAAAGGTGGCGGCCAGCGGCTGCGCGCCGCCCATGCCGCCGAGGCCCGAGGTCAGGATCCACTTGCCCGAGAGGTCGCCGCCGTAATGCTGCTTGCCGGCCTCGACAAAAGTCTCGTAGGTGCCCTGTACGATGCCCTGGCTGCCGATGTAGATCCACGAGCCGGCCGTCATCTGGCCGTACATCATCAGGCCCTTGCGGTCCAGCTCGTCGAAGTGCTCCCAGGTAGACCATTTGGGCACCAGGTTGGAGTTGGCGATCAGCACGCGCGGGGCGTCTTCGTGGGTGCGGAACACGCCCACGGGCTTGCCCGACTGGATGAGCAGCGACTCGTCGGGCTTCAAGCGCCGCAGCGTGGCCAGGATGGCCTCGAAGCTCTCCCAGTTGCGCGCCGCCTTGCCAATGCCGCCATAGACCACCAAGGCATCGGGGTTCTCGGCCACCTCTGGGTCCAGGTTGTTCTGGATCATGCGGTAGGCGGCCTCGATCAGCCAGTTGGCACAGCTCAGCTCCGTGCCGCGCGGCGCACGCACGGGCCGGGGCTTGGCCACTTGGTGAAGGGGGGAGAGATCGGTCATGGCAGATTCCGGTCAGGCTGACGCTATGTGTTAGGGTCGAACTCTAGTTGTCTAGACAGGTCTAGGCAAGTAACATATTCCTATGGTTTTCACCAATCGCGCTGACCCTAGGAACCTGGGAGAGGCCACAACCGTCGGCTCGCTACCGGGGCACACCACCGCCCCTTTCGCCCGCATCAAGCAGCACCTCAAGGAAGGCCTGGCCGCTGGTCGCTGGCCACCTGGGGCCTTGATGCCGTCAGAGGCCGAGCTGGTGGCTTTGTTCGGTGTCAGCCGCATGACGGTCAACCGCGCTCTGCGCGAACTGCAGGCCGAGGGCCTGGTGCAGCGCTCGCAGGGGGTGGGCACTTTTGCCGCTCCGCTGCACCAGGTGTCCAGCACGCTCACCATCCGCGATCTTCAGGAAGAGATCAACGCACGCGGGCACTTGCACCACGCCGTCGTGCACCTGCAGCGCAGCGAGCCAGCCCCCGAACCCTTGGCGGCCCAATTGGGGGTGGCGGTGGGCGCGGAGGTCTTCCACACCCTGATCGTGCACCACGAGAACGGCCTGCCGCTGCAGTGCGAAGACCGTTTCGTCAACCCTGGCTGCGCTCCCGGCTACCTCGGGGCGGACTTCACGCAGACCACGCCCACACGCTACCTGTTCGAGCACACCGTGCTGTGGCGCGCGCAGTACTCCATCGAGTCGGCCCACGCCACGGCTCAGGAGGCCCAGTTGCTGAGCATTGCGCCAGACGAGCCTTGCCTCGTGGTGGTTCGGCGCACCTTCACGCCAGACGCGGCCATCACGATCGCCCGGCTGGTGCACCCCGGATCGCGCTACCGGCTTTCGGGAGAGTTCACTCCATGAGCCTGGCTTCGCGGTCCCCTCAACCCAAGCCCCCAGATACCCCGCCGGCCGAAGCGCCGCGTGTCGAAGCACGGCGCGTTGCCCAGCCCACAGGCCTTGCTGCGCGCGCTCTATCCATCGCCGACGAGGCCACGGTAAAGGCATTTGCAGCCGATGGCGCCGTGGTGCTGCGCGGGCTGCTCACACCCGCCGAGGTGGTGCTGCTGCGCGAGGGCATCGACGCCAACCTGGCGCAGCCAAGCCCGCGCGCCAAGGTGGCCAGCCGACCCGAAGACCCCGGCTTCTTCATCGAGGACTTCTGCAACTGGGCCGAGATCGAGCCCTACCGTCGCGTGATCTTCGACTCCGCGCTGGCTCCGGTGGCTGGCCGGCTGATGCAAAGCCGCAGCGCGAGGCTGTACCACGACCACATGCTGACCAAGGAGCCAGGCACGCGCCAGCCCACGCCCTGGCACCAGGACCAGCCCTACTACAACGTGGACGGCCTGCAGAACGTCAGCTTCTGGATCCCCGTGGACCCGGTGAGCCGCGCGGCCACGCTGGAGTTCGCTGCTGGCACGCACCGCGGCCCGTGGCTCATGCCGCGCAGCTTCATGACGAACGAGGCCCGCTGGTTTCCCGAAGGCACGCTGGCGGACCTGCCCGACATCGAGGCAGGCCGGCGGGCCGACCCGCCGACGCACCGCATCCTGGGCTGGGCCCTGGAACCGGGCGATGCGGTGGCCTTCCATATGCTGACCCTGCACGCCACGGGTGGCGTGGAGGCCGGCCGGCGCCGGCGCGTGTTCTCGGTCCGGTTCCTGGGCGACGACATGCGCCATGCGCCCCGGCCCTGGGTGACCTCGCCCGAGTTCCCCGGCCTGGCCGATGGGCTGCCCGCAGGCGCGCCGATGGAGCACCCGCTGTTCCCGCTGTTGTGGAGCGAGCCATCGTGAGCGCAGCGCCCCACGCTGCGCTCGGTGGCGCGCGTCCGCTCGGCCTCATCGGCAGGCTGCACACCGTCCGCCTGCAAGAGGCCACAGCCCAGCCCTGGCGTAACGGCGGCGGCGTCACCCGCGAACTGCTGGCCTGGTCGGCACCTGATGTGCGAGCAGATGACAAGGCAGCACGCCAGAGCGGTGAATCCCCTGGCAGCGAATGGGACCTGCGCGTGAGCGTGGCCGACATCACGCAGGACGGGCCGTTCTCGGCCTTCCCGGGCATCAGCCGCTGCTTCGCCGTGCTGGAGGGCGCGGGCGTGGTGCTCAGCCTGCGCGGGCAGGACCAGACCTTGACCACCGCCAGCGAGCCGCTGGCCTTCGATGGGGCTGAGGCACCGGGCTGCCGACTGATCAGCGGGCCCACGCGCGACCTCAACCTGATGGTGCGGCACCGCGCTGGCCAGGCCTGGATGCTGCATGCCAAGGCCGGTGTACCAAGGCCGCTGGACGCACCCTGGGCGTGGCAGGGCCTGTACACCCACGGACCGGCTCTCTTGGACACACCCGGCGGGCGCTTCGAGCTGCAAGCCGCCACACTTGCCTGGTGCGACGGCACGGTGGTGCAACCCCGTGAAGCCGCCGTAGCGGCCCCCTGGTGCCTGGTGGAGGCAAGCCAGGCATGGTGGTTGGGGCTGCTGGTCCGCGGCGCGAGTCAACCAGAGCAGGAGCGCTGAAAGCGAGCACTCAAGATGACGCACCCACCGCACCTGTCCGTGACGCCGACCGCGCCCCAAGCGCCCCAAGCGAGAGAGGCGCCCCACCCGCCACTCACCCTCTGGCGCCACGCCCGCCTGGCCACGCTGGCCACGGCCACGGGCTGGGGTCTGATCGAAAACGGCGCGCTCGTGACCGAAGGCGACCACATCGCCTGGGTCGGGCCAGACGTGCAACTGCCCCCATCCCTGGCCGATACCGCCACGCAGGTGCATGACCTGCAGGGTGGGCTGGTCACCCCGGGCCTGATCGACGCGCACACCCACCTCGTCTACGGCGGCGACCGCGCGGCCGAGTTCGAGTTACGCCTGCAAGGCGCCACCTACGAGGAGATCGCCCGTGCCGGTGGCGGCATCCGCTCCACCGTGGCGGCCACGCGGGCGGCCAGCGAAGACACCTTGTTCGCGCTGGCCGTGCCGCGCGCTCGGGCGCTGATGGCCGAGGGCGTGACCACGCTGGAGATCAAGTCGGGCTATGGCCTGGACGAGGCCACCGAGACCCGCTGCCTGGCGGTGGCGCGGCGGCTGGGGCGTGAGCTCCCGCTGACGGTGCGCACCACCTCGCTCGGCGCGCACGCGCTGCCGCCAGAGTTTGCCGGCCGAGCGGACGACTACATCGCCGCCGTCTGCGCCTGGCTGCCCGGCCAGCAAGCTGCCGGCCTGGTGGATGCCGTGGACGTGTTCTGCGACACCATCGGCTTCACCCCCGCGCAGACCCAGCGCGTTTTCGACGCGGCACGCGCGCTGCGCTTACCCGTGAAGCTGCATGCCGAGCAGTTGAGCAACCAGGAGGGCGCCGCGTTGGCCGCGCAGTACCAGGCCCTGAGCTGTGACCACCTGGAGCACCTGTCAGCTGCCGGCATTGCCGCGATGCGGCAGACCGGCACAGTGGCCATGCTGCTGCCCGGGGCTTACTACTTTCTGCGCGAGACCAAGCTGCCGCCCGTGGCTGCGCTGCGCGAAGCGGGCGTGCCGATGGCCATCGCCACCGACCACAACCCCGGCTCCTCGCCCGCGCTGTCACTGCTGCTGATGCTGAACATGGCCTGCACCCTGTTCCGCCTGACGCCCGAGGAGGCCTGGCGCGGTGTCACGGTCAATGCGGCCAAGGCGCTCGGCCTGGGCGACCGAGGCTCCCTGGCCGTGGGCCAACGAGCTGACCTGGCGGTGTGGGACGCCGAACACCCACGCGAGATGGCCTACCGCTTCGGTCACAACCCCTGTCGCCGCGTCGTGGTCGGCGGCGCTGAATCCACTCCCAAGGGCCAGACGGTGCCCATCGCATCCCCACAACGCGCCGCATGAGAGAGCAGCGCCCCGCAACACCTATCCGCTGAGACTCCGATGACTTTCGCTCTGCACCGCGGCCACACGCCGCTGCTCATCAGCATGCCCCACGTGGGCACGCACCTGCCCGAGAGCCTCAAGCCTCGGCTGGTCGAACGCGCACTGCAGGTGGAAGACACCGACTGGCACCTGGACCGGCTCTACGCCTTCGCCAAGGACCTGGGCGCCAGCCTCATCATGCCCGTGGAAAGCCGCATCGTCATCGACCTGAACCGCGGCAGCGACAACCAACCCATGTACCCGGGCCGCAACAACACCGAGCTGTGCCCCACGCGCTTCTTCACGGGTGATGCGATCTACCGCGAGGGCTGCGCGCCCGATGAAGCCGAGATCCGCGAGCGCGTGGCCGCGCATTGGCAGCCGTACCACGACACCCTGGCCGCCGAACTGCAACGACTGAAGGCGGCTCACGGCCACGCCGTGCTGTTTGACGCCCACAGCATCAAGGGTGAGCTGCCCTGGTTGTTCGAGGGCGCACTGCCTGACCTGAACCTGGGCACGGTGGAGGGCCGCAGTTGCGCGGCCTCGCTGCGCGCGGCGGTCTACGCCGTCTGCCAGCGGCAGACGGCCTACACCCATGTGCTGGACGGCCGCTTCAAGGGCGGGCACATCACGCGCCACTTCGGGCGCCCGGAGAGCGGCGTGCACGCCGTGCAACTGGAGATGGCCTGGCGTGCCTACATGGACGAGCAGCCGCCCTACGCCTGGCACGCCACCAAGGCCGGGGCCGTGACTCCGCTGCTGCGGGAGCTGGTGCAGGTGATGATCGACTGGCGGCCGGTGTGAACCCCACCGCGCGCTCTGGACTCAAGGCAAACGGCTCTGCCATGACCAACAGGACACCACCTGCACGATCGGCACAAGCGGCACCTGCCGCCCCGCGTACCGCCCCCTTCAGCGGCGACGCACAGCGACTGCACGCCCCCCACGCCTGGGTCGACGGCCGCTGGCGGGCCAACGTGCTGCTGGAGATCGCGCCTGACGGCACCTGGGGCCCGGTCACACCGGGCGTCACGGCGCCGCCAGCGGACGCGCAGCGCCTGTCAGGCCCCGTGCTGCCCGGCCTGGTGAACGCCCACAGCCATGCCTTCCAGCGTGCCTTCGCCGGTCTAGCCGAGCGGCGCGAGGGCACGCACGACGACTTTTGGAGCTGGCGCGACCGCATGTACGGCGTGGCGCTGCGCATCACGCCCGAAGAGCTTCAAGCGGTAGCTACCACGCTGTACCGCGAATTGCGGGCGGGCGGCTACACCCATGTGTGCGAATTCCACTACCTGCACCACGCGCCGGACGGCACCCCATACGCCGATCGCTGTGCGATGGCCCGCGCGCTCGCCCACGCCGCCCAGCAGGCGGGCCTCGGCCTCACGCTCCTGCCCGTGCTGTACGAGCGCGCAGGCTTCACGCAGCCGCAGTTGCGTGCCGACCAGCGCCGCTTCGCGACCACCGTCGATGAAGTCATCGCCATGCGCGACGAGATCCGCGCCTGGCGCCTGCCCGGTGTGGACGCCGGCGTGGCCATCCACTCGCTGCGCGCCGCGCGGGCCGAGTCCATCGCCGAGCTGGCGCGCCGCTGCGCCGACGACTCCGGGCCGGTGCATGTGCACATCGCCGAGCAGACGGGCGAGGTCGAGGACTGTCTGGCAGCCACCGGCCAACGGCCTATCGAGTGGCTGTGTGCGAACGTGCAGTTGGACGCCCGCTGGCACCTGGTGCACGCCACCCATGCCACGCCCGAGGAGATCGAGAGCGTGGCCCGCACAGGGGCGGGTGTGGTGGTCTGCCCCACCACCGAGGCCAACCTGGGCGATGGCCTGTTCGACCTGCCCCGCTGGCTGGCCGCAGGGGTGCCGCTGTCCATCGGGTCCGACAGTCATGTCAGCCGCCAGTGGCCGCGCGAGTTGCAGCTGCTGGAATACGGCCAACGCCTGGTACAGCGGCGGCGCAATGTCGCGGCAGCGCCCGAGCGGGGCGAGCCGTCCACGGCACAGCGCCTCTTTCAGGCCATGCTGCAAGGTGGCGCCGCAGCCGCAGGGTGCAGCCGCTGGGGGCTGACCGCAGGCGCACGGGCCGACGCCGTGGTGATCGACCCCACGGTGGACGCCCTCGCGGGCGTACAGACAGACAGCCTGCTGGACACCTTGGTGTTTGCCACCGACCTGCCTCCGTTCGGGCAGACCTGGGTGGCGGGCGTGCCCTGCAGGCCCTGACGGGAGGGCTTGGAACGGCCTGTCGGGGACCGGTCTGGGGCCTTTCTGGGAGACCTGAAGGGCGTGCAGCTGCTGCAGGCAACTCCCAACGGCTGCCGGCACAGTCAACGTCTCACTAGAAGTATCTAGTAATTAAAATAGAAGTTTCTAGTATTTTGTAAATCTGCGTGAACTTCAACTTCCGCCGCCCCTTTGTCGCCACCCTGGCTCGCCGCCTTGAAGCACACCCCATCCTGATGCAGGTGCTGGTCGGCCCCCGTCAGGTGGGCAAGACCACAGGCGTGAAGCAGGTCATCGAACAGGTTGCCCAACCCGCTCACTACGCAAACGCCGATGGGCTGCTGGCCAACGACCACTCCTGGCTCAGGGAGCAATGGCAGCAGGCCTTACTGCTGGGCGAGGGCAGCCTGCTGGTGATTGACGAGATCCAGAAGGTGCCAAACTGGCCTGAGACCCTGAAGGCTCTTTGGGATGCAAGGCCCGGCTTCCTGCGGGTGGTGCTGCTGGGCTCCAGCGCGCTGCAGTTACAGGCGGGAGTGACTGAAAGCCTGGCTGGCCGCTTCGAACTCCTGCGCGTGCACCACTGGACGTTTGCCGAATTGCAGGAGGCCTTCGGCTACGACCTGCCACGCTACCTGGCATGCGGCGGCTACCCAGGCGCCGTGCCCTTCGAGAACGAACCCGACCGCTGGTACGCCTACATGAAGGACTCCATCGTGGAGGCTGTGATCGGCAAGGACATCCTGCTGCAACGCCGCGTGGGCAATCCCGCCTTGTTCAGGCAGGCCTTCCAGATCCTGTGCCATTACCCAGCGCAGGAGATCAGCTACACCAAGCTGCTGGGGCAACTGCAGGACCGCGGGAACACAGAACTGGTCAAGACTTACATCGAGCTGTACAGCGGCGCCTTCCTCATGCACGCACTGCAGAAGTACTCGCCCAAAGCCTGGCTCAGCCGCAGCTCCAGCCCGAAGATGCTGCCCGCCTGCCCGGCGCTGTACAGCATGGCCGCTGGCGTGAACGTGACGTCCAATCCAGAACAGCGCGGGCGCGCCTTCGAGCTGGCGGTCGGTGCGGAACTTGCGCAGCAACCTGGTGAGCTCAGCTACTGGCGCGAGCGTCAAGACGAGGTGGACTTCGTATACCAGACACGTAGTGCGCTGTATGCCATCGAGGTGAAGTCTGGCCGCAGAAAGACAGGGCGAGGCATCGAGGCCTTTCGCAAACAAGTGCCGCAGGCCTTGCCGGTCATCGTGACACCGGACAGCTTCGCGGCGTTTTCCGCCGATCCCCGCGGCTTCCTGGCCCAAGTGGCCTGATCCTCATGTCCTCTGCATCCTTCGCCTCCCTGGGCCTGCACCCCGACCTGCTGCACACCCTGGCCCACCGCGGACATTTGGCACCCACGGCCATCCAGGCTGCTGCCATCCCCGCTGCGCTGGCCGGCCGTGACCTGATCGGCGCGGCGGTCACTGGCTCGGGCAAGACCCTGGCCTACGTGTTGCCCGCGCTGCAGCACCTGCTGCGCCTGCTGCACACCGAGCCCGAGACGCCGCGTCCGGTGAGGGTGCTGGTGCTGGTGCCTGCGCGCGAGCTCGCGCAGCAGGTCAGCGACACCTTCCTGGTCTACGCGCGGGCACTGGCGCTGCGGGTGAAGCTGGTGACCCTGGTGGGAGGCGTCTCGGTCAACCCCCAGATGATGGCGCTGCGCGGCGGCGCTGACGTGGTGGTGGCCACCCCCGGCCGGCTGCTGGATCTGCTGGCGCGGCGCCGCGCGCGCGGGCCGGAGCACACCCACAGCGGCCTGCGCCTGGACCGGCTGGACACCCTGGTGCTGGACGAAGCTGACCGCCTGTTGGAAGACGGCTTTGCCGATGAACTGGGTCGCGTGCTGGGCCTGCTGCCCAGGCGCCGCCAGCAGTGGCTGTTCTCGGCCACCTTCGGGCCCGAGGTGATGGCCCTGGCGCAGGATCTGCTGCATGACCCCGTGACGACTGGGCTGGTGCCGGCCCCGGGCCAAGGAGCCCACCACGCCCCGCTCAGGCAGGCCGCCGGGCGCCCCAGCGTGTCTGCAGCGACCGATACCCGCCTTGCGGCGCCGGGAGCGGCCACGGCACTGAATCTGACGGCCCTTCACTTACCCACGACCCGACCCAACGCAGATGGCGCAGCCGGGCCTGCGCCCGCCCTGCCCTCTACCCTGACGCCTACCCTGCCCTCCACGCTGGTGCAGCGCGCGCTGCAGGTCGACACCGCCCAGCGCACGCCCCTGCTGCGCCACCTCATCCGTAGCGAGGGCTGGACGAAGTTGCTGGTCTTCGTGGCCACGCGCTACGCCACGGAGCACGTGGCGGCCAAACTGAACGCGTCCGGCCTGCGCGCCGCGGCCCTGCACGGTGAGCTGAGCCAGGGTGCTCGCACGGGCGCGCTGGCGGACTTTCGCAGCGGCGCGGTGCGCGTGCTGGTGGCCACCGACATGGCCTCGCGTGGCCTGCATATCGAGCAGCTGCCTGCGGTGGTGAACTACGAACTCGCGCGTTCGCCCGCCACGCACATCCACCGCGTGGGCCGCACCGCCCGACAGGGCGCGGCCGGCGTGGCCGTGAGCTTCATCGCCGCCGACGATCCCGCCCAGGAAGCCCATTTCCGCTTGATCGAGAAGCGCCAGGGTCAGCGGGTGGTGCGTGAGCAGGTGCCGGGCTTCGAGCCTGCGTTAGGTAAAGCCAGGCCCGCGAGCGGCAGTGACACCGACTCCAGTGCAGCCACAAGCGGCGCCGCCGCAAACCCTGCAGAGACCGATGACATGCCCAGCGCGCGCAAGGGCCTGGATCCGAACGGCGGCCTCAAGGGACGGCGCAAGAGCCGCAAGGACAAGCTGCGCGAGGCGCTGGCGGCCGGCGAACCCACCCCCAACATCCACCAATAAGCTCGCTAATCGGCGGGGTATCAGCCGCGAGCATGCGCCCCAAGCCGCTCGGAGCGGTGCTGCCTGCCATCTCGGACACTCCCACATGACTACCGACCAGACCTCGCACATCCCCGCTGTCGCTGCGGGAACAGCCAACGCACCGCCCGCCGGCGGGGCCGAAAGCTCGGCATCGCCTCCCGGCGCCCTCGACTTCGCCCGCCTGCCCTTGGCACCGCACGTCCTGGCCAATCTGAAGAGCCTGGGCTACACCCAGATGACGCCCATCCAGGCGGCCACCCTGCCCTTGGCCCTGGCCGGGCGCGACCTGATCGCCCAGGCCCGCACGGGCAGCGGCAAGACCGCCGCCTTTGCACTGGCGCTGCTGGCGAACCTCAACCCGCGGCGCTTTGCCGTGCAGGCCCTGGTGCTGTGCCCCACGCGCGAGCTGGCCGAGCAGGTGACGCAGGAAATCCGCCGCCTGGCGCGGGCCGAGGACTCCATCAAGGCGCTCACGCTGTGCGGCGGCGCCACCATGCGCCCGCAGATCGCGAGCCTCGAGCATGGCGCGCACCTGGTGGTGGGCACGCCCGGCCGCATCCTGGACCATCTGGAGCGGCAAACCCTGAACCTTGAAGCGCTCAACACCCTGGTGCTGGACGAGGCCGACCGCATGCTGGACATGGGCTTTGCCGACGACATCGCCCAGGTGGTGCGCGCCTGCCCGAAGACCCGCCAGACACTGCTGTTCTCGGCCACCTACCCCGAGGGCGTGATGGCGCTCGGCGCACGGCACATGCGTGAGCCGCAGATCGTGCAGCTGAAGGACACACACGCGCCTCAGACCATCCGCCAGCGCTTCTATGAGGTGCGGGAGGACGAGCGCTTGCACGCCGTGGGGCTGCTGCTCAACCACTTC
>Ga0315901_10007391_pt1 | contig 12963 bp, 16 predicted proteins | sample LakEriMetagenome_10_FD_203761 | JGI IMG/M metagenome (GOLD analysis project Ga0315901, IMG submission 203761) | Freshwater fungal communities from buoy surface, Lake Erie, Ohio, United States - Buoy 2 MA116 | ecosystem: Environmental > Aquatic > Freshwater > Lake | place: USA: Lake Erie, Ohio... | reverse complement strand
CGCTAAAACGATTGATCATCTAAGGATGCAGCCGATTTTTGATTACTTAAGCTGCAACAAGCCTGCAACAATTATTAATAAATTTTCACCTAAATGACACCACCAACATTCACCATGATTGCAGTAATAACAATAGTCACAGCCCTTGCATGGGTGTACATAATAGATAAACATCACAATGATAAGGGGGGGAAGTAACGGTTCTCATATTTGCGAATGCAGGGTTTAAATAGACCTTACCTGATTTCTGCAATAAACTAACTAAGGTCAATTATTTTAAAAGTCATGGATTTAAAAACTCAAGCTTTTCAAAAACTAAAACAATGTGATTTAATTAACGATGAAATTTCGTCTTTAAAAATTAAAGAACAAACCATAAGAGGTGAGATATCTCAAATCAAAAAGCAGATTGAAAATGAAAACAATCATTTAATTGGTAAAAAAGCTCTATGCTCTATCTTATCTGTTCCAACATTTCAAAATTTAGAATGTGTTTGTTCAGCAGTTAAGTGTAATGAATTATTTGAAATTCAACCCTTGTTTACTCGTATGGGTAAAAAAGTTAGTATCGATTTTTATAATTGGTTATAACATGACAACCGAACAAAAGATAAGGAAGGCCATGAATGATCTGGCACCTGATGAGGCCAAGATCACAGATGGCTGCACTACCTACCACAGCACCACCAGGACACATCACAGCTACAAAGAGCAGCTCAATCATGCCAGGTCAGGCTCATTAGTAGAGCACACCTACCTTACCAGGTGCCTGGATTGGATCCGATTACTCAAAAAAAATAACATCAAATTGCATAACACAATCAAATAATGATTAATTTTGCCACAATGGAACAGGTTAAATCTACAAGAGGCGGTGCCAGGATAGGGGCAGGGAGGAAGTCCAAGTATGGAGAGCCCACTGTCAATATCACTTTGCGGGTGCCCATATCCCACAAAGATTTAATTTATAAGATGGTCAGTGACTATCTTGCATCAATAGCATTCCAAAATAAAACACACATACAAGAACACTATGGCTGCTAAAACAACACAACAAAGGGTCAGTGACTTTATCTATTCTCAGATATTGTTGGGCCGACAATTCAACATTGACCTCATGCTCGAAATCCAAAAGATGGAGCAGCAGATGATCACTACTGCTTTCTCAGATGGCATGGTTTACGAATCATTAAACAGGCCGGTAAAGGACCACACTGATCAGGCAATGGAGTATTACATTCAAACTTATGAGGGCTATGATGACTAAGCGACTAAGAGCCGGTGTGATGGTACTGGCAGAGATACATGGTCAGAATTTTTATTTTGGCTACATCACCCATCCGGGCCTTGAATACGAAATTGCCATTGCCTTTGATGCCCATCAGCTTGATACCTTCACCACTACCAACAAAGTGATGATTGACCCTGATGATGATATGTACCGATTTGGCCTGTTGCTTCAACAAGAGGATTCACAGGACAATGATGTGTTCACTGCAAAGGTGCACATTGACCATAAGTTTAAAAACCTTGCCATCTATGCGAGCCAATATGAAGAGCTGATTAAGAAAGGCTTTGAGGTGAACTCAGTGCAGGAGGCTGCGATAATTGAAAAAATATCTTTAAATTTGTGATATGCCATTATTCCAAGGAGACTCACAGCAGATCATTCAAATGAATATTCGCAAACTCATTAATGAGGGATATTCACAGGAACAGGCCATTGCCATTGCTTATGCAGAGGCTGATAAGTACCGTAAATCAAGGGCAAAATAAACAGCGACAAAACAGCGATGCCAAAGCCAGAGAATATTATACCACATAAGTTCAAGAAAGGCCAAAGCGGCAATCCTAATGGGCGGCCACCAAAGCTGCCAGAGCTTAGTGTGCTGCTTGCCAACGTGCTTGGCAAGGAGAATAAGGATGGGCTAACTGCTGCCGAAGAGATACTATTGGCACTCCATGCCAAGGCCAAGAAGGGTGACACCAGGGCAGCGGAGCTCCTGCTTGACAGAGGCTATGGCAAGCCGAAGCAGACAGTGGACCAGAACCTTAAGACCACTGAGCCATTGGTGATCATCAAAACCAAGGAGCCTGATGCTTAAGCTGTTTGCCATCAGTGTACTGTTTGCCGCTGTGCTGTTGGGGATTGGTTTATTAGTGTATCTGATCTTCAAGTACCTGATTGATGTGATGCCTGATTATGATGATGAAGAGGACTGATGGACTTTGAATTATTTGAAAGGCAGTCCATAGCACTTGAGGCAGTAGAGTCTGGACAATACCGAGTGATTGTATTTGGGGGGAGTATAAGAGGTGGCAAAACGTATTGGTTACTGATCACATTGGTGTACCTTGCACTGCAATACCCAAAGAGCCGATGGGTGATTATTAGAAAGAGCCTGCCCGATCTTAAGCGTACCACGTTTCTTTCATTTAGTTCAATATTGGATAGGGGCATTCAGCAGTATGTGCTCTCATGGAATAGAGATACTCAAGTGGTCACATTCATTAATGGCAGTGAGCTTATATTCATGTCAGAGAGTTACGATGAGGACAAGGACTTAAACCGATTCAGGGGCCTTGAGGTAAACGGTGCCGGATTGGATGAGGTCAATGAGCTGCAAGATGTGACCTTCTACAAGGTCCAAGAAAGGATTGGATCTTGGATCAATGCAGAGGGCAAGCCACCCATCGTGTGCCTGGCCACCTGCAACCCTGCCAACAATTGGGTGAAGGATATTATTTACAATCCATATCGAGAGAATAAGCTACCTGAACGGTGGACCTTCATTCCATCAAAGATCACCGATAATCCACACATCCCTGCTGAGTACCTTGAGAGCTTGAAGGAGCTGCCGCCGGTGCAGTATGCCAGGTTCGTGGAGGGTGATTGGGATGTGATGGATGATGTGGCCAATCCATTCCTGTATGAGTGGAAGGATGAGCAGCACATTGATGATAGTGTGCAGCTCAACAGCAACCTGCCTGTGTACGTATCTGTGGACTTCAACATTAACCCATTGTGTGCTCTGGTCATTCAACACCATGGTAGGGGTGCGGTGGTGGTGGATGAGATCAAGATTGAGAAAGGAAGCATTGAGGCCTTCTGTGATGCAGTGCTTGCACTTGGTATTCCGATGGGCCTAATCAGGATCACAGGGGATGCAATGGGCAAAGGTGGCACAGTGCAGCAGCGTGACAATAGCAGTGCGTACACCATGATCAAGCGGAGGCTGCAATTATCAGACAGCCAATTCCTGATACCTGCCAATCCCACTCACTACAACAGCCGCATTGATTGCAACGCTGCATTAAGGAGATTGGACATCAAGGTGAACAGCAAGCGGTGCAAGGGCTTTGTGTTCGATGCCAAGCAGGTGCAGTGTGATGCCAATGGTAGCATCATCAAGAGCAATCGTAAAAATTTAACTGAACGTGCTGACTTCTTAGATTGTTTTCGTTATTTTGTAAACGCAATACTAAAGCGATACTTATGAGCGTATGTTCAACCTGTTACGATTCCGGCATAAGCTTGGATTACTGCTATGCAGGGATATCATTTGGCTATGTGACACCAGAGACAAACTATGTGGTGGACATACAGCACAATGCCACCAAGAAGATTCAAACCTTTCCTGTTGAATCCGATGGAGATGGCATGATCACACTTAGCGAGGTGAAGGTAGATCCGCTGCAAGGCTACACCATCAGCTTGAGAGATTGTGCCACATTCACCATCTGTGAGCAGGAGTACACCTGCATCACATTCAGTGTGGTGAACTCCAATGCCGATCCATCAGACCATGGAGTGATTGACTTATTAGAGTGTGCGCCATGCTAAAAAAGATCGCATCAATATACAAGGGGTGGTGGCTGTGGGCCATGGATAACCAGAAGAGCAGAGACCTGATGGAGACTCGGATGCCACTGTGCAAGCTGTGCCCGAACAGGATTAGAGTGACAAACACCTGCAAGGAGTGCGGTTGCTTCTTGCCGGCCAAGACCAGGGTGCCTGATGAGTCATGCCCGATTGATCTGTGGTGATATGCTGCATGGCTTCATACTGGTGACTGCATTGAGATTCGATGATGAGATTAATGAGGCACTGAATATTAAGCCTGAGCCGATTGACTTCCTGATCAACACAGATGATATCAGTCATGCATACCAAGGGGAGGATGAAGAGCACAGCACAGTGGTGCTAATGAATAACACAGAGCTGAAAGTAAAAGACACACTTGATGAGATTATTAACAAACTTCGTAAAGCGACTGCCATCAATTGGCTGGTCAATTAAGAAAGAGCCCAAGCCACTACGCCCGATGGTGGAGCTGTTTAAGCATGAGGGCCATACTTACTACCGATTCCCCAAAGAACTCAATCTGCCACTTGAAAGATTCAGCATGAGTATGGGCCTGATGGAACGTATCAGCTCAGGGATCAGTGGTGGTGAGATGGATAAGATATTAAACGGTATGGAGAAAGCACTCAGTGCCGGGCTTTCCAATCCAAAGAATGCAGCGGTGGTGGCAGCGTACATCCATGTGCTACGTGAGAGGCAAAACACTGTAATACATCGTGACCTGTTGCTTAACCTTGCAGCCACATGGGTGGTGCGGGGTGATGAGGATCCGGGAGTTATTGACCCGGACATCCATAAGCAGAAGCTTGAACTATTTGAAGGGATGTGCAAGGAGGCTTCCCACGATTTTTTTACTCGCTTGGATATCGATCCACTAATGCCCTTGCTCACTATGTCTCCACAAGACTTTCAGATATTATGGGAGTACAACGTGGAGGCGCAAAGGAAGCTGATGCAGGCAATCTCCCATCTGGATTCTCACCTGGACAGCGGGCGAAAAAAGCCACAGAAAGCTTAAGGACACAGGTGATGAACTTGTGCGGCGGTAACATCATTGAGTTTAAAGAACTCATGGCCTCCGATGTCTCAACTTATTTGCTTAAATTTGAGCTGTTCATAAAACAACAGCAGAAAAATGGCAACAGCAGAAGTTGAGATCATATACAAGTCCAATGTGCAGGGGCTTGAGGCATCTGTGAGTAAGATCACAGACAGCAATAATGCCATTGTAAAGAGTACAGAAGATGCCACTAAAAAGGTGGCCGATGATTTCAAAAAGGTTGGTGCCGCTGCTGCCGCTGCATTTGGTAGCACCCAGGTAAGGGCTGCACTGGATCAATTAAATTCTGAGTCCAAGCAATTGACATCAAGCCTGAGCAAGCTGCAAGAGGAGTATGTGCTGTTGATTGGATCGGGCAATAAGGCAAGCAAGGCCTTTAAAGATAATGTAGCTGCACAGGCGCAGCTAAAGAGCCAGATTGCTGAGGTTGCAAATCAGCAGCGGCAACTCAATGATGCCTATGGTAAATCAGAGGAAAAACAAAAGAGCCTAACCGGGCAGCTCAGAGCCTTGAAGCAAGAGCTTGCCACATTGGAGCAGGAGGGCAAAGATAACACTGAGCAGTTTCAACAATTGACCTTGCAGGCTGCAAAGCTTGAGGATCAGATTGGTGATACCAGAGAGAGGGTGAGGGTGCTTGCATCGGATACCTTTAAGTTTGATGCTGCTGTTGGTGCGGTTCAGGGATTGGCATCAGGGTTTGAGGTAGCACAAGGTGTGGCTGCATTATTTGGTGAGGAGAATCAAGACTTACAAGAGGCCATCAATAAAACCACAGCAGCCATTGCCATTGCCAATGGTGTGCAGCAGCTTGCCAATCAGATTACAGGCCAAGGGGCCACTAAGCTCTTCTTGCTATCAGCAGCACAAAAGGCCTCTGCCTTTGCCACTAATCTTGGAGCCAATGCTCTTAAATCATTTAGGGGTGCACTTGCTGCATCAGGGGTTGGTTTATTGGTGGTGGCACTTGGTACCGTTGTGGCATATTGGGATGATATAAAAGCGGCCATTAGCGGTGTGAGTGATGAGCAAGAGGCATTGAATGCCAAGGCTGCTGCTGATGTAACGGCACAGCAGAATAAGCTTGATGCCATCGGCAATCAGGAAAACATCTTAAGGCTCCAAGGCAAGACAGAAGAAGATATTTTAAGACTAAAGATTGCACAGACTGATGAGGTGATTGCTGCAACCGAACAAAGTATCAAGCAGCAAGAGATTACGTTAGCAGCTCAATTAGAAGCGGAAAAAAGAAATAAAAATATCTTACAGGGCTTATTGTCAATTACAAACACTGTATTACAATCATTAATTGACGGAATTGATTTAGTTGCCGAAAAATTAACTGGTGAAAAATTAATTGATTTTAATATTGCCGAAAGCCTTGCATCATTGGTATTCGATCCTGAGGAGGTAGAAGCAGAAGGCAGGGCATCAATTGCTGAGGCACAGAAACAGCTTGAGACTTTAAAGAACCAAAGAGCAGGATTTCAATTATCCATTCAGCAGGCCAATAAAGATGCAGCAACCAAGAATCGTGATGCTGCTAATGATGCAGCAACCAAGAATCGTGATGCTGCTAATGATGCTGCCAAGAAAGAGAAAGAGGATCGGGATAAGGCCAGAGAGGAACTACGTAAAGCAGAGGAAGAGGCATTTAAGAATACACTCACTGAGCAGGAGCGGTTGCTGAATGAGAATAATGAAAAGGTTATTGAGCTTGAGCGGAACTTTAGGGAGGCACGATTCAAGGCCGGAAGCCAAGAGGCCATCACAGCGGAGAAGCAGCTTGGTGATGCCATTGCACAAATAAGGGCCGAGGAAGCCAAGAAGCTTGCAGAGCTTGATCAGAAGGATCTGCAGGAGTCACAGGACAAAGCATTGCAGGCGGCCAAGGCCTCAGCAGATGCAACCTTACAGCAGCAGATTGAGGCCCTGCAAAAGCAGCAGGAGATTGAGCTCACCAATGCAGATCAGCTTGGCAAGGATAAAAAGGAGATCACTGAGCGGTATGGTAAAGAGATTGCGGCCCTTAATGAGCAGCTTGCACAATCGGAGTTTAATACTAAGGTAAACACTTTAAAGGCACTTGAGATAATCGAGGGCAGCAGCTTAGATCGGAGGATTGAACTGATTAACCTTGAAGCTGATAAGAGACGTGAAGAGGCCCGAAAGAATATCAAGGATGCAGAGGAACTCTCAGCAGCACTTGAGCTGATCAATGCTGAGACTAATGCAGCCATCAGAGAGGAGAATAAAAAGACGGCACAGGAGCAGGTGGATAATTTCTTCAACATCACCAATGAGGTGGCTGATATTATTGGAGGCTTGGCCGAGCTGCAAAAGGAACAATCGGAGAATAGGATTACTGAGATACAGGCCCAAAGCGAGGCCGAACTGGAAGCCATCAACAGCAGTGCCGAATCAGAGATTGACAAACAGCGTAAGCGGGAGGCATTGGAGCTTAGAACGAATAGAGCCATTGCAGCGGAGAAGATTAAGCAGGCCAAATTGGAGAAGGCCATCCAACTCTTTGACATTGCCATCAATACAGCAGCAGCAGTGAGCAAGGCAATAGCAGGCTCACCATTGACATTCGGTTTGCCATTCTCAGCATTTGCCTTAGCACAAGGTGCAATCCAAGCGGCCATTGTATCTTCCAAGCCATTGCCTAAGTACAAGAAAGGTGGTATCATTGGAGGCAAGAGCCATGAGGCAGGTGGTACTGTGATAGAAGCCGAGCGTGGTGAGTTTGTGGTGAATAAGAAATCAGTGAGCAAGCACAGGGATATACTTGAGGCCATGAATCGCAGCAGCCATGATCTTAATAAGCTGATAAATGAAAGGTACATCAGGCCTGCCATATTGGACTATGCAAGCAAAAGCAAGGATGGTGCAGTGGTGGTGAATGCCTCGCTAAACTCCAAGAGCATGGAGAAAAAGCTTGACAGGCTAAATAAGACAATGGCCTCAAAGAATTTGGTGGTAAATATTAATGGCTCAGACAGCAGATATTCATGGCGCAACAATTAAAGTTTCTTATTGATGGACTTGACAGAGGTCAGCCATTAAACCCGGAAGAGTTTGCCATCACCATAAACCTTGAGGATTCAATTGGTGCCAGGGTGGTGTCATTCAATAATGACCTGACCTTTGGCGGTGATGTTTACTCCTACCTTTACGGCAAGCTTGAGACAAATGGATATTGTGAACTTGTAAAGCTGAGGGTGCAGTACAAGTGTGCGTCCGGCACATGGGAGCCATTGGTGGATGGATACATTATTGTCACTGAGTGCCTGTTTATGATTGATAGGTGCCAGGTAAAGACAAAGATGTATGATGAGACATTCAGTACCAAGATCAACAATAACAAGTCCATCCCATTCAGCTTGGATCTTACCACCACCAAGAATGGACAGCCAATCACACCACCAACACTGAGAAGACTTGAGGTATTCACACCGGGCACAGGTGTGATCTTGCCGCTGTGTGCTTATGGCTATCCGGTGTATGATGTGTTTAAGCATCTGGTGGGCTGTATGAGTGACAATCTTGTGGACTTTGAATCTGACTACTTTAAGGTGATTAAGCCGGACTTTAATGTGCCTGCCTACACTGTCGGGAAGTCATTAAGGGAGCGTACCATACAGCAGATGAGTGCCACCTTTGAGCAGCTTTACACTGCCATGCGCAGCAAGCTCAATCTGGGGATGGGCTTTGAGAAGCAGGCCAATGGCAGGCCGCTGCTAAGGATAGAGCCTGCAAGCTACTTTGAGCAGACAGGGGCCTCTGCCAATCTTTATGATCAGCCCGGTATTGAGCTTACCTTTGACAGGGACAAATTGTATCAAGCTGTGGACTTTGGAAATGATGTGGTGCTTGAGGCTCAAGAGTGTGACGGTGGTAATACTGCATGTACATTTGTGCAAACTACATTTAGAGGATTCCGAAATGAAACATTTGGATTTACAGGTGAGTGCAATACATCCAATAAGTTAAACCTGCAAACTCCTAAAATTATATTTGACACCAATGCCATTGAGGATGTGGTGAGGTTTGCGGTGCAGGATTATGATAATGACAACTTTGTCATTCAGTGTTTCTTTATTGACTTTGGTGTCAATCCTGATTGCTTAGTTTCGCAGCAGTTTGATCCATACGATACGAATCAATATGTGTACAATGGGAACTTTGCCAATAATGAAGTGAGCCAGAACTGGATTGCAGGATATCCCAATTCGCTTTACTCATTTTTAGAGGAGCCATTTGATCCCAATACCACATACTTTGATAGTAAGATTACTGATTTTGGAGTTACTGCTCAAAATTGGCAAATAAACGAAGCAGCATTTACAAGTTTTTCGCAATGGAATGGAGTATTTCCAACATGGGTAGAAGTTATTGATAATGGCAATAATTTCAATGGTGTTGAGTATGTTATACCTTATACTGGAGTTTACACTTTCTATTTGCAGGCAGCATTATCTTTTCCATTTTTAGATATATATTTTAGAAAGAGTTATGCCTCAATTAAAACATTTACAAGTGGAGGCGCACCCATTAATCAATACGATGGAGATTTATTTTTTAGTAATGGTGGTGATGTAGATACTGCTGTATATGTACAAAAAACATTTATTGCCAATGCAGGTGAGATAGTAAGATCAGATATTTATTCCAAAATTGATTATGTTAATCCAGTTAGCGGTAATGTGTATCTTGTTCAAAATACTAATCCATCTTTAGAATATTCTTTCTTTAGCGGAATTGGATATCCATTGGTGCCATTGGAATTAAACCCTGTAAACATTGATGATGTTAAGGCCTACATATATAAGTTCAACAGGCCGCTTACAATGGCTGAGATTAATGCCATCACCTCTGAGACATCCAAGCCAATCAACATTGGAAGGTATGATGATCCATTGGCTGTGATACCAACGTACATCAAGACATTAAACATTGAGTCAGTGATGAGAAAGAACACCACATTTGAATTGCTATCCAATAAACTTCTGCCATGAGCTACACCTCGATACCAAACCAACCGATAATATTCAACAGCACCTTATCTGAGCCATGCCCGAATTGTAACACTGACTACAATCAGGTGCTTGACTTTAATGATCAGGTATTCTTTCAGCTTGAGGCAGGGCAGTGCGGTTACTTGCAGTTTGACAGTGTGATATCCAATATCGGCTGCACAGTCGAAAACAGTACCATCACCTTTCCCGATTCAGCAGGCAATCAGGGTGTGGTGTTTGGTTATAAGAAGTTTATCAACTGCTTGGAGTTTAAGCTCACCATCACAGTGGACACTGGCATGACAGGGGTATTAACGGTGGGCTTCACCAATGGCACCACTGAGCAGATCAGTGCACCTGGTACACATGAGATTTATCTTAAGGCCACAGATATACCTGCCAATACCAACAGCAATATTCAGGATTTGATTTTGGCTTCCACAGGGTCCAATGGATTTGTGGGCACCGTTACGATCTTGGACTTTGAGCCGTACTGCAATGGGGCATTATTTGTGGGCTTGGTGGATCCTGTGACATTATCAGTGGTGGAGCGGTTCGATCCTGTGATTACCACATCAGATCAATACCTGACTGCTGCTATTGATTTAAAAGATTATGAGATTGAGGCGGGCTGCTACCGATTAGCCATTGCCGATTTCTGCACCAATACCTGTGGGCAGTATTATGTTTACAATCCTTTCTTTAATGATTGGGGCGGGTGCCTTGGATGTCCGACTGTTGGATGGGCCAATGACTACGGCACCGGCACTGATGATTGGACTGTGGGCGGTGGCACTGCATCAATAAGCTACACTGCCAATGCCAATGCCACCTATCTTGAGTCCATCACTGAGCTGTGTGAGGATGTTGAGTATTCAGTGACTATTATTGTGGACTCCATCAATGATGGCACCTTGAGAGTGGTGGTGGACCAGATTGCGGAAGGCACAGCCATTACAACAGCCGGCACCTACACCTTCGACATTACACCTGCAAGCAGCGGCAAGATTGGGCTGTACCTGATTAATGATATTGGCCAGACTGCTGATGTGGTGGTAAGCAAGCTCGATGTGAGGGCGTATAAGGAGCACGCTGTTTATGATATGTACACTGATGAGATTCAGATCGGTGATTTCTCAGATGATTGTAAATACTTTAAGATTGAGGGCTGCAATGCTGAGAATCAGTTTGGGCTTGGCTTTAATGGCACATCATTCTTACCTGGCGTAAGATTAGAGGGCCGTAAGTTCAGGGCACAATATGATGTGAGTGCTGACATATTTCGGTATGCCTCCGGCAAGACAGTCACAAGTTATGCCGATGTGCGGAAGCGGTGGACATTCTACTTTGAAAGGATGCCAGAGCACATCTTGGACTTCATGTCAATAATATTCTACTTCGATAATGTGTACATCAATGGTGAGGTGTATGCACCATTTGACAGCAGCTTCCCAGATATTGAGTACAATGATGCTGACAATCTTGGCTCACTCACCATTGAGCTAATTAAAAAGGACACCTTGGTGCGTAAGGCGGTATGTGTGGCAGCCGATGCCAACTGCCTGCCATCAATATTGGACTTAGGATCGGAGCCGTTTATATTGGCCCAGGATGGTGATAGATTAATCACACAAGACAATATCAATTTGTATCAACAATAATTTATTATCTTTGTAACAGTCATCGCAGACACTATGTAGGATCACTTGACTCATCCTATTGAACCGGGTCAATTAAACAATTTTAAATTCTACAAATTATGGGATGCGTAAGCTATTGCGACTCAGAACTGCTTGACCATAACCTGGTGAACTGTAATGAGTATAAGCTTGGCGGTGTGTCTGCAATATTAGTGGGTGCGTGCGGTACTGAATTGGTTGACCCTTCTGATGAGACAGAGGTCAATGCTTTAATTTCAGCCGGCACTGCTAAGTTAATTGAAGATATCCGTTTTGCTTTACCTGCAGGATCACCTGTGACTGTTGATTCTCCAATTGGATGCGGAACTCCAATCCGTATCAATGAGGATCGTACTGCTACTTTATTTGATGCCAATGTTACTGATGAGAACAACTCTTTTTGGAACGATGTAAACAATCGCCGTATTGCTTGGATATTAGCATATCTTTGCGACAGCGGTAAAGTGATTTATATCAATCCATCAGTGGGGATTACCACATCAGCTAACTTCATCATACCTGAGCAGAACAATGAATTACAGCGTTATGAGGTAACATTCTCTTGGCGTGACAAAAACATACCAAGCCAATATGATGCACCTCCTGGTGTATTCTAAGAATGGGAACAAGCCAACAAATCAGCCAAGGCACTACTCCTGACACAGGGGTGGTGCTTATGGCATTTGGCAGGCCTCAATATTATTGGGCAGCTTACAACCTTGCTTATTCGATTAAGCGATTTAATAAGGCCATCAATATCACTGTGCTTGCAGAGTCACATGAAGATATTGCCAAGCATTGCGGAGATTTACATGAGGTGGTGGATGGCATCAGGCCGATCTTACAAGAGAACCTCTACACGAATAAAAAGATTGACCCAGGCAAGGCCAAGGTGAATCTTTATTATTACTTGCCATACACACACAATGTTTATTTGGATGTGGATGCTGTGGCATTGAAAGACATTGAGCCGATGATTGAGCTGCTCAAATCATCTGGCAAACCTTATGCGAGCCACACAGTGGGCTACCATACTATTGATCAGGGCAGAAAGATTGACTCCATGCAGTGGGCCTTTGCTGATGATATTTGGAGTCAATATAAGTTTGAAGATACAACGGTGCTACCTGCCATCAACAGCAGTGTGCAGTACATCAAGAAGTGCTCTGAGTCATTAAACCTTTACAAGTTAGCTCAGGACTATTATCAGCACAATCCAATCCCTGTCAGTAAGCTCCGCACCAAGTGGGGCGGTGGGCAGCCTGATGAGCTATACATGAATTGTGCTATGGCTAAATTAGGGATAGACCCTGCCATTGGTGATGTGGGCCGTAATGA
>Ga0315901_10007390_pt1 | contig 12964 bp, 10 predicted proteins | sample LakEriMetagenome_10_FD_203761 | JGI IMG/M metagenome (GOLD analysis project Ga0315901, IMG submission 203761) | Freshwater fungal communities from buoy surface, Lake Erie, Ohio, United States - Buoy 2 MA116 | ecosystem: Environmental > Aquatic > Freshwater > Lake | place: USA: Lake Erie, Ohio... | reverse complement strand
CAGATCGGCAACTGAAGGATCCACGATGGCGCTCATGCCGATGCCGCAGTTCCAGGTTCGCTCCATATCTGCCTGTGGAACCCGACCCATCCTTGCCGTGAACTCCATCTCGACAGGAAGTGACCATGTTGAACGATCATAAGTTGCAGTCAAATGTTTAGGAATAACACGCGCAGTATTTTCGGCAACTCCGCCACCTGTAATGTGTGAAAAAGCGTGAAGATGTTCTGGCATCGCATTGATTAAGGCTAAACAATCAAGAGCATATATCTCTGTGGGGGTTAAATAGATTTCACCCGCACTCTTTCCAAATTCATCGATGTTAGCGTGTAGGTCTATTCCTGCATTTTTAATAATATGTCGAACAAGGGAGTAGCCATTTGCATGAAAGCCACTAGATGGCATTGCGATAATTAGATCTCCAGCTTTTACACGATGAGATCCAAGTTGACGATCTGCATCAACAACACCAGTTGCTGCACCTGCAACATCAAATTCATCATCCTCTAGCAACCCCGGGTGTTCCGCAGTTTCACCACCAATTAAAGCGGTATTTGCTTTCGCACAACCACGGGCGATTCCAGCAACAATATCTGCAATATGTTCTGGAATGACCTTTCCAACGGCAATGTAATCGGTCATGAATAAGGGCTCTGCCCCGCAAACAACCAAATCATCTACAACCATTGCAACTAAATCCTCGCCAATGGTGTCGTACTTTCCTAAGGCCCGTGCAATTTCAGTCTTCGTTCCAACTCCATCTGTCGATGTTGCGAGCAAAGGTTGCTTCATGCTCTTTAATTTGCTTGCATCAAACAAACCTGCAAATCCACCAATGCCGCCAATAACTTCGGGACGTGAAGCCTTTGCGATGGAGGCCTTCATTAATTCAACTGCACGATCTCCTGCATCAATATCAACGCCAGCATCTTTGTAGGTAGACATTAGTTACCGTGCACTTCCGTGATTTCTAGGCGCATCTTTCCTTCAGATAAATCCTCTGGGATGCGGATTGGATATTCACCTGTAAAGCAAGCAGAACATAGCTTTTTTGAGGGTACTTCGGTAGCCGCGATTAAGCCATCAAGAGAGACATACCCCAAAGAGTCGGCACCGATTGAACGGCGGATCTCTTCAACATCTAGCCCATTAGCAATTAGCTCTGCCCGCGAGGCAAAGTCAATGCCGTAATAGCAAGGCCACTTAACCGGGGGTGATGAAATACGGACATGGATCTCTCTCGCTCCCGCTTCACGCAGCATTCGCACGATTGCCCGTTGAGTATTTCCACGAACAATTGAGTCATCAACAACAACAATTCGCTTGCCTTCAATAATTTCCCGCAAAGGATTGAGCTTTAAACGAATACCTAGTTGGCGAATAGTTTGAGAAGGTTGAATAAAGGTTCGGCCGACATAAGAGTTTTTAACTAATCCCATGCCAAATGGAATGCCAGACTCTTTTGCATAACCGATCGCAGCGGGAGTTCCAGATTCAGGAACAGGAATAACAAGATCGGCCTCGGCGGGATGTTCCTTTGCAAGCTGCGCACCAATTGCAACACGAGTCTTGTGAATTCCGCTGCCAGCGATTGTCGTATCTGGGCGAGCTAAATAGACATACTCAAAGAGACAACCCTTTGGTTGTGCCTCAGCCCAATGTTGAGAACGAACTCCGTTGGCATCGATACAGATTAATTCGCCTGGATCAATCTCGCGCACAAATGCTGCGCCGACAATATCCAAACCGGCACTTTCAGATGCAACCACCCAACCGGTCTCTAACTTTCCAAGAACTAAGGGGCGTACACCATGTCGATCACGTGCTGCATACAAGGTGTGCTCATCCATAAACACCAATGAAAATGCGCCCTCAAGTAGTGGCAGTACGGTTAACGCACTTGCCTCAACATTTTTAGAGTCCTGCAAAGCCAGCAGCGCTGTCATTATCTCTGTATCGGTTGTTGCACCTCTGGTGTATGTCGCTTCAAGTTTTTGAACTAGCTCTGCTAAATCACCAGTATTGGTGAGGTTGCCGTTATGGGCTAAAGCCAGCGTCCCATACTTAGTTGGGCGTAAGGTTGGTTGCGCATTTACCCAGGTGCTCGATCCTGTTGTGCTGTAACGGCAGTGACCGACAGCCAGATTTCCTTTAAGAGTGGCTAGATCACCTTCGGTGAATACTTGAGAAACCAGACCCATATCTTTATAAACAAGAATTCTCTCGCCATCACTTGTTGCAATTCCCGCAGACTCGGTACCTCGATGCTGCAATGCATACAGTCCATAAAAAGTTAACTTTGCAACCTCTTCACCTGGTGCCCATACTCCAAAGACACCGCATGCATCCTGTGGCCCTTTATCTTCACCAAAAACATTGTGGTTGAGCAATCCATCGGGACGTCTCATAACTGCGCTCCTAGCGGTAGATATTGGGACAAATCTGCACGCACACCAGAAGCTGCAATTTTTCCATCATCTAAAGCTTGTGCCCAAGTCAATTGGCCATCTGCAAGTGCAAGCCAAGTCTGTGCATCCATCTCAATAGTGTTGGGAGGCGTGCCCCTTGTATGTGTTGGTCCCTCACCACATTGAACCGCTGCATAGGGTGGAATGCGAACCTCTATCGCTCGTCCAGGAGCTTTAGAACTCAAAACCGCAAGAGTGCTCTTAACCTGTTCAAGAATCTGAGGATCGCGCATCTGCTTACCCAAACAACCGTGGAAATGTTGAGGTGTGGGCGGTTGAAAGCTCAGTGAGTGAAATAACCGCATCATTAATAGTTAAGGCGTCTCCCCCAGTTATGCCAAGCTTTGTAATTGCGATTGAATTCTTTATCGCTAAATCTTCAAGCTTTGAGGTATATGCAGGATCAATCGCAACAATTACACGGCCTGGAGTTTCGCTTAGCAAAGTAACTCCTACATTTTCAATTGTGATTGTTGCGCCAACCTTATGTCGCAAAACCATCTCAGTTAATCCAGCAGATAATCCGCCTTGACTTAAATCATGGGCTGCTGCAAAGAATGAATTACCTTCAAGAAGTAGCTCGATTAGCCGCATTTCACGGTGTAAATCAGCGTCAGGGGATTGCCCAACACGTTGGTTATGAAGGAAGGCCCATTCGCTACCTGCAAGATCTTCATGGGTTTCACCAAGCAAGTACAGATCCAAACCTGCTTGAGTAAAACTCATTGGGGTGCGGGCGCGAACATCCTGGATGACTCCTAGAACACCGATGATCGGTGTAGGCAAAATTGCAACCGCGCCGGTTTGATTATAAAAAGAAACATTTCCGCCAGTAACGGGAAGTCCCATCTCTAAACAACCATCTGCCAATCCGCGAACTGATTCAGCAAACTGCCACATAACACCAGGATCTTCCGGCGAACCAAAGTTAAGACAGTTGGTAACGGCTAATGGACGAGCACCAGCGGTTGCAATGTTGCGGGCTGCTTCAGCTAGTGCCAACTTTGCTCCTTGATATGGATTCAAGTAAGACCAGTTTGCATTTGCATCGGTTGAGATTGCGACACCTAGGTTTGTTTCTTCATCAATTCGAACCATACCTGAATCATCTGGTTGAGATTGAATCGTATTTCCCTGTACATACTTATCGTACTGAGATGTTACCCACGACTTATCTGCAAGGTTTGGAGCTGCGGCTAATTTCAATACCGCAGCTTTAATCTCTGATGCTGTGGCGGGAATAGGAACATTTACCTTTTGAGAGTTAACTTGATTGATGTAATCAGGTTGAGCCAATGGACGGTTGTAGACCGGACCATCATGAGCGACGGTGCGCGGTGGAACATCAACTATTAATTCACCATTCCAGGTAATCTCAAGATGATTTCCATCTGTAACCTCTCCAATCACGGTGACAGTTACATCCCACTTCTTGCAGATCTCAAGGAAACGATCAATCTTGCTAGGTTCGACAATTGCACACATGCGCTCTTGTGATTCCGACATCAAGATTTCTTCGGGTGATAGTGAAGGATCGCGCAGCGGAACCTTGTCCAACTGCACCTTCATGCCGCCAGATCCACCTGAAGCCAGCTCGCTTGTCGCGCAGGATAAGCCCGCTCCGCCAAGGTCTTGGATACCTACAACTAGATCTTCAGCAAAGATTTCAAGTGAGCACTCGATGAGGATTTTTTCAACAAATGGATCGCCAACCTGAACACTTGGGCGCTTAGTAGATCCACCAGTACCAAAGGTTTCAGATGCAAGCACGGACACCCCACCAATTCCATCTCCACCAGTTTTTGCTCCATACAACACAACTAAATTGCCAGCACCTGCAGCCTTTGCCAACTTGATATCACTGTGCTTCATTACGCCAACACACAACGCATTAACAAGTGGGTTACCGGCATATGTTTCATCAAAGGTAACTTCGCCGCCAATATTTGGTAGACCTAGGCAGTTCCCGTATCCACCAACACCTGCAACGATTCCAGGTAAAACGCGACGGGTATCTGGTGCATCTGCTGGCCCAAAACGAAGTGGATCCATAACCGCAATTGGTCTAGCCCCCATTGTCAGAATATCGCGAACAATTCCACCAACACCTGTGGCCGCACCTTGATACGGCTCAACAAATGATGGGTGGTTGTGAGATTCGATTTTGAAAGTTACCGCATATCCCTGTCCAACATCGACAACACCTGCATTTTCACCAATACCAACTAAGAGTGCATCTGACTTTGGAGCTTTCTCGCCAAACTGCTTTAAGTGCACTTTTGATGATTTGTAAGAACAGTGTTCAGACCACATGACTGAATACATCGCGAGCTCTGAGGATGTAGGGCGACGACCAAGGATTTCTTTGATACGTGCATACTCATCTGCTTTCAAACCAAGCTCTTCGAATGGTTGCGAATCATCCGGAGTCGTTTGCGCGATTGATACTGTATCTAAAGCCATTACTTCACCATCGCATTCAAGATCGATGTAAAGAAACCAAGACCTTGGGCAGATGGACCAGTGAGCTCATTGATGGCATGTTCTGGGTGTGGCATTAGCCCAACCACATTGCCCTTGGCATTCGTGATTCCAGCGATCAAATTACGTGATCCGTTGGGGTTTTCACCCACATATCGGGCGATAACGCGACCTTCGCCCTCGAGCATCGCAAGGGTTTGCTCGTCGCACTGGAAAGATCCTTCACCATTCTTTAGTGGGATGACAATTTTTTCCCCTTGTTGAAAAGAGTTTGTCCATGCAGTTTGGTTGTTAACTACTTCTATCTCTTGATCGCGACATAAGAAGTGCAGATCAGAGTTGCGAGTTAACGCGCCTGGTAAAAGATGTGATTCGCACAAAACCTGGAAGCCGTTACAGATACCCAGAACTGGCATTCCCTTGTTGGCTGCTTCAATAACTAACTGCATCACTGGTGCAAATCGTGAAATCGCACCGCACCGAAGGTAATCACCGTAAGAAAAGCCTCCAGGTAGAACAACCGCGTCAACACTCTTTAAATCTGCATCATCATGCCATAGCGAGACCGCTTCAGCACCGCCTACAACAACTGCACGTGCAGCATCACGATCATCCAAAGTTCCTGGAAAGGTAATAACCCCTACGCGCATTACTTTTCTACCCTTACGACATAGTTTTCAATTACAGGGTTTGAAAGCAAAACTTCAGCAGCTTTTTCAACTTCAGCAAGTTGTGCAGCTGTTGGTTCGCCTTCGACCTCGATCTCAAATCGCTTTCCTTGGCGAACAGATGTGGCAAAGGTAAATCCAAGTCGTGGCAAGGCTGATGCAACAGCATTTCCTTGAGGATCAAGAATCTCGGGCTTCAACATCACATCAACCACAATCTTTGCCATTCGTGTTTCTCCCTCTTAGAACTTGCTACCGGTGATTCGGAAAAATGCTTCTTCGTAACGTTGTGCTGTCTTCTCTACGATCTCAGTTGGTAGTTCAGGGGGTGGGCTATTTCTATCCCATCCACTTGCTACTAGATAGTCACGTAGAAACTGCTTGTCATACGAGGGCTGAGCCCCGCCTGGTTTCCATGTGGATGCCTCCCAAAACCTCGAAGAATCAGGGGTTAGAGCCTCATCACCAAGGATTATCTCGCCCTTGTCATTGTGGCCGAACTCAAACTTTGTATCTGCAACGATGATTCCGCGACTTGCAACAAACTCTGACGCTGTGTCATACAACTTAATTGTTAAATCGCGTAGTTGTGCGGCATCATCTGCCCCCACAATTGCTGTAGCACTGTCAAAATCAATATTGATGTCATGGTCTCCGATTTCAGCCTTTGTCGCTGGCGTAAAGATGCTGGCCGGAAGTTGTGAGCCATCTAGTAAGCCATCAGGTAATGAATTACCGCACACCATTTTGTTTTTTTGGTACTCAACCCAACCGCTTCCGGTTAGGTAACCGCGAGCCACGCATTCAACTTCAAACATTGTAAGTGGCTGAACAATTACTGCGCGATCTTCAACAACTAAAGGAACATCGGTAGAAACTATATGGTTGCCAACAACATCTTCTAGTAATTCAAACCAAAATAAAGATAGTTGAGTGAGTACTGCACCCTTGCCTGGAATGGTTGTCGGCATAACCCAGTCATATGCAGAGATTCGATCAGAGGCTACAAGTAAGATTTCTTTTTTATCATTTGTGTACAGATCACGAACTTTTCCGGTGCGCAGATGAGTCCACCCAGGTATCGAAGGTGCTGGCGGTGGACCAGCTAGGCCGAAGCCACTCACCGAATAGAGCCGGGCTTGTACTGCGCTGCGGCAGGGTGCGCGGATGTAATCGCATCGATGCGATGTACAACTCGAGCCACTTGTTGGCGAGCCTCGCCAGTAAATACAATTGGGTCGCTGATCAAAAGATCAAGCGCTGGGCGATCAAGAGGTAAACGTGGGTCTGCTGCCAAATCATCAAGCAGGGTGTTTTTCTTTCCTTCGCGCATTCCAAGCGCAGCTTTGACCGCATGCTCCTTGATAACTTCGTGGGCGACTTCGCGGCCAATGCCTGCTTTGACCGCCGCCATAAGAATCTTTGTAGTAGCTAAGAATGGTAAATAACGCTCTAATTCAGCACTAATTACCGCTGGAAATGCACCGAACTCTTCAAGCACGGTCAGCATTGTTTCCAACAATCCATCGATTGCGTAGAAGGAATCAGGTAGCGCAACGCGACGAACAACGCTGCATGAAACATCGCCCTCATTCCACTGATCACCGGATAGTTCACTAACCATTGATGCGTATCCGCGAAGTACGACCGCTAGACCATTTACACGCTCACATGAACGGGTGTTCATCTTGTGAGGCATTGCACTGCTACCAACTTGACCTGCCTTGAAACCTTCAGTGACAAGTTCGGCACCAGCCATTAGGCGAATAGATGTTGCAAGAGATGATGGTGATGAAGCAATCTGAACCAATGTTGTTACAACATCATAATCAAATGACCGTGGATAAATCTGCCCAGTTGAATCAAGGACATTATTAAAACCGAGCTCTTTAGCGATCACACCTTCTAATTTGAAGTGGGCATCTGATGAACCAAGAAGATCAATTGAATCCTGTGCGGTTCCGACAGGTCCTTTGATTCCTCGCATTGGGTAGCGATCTTGCAGCGCTGTTAAACGCTCATATGCAAACAACAGCTCTTCCGCTGCTGATGCAAAACGTTTTCCTAAAGTTGTTACCTGTGCTGGAACATTGTGTGATCGTCCAGCAATTGGTTGATCTGCATACTGTGCAGCTCTCTCACCGAGTCGAGCAAGAAGGGTTACAACCTTGTCATGAATAATTTCAAGTCCGTTACGAATTTGAAGTGCTTCTATATTCTCCGTTAAATCGCGGCTCGTCATTCCAGCGTGAATAGCTTCACGTCCAGCTAATGCATTGAACTCTTCAATACGAGCCTTCACATCGTGCCGGCTCTGCTTTTCGCGGGCATCGATAGAAGCTAAATCCACCTGTGTAATTACATTTTCGTAATCTGTAATTACATCCTTTGAAATCACATGCCCGAGTGTTGACTGGGCTCGCATTACTGCGATCCATAGCTTGCGTTCAGCGATGATTTTCGCCTCTGGTGCGAAGATTTCACGCATTGCAGCTGAGGCATATCGGCTAGCAAGCAGGCTCATTGGTGAATTATCTGTCATTTAATTGCCCTTCTCTGCGACCGACGCATTAAGCGCGATATCTGTCCGGTAAAAAGATCCAGCTAGTGAGATTTGGCTGATCGCGCGATAGGCAAGGTTGCGAGCCTCGGTGAGATCTTCTCCTACACCTGTAACTGTGAGTACTCGACCCCCTGAAGCGACAAGTGCTTGCTCCTTCAGAGATGTTCCTGCATGAAAGATTGAAACATTATTGATGGATGAGAACCCTGAGATAACTCCACCTGATTGAGGAGCTGCTGGATATCCCTGCGCCGCCAGCACAACTGTGACAGCAGATTCATCTCTCCACTCCAAAGTAGTGCCACTTAGATTTCCAGTTGCTGCATTAAACAAAAGAGTTGCGAGCGGTGTCTTTAAACGTGGAATTAACACTTGAGTTTCTGGATCACCAAAACGTGCATTGAATTCAATAACTCGTGTTCCATGATCTGTCAATGCAAGACCTGCGTATAACAAGCCAACAAATGGAGTACCACGTGCTGCCATTTCGACAATTATAGGTGCAAGAACTTTCGTATATGTATCTTCAATAATGTCAGATGGTGCCCATGGCAATGGAGAGTAGGCACCCATGCCACCAGTGTTAGGCCCTGCATCTCCATCAAGAGCGCGCTTAAAATCTTGTGCAGGTTGCATTGGAATAATCGTTGTTCCATCACTGATTCCAAATAAGGAAACTTCGGGACCATCTAGAAACTCTTCAATAACTACGCGCTTACAAGAAAGTGCGTGGTCTAAAGCTTCTTGTCGATTACTGGTGACAACAACGCCTTTACCTGCAGCTAAGCCGTCATCCTTAACAACATACGGTGCATCAGAAGCATCTAACGCGATCTCAATCTCTTCTTTGGTAATACAGGTAAAGCTATGTGCAGTTGGTACTCCTGCATCACGCATAACCTCTTTAGCAAAGTGCTTTGAGCCTTCAAGCTGCGCCGCCGCTTTTGATGGACCAAAGACAGCGAAATTGGCTGCTCTTAGCTCATCAGCGACGCCATTAACTAGAGGAACTTCGGGTCCAACGACCACTAAATCAGCCTGCAGCTTTTTTGCTAACTCAACAATTGCGGCGTTATCTGTAATTAACAGCGGATGACATTGGGCAAACTGTGCAATACCAGGATTTCCGGGCGCAACATGAAGTTCAGTACAGGCTGGATCTGCTTGTAGTCCTACCCCTAGTGCGTGTTCGCGACCGCCGCTTCCGACTAGGAGGATTTTCATTCTTAGATGAAATCCTTTACAACAATTGTTTGATCTCGACCAGGACCAACGCCAATCGCACTCATAGGAGCGCCAGAAATCTTTTCAAGGAAAGCAACATAATCTTGTGCGTTCTTAGGAAGATCCGACATCTTGCGAGCTCCTGAAATATCTTCAGTCCAGCCAGCTAAGTATTCATAGATTGGCTTTGCATGATGGAAATCTGATTGTGAAGCTGGCAGCTCTTCTACGCGCTTTCCATCAATTTCGTAGGCAACACACACTGGAATCTTTTCCCAACCAGTTAATACATCAAGTTTTGTTAGGAAGAAATCCGTTAAACCATTAACGCGCACTGCATAACGAGCGATAGGTGCATCAAACCAGCCACAACGACGTGCTCGGCCCGTTGTTACGCCTATTTCTCCACCGATACGGCGAAGTGCTTCGCCATCTTCATCAAATAGCTCAGTTGGGAATGGTCCGCTACCGACTCGAGTCGTATATGCCTTTACGATACCGATTACTCGATCAATCTTTGTAGGCCCGATTCCTGAACCTGTACAGGCTCCACCTGCAGTTGGATTACTAGATGTCACAAATGGATAAGTGCCGTGATCGACATCTAACAACGTTCCCTGAGAACCTTCTAGAAGCACCCGCTTACCAGCCTTTAGCGCTTCATCCAAAATTAGAACAGTGTCTGCAACGTAAGGGCGCAAAATATCTGCATACTTTAAATACTCATCTAGAACTTCATCAACTTCGATGTTCTTACGATTGAAAACCTTAATCAGAATCTGATTCTTATCGCGAAGTGCACCTTCTAGTTTTTGTCGAAGGATTGATGGATCAAATAGATCCTGTACGCGAATTCCGATTCGGTTGATCTTGTCTGCATAGGCTGGCCCAATGCCGCGACCAGTTGTTCCAATCTTTGACTTACCTAAAAAGCGCTCTGACACCTTGTCGATTGTGCGGTGATATGGCGTAATCAAGTGCGCATTAGTTGAAATTAAAAGCTTGCTTGTATCAATTCCACGTTCATTTAATCCACGAATTTCTTCAAGTAAAACACTAGGATCAATAACAACGCCATTACCAATAACCGGAATCACATTGGGAGAAAGAATTCCTGATGGTAAAAGGTGAAGTGCATACTTTTGATCACCAATTACAACTGTGTGACCTGCGTTGTTACCGCCTTGGTAGCGGACCACATAATCAACACGATCGCCCAATAAATCGGTAGCTTTACCTTTGCCTTCGTCGCCCCACTGAGCTCCGAGAAGTACTAATGCAGGCATAGGTAAAGCCTTTCCGACTAGTAGTTAATTACTTAAGCGATGAAGTTCCGTTTGAGCGAAGATCTTCACATGCACGAACAACGCGGGCTGCCATACCTGCTTCAGCCGCCTTGCCCCATGCACGTGGATCGTAAGCCTTCTTATTTCCAACTTCGCCATCAATCTTGAGCACACCGTCGTAGTTCTTGAGCATGTGATCAACAACTGGGCGAGTAAATGCATATTGAGTATCTGTATCAACGTTCATCTTAATTACACCGTAATCAAGTGACTCGCGAATCTCTGAAAGAAGTGAGCCAGAACCACCGTGGAATACAAGATCCATTGGCTTGCTTCCCGCAGGTAGACCAAGTTTGGCAGAGACCGCCTCTTGCAAAGTCGCAAGAATCTTTGGTTGCAGAACAACATTTCCGGGCTTGTAAACACCATGAACATTTCCGAATGTTGCTGCCACCATGTAGCGAGCATTTACATCGGTTCCAAGTGTTTCAATAGTCATAAGTGCATCTTCTGGAGTTGAGTAAAGCTTTGCATCATGCTTAGCCTCGATACCATCTTCTTCTCCACCAACAACTCCGATTTCGATTTCAAGAATTGTCTTTGCAGCAACAGACATCGCCAACATTTCCTTAGCGACCTTCATGTTTTCAGTCATATCTACCGCTGATCCATCCCACATATGTGAGTTGAATAATGGAGCTTTGCCTGACTTAATTCGATCTGCACCAAATGCAAGAAGTGGACGCATGAAGCCATCTAGCTTTTCAGCTGGGCAGTGATCTGTATGAATTCCAATGTTTACTTTGTAGTTTTTTGCAACAACATGTGCATACTCTGCGAGCGCTACGGCGCCATCAACCATGTTCTTAACAGTCGAGCCAGATGCATATTCAGCACCGCCCCAAGAAAATTGAATGATTCCATCTGACTCTGCTTCGGCGAAACCACGAATAGCGGCTGTGATGGTTTGTGATGATGAAACATTGATTGCTGGGTATGCGAAAGCGCCTTTTTTAGCGCGATCCAACATATCGGCGTAAATTTCAGGGGTTGCAATTGGCACAGTGACTCCTAAGGCTCGTTGTAAATCTTTAGACTGAGCGCTTCGTTGAGTCGTCTAGAGGCTTACAACCAATCCTCTCACCTTGGCCCCCATGGCACAAAAAGACCCTCCGCATACCGAGGCTGGGAGGGTCTTTTTGTGCCGGATTTACCTTTTAACTCACGGATTTCAAGGCGTTGGCCAAGAACTTAGCCAGGGCCGCCAGTAATAGTGGGTTACTCAAAAGCTTGATTAAAGCCAAAATAAGTGAAGTTAACATTGCATCTCCTTTCCGTCGAGACATCTTCAGGGAAAGCAGCAAAGAAAAAATCAATCACGAATTCTCTGTTGATAACAATGTTGAAGGGGTAACCTCTAGCGTTATGAGTCAAGATCATGAATCTCTAGAGAACCTGCTCAGTGAGGATCGGCGATTTCCTCCCACTGCCGATTTCGCGGCGCAAGCTAATGCCACCGCTGCTCTCTACGATCTAGCTGAGAAAGATCGATTAGCTTTTTGGGATCAACAAGCACTTGCGCTGACTTGGGAAACCCCTTGGACGCAAACTCTTCAATGGGATGCGCCATATGCACAATGGTTTGTGGGTGGAAAGATCAACGCATCCTTTAATGCATTGGATAGACATGTCATCGAAGGTCGCGGAGATCGAGTTGCATTCCACTTTGAAGGCGAACCTGGTGACACTCGAACAATTACTTATGCGCAGTTATTTACTGAAGTTAAGAAAACAGCAAATGCGCTTTTGGAATTAGGTATCGAAGCTAAAGACCGTGTTGCTATTTACATGCCAATGATTCCAGAAGCAGCGATTGCAATGTTGGCATGTGCTCGAATCGGTGCAGCACACTCTGTTGTGTTTGGTGGATTTTCAGCCGATGCTTTGTTGTCACGTATTCAGGATGCGGATGCAAAGTTAGTTATTACCGCCGATGGTGGTTTCAGAAAAGGTGGAGCATTTGCCCTGAAACCTGCTGTTGATGAAGCATTAAAGGGCAAGCACAATGTTAAGAATGTTTTGGTTGTTCAACGCACACATCAAGAGACCGCCTGGAATTCTGCAACAGATATCTGGTGGCACGATCTTGTCGATCGCCAATCAGCAGAACACACACCTGAAGGCTTTGATTCTGAGCACCCGCTCTTCATTTTGTACACATCTGGCACGACCGCAAAGCCAAAGGGAATTTTTCACACCACGGGTGGGTATTTA